>ERZ795053.3606-NODE-3606-length-17432-cov-10.069690_pt1 | contig 17432 bp, 16 predicted proteins | sample MGYA00375137_ERZ795053 | MGnify/ENA primary metagenome ERZ795053 (study PRJEB30182, sample SAMN05720284) | activated sludge metagenome | isolation source: Anaerobic digester | place: Hong Kong | collected 2014-12-17 ...
GCAAATGCAGGCGAACTTGTTGATAGCTTAAAGCTTATCGGCGACAAAGGTCACGGCATTTATATGCTTGACAAGGAGCTAAAAACTCGTACTTTCGTTGATGAAACTGCTGCTCAGGAGTAGAAAACTTTCGAACTAATTGTTTAGGGCTAGCCAACGGGTTAGCCTTTTTTATTTGTTTAACCACTGCTTGAATCCAGCAGCACGTTCCGTGCTAACTATTGCGTCAACATCGGGTTTGGGAGTTAGCTCGAGTTTCACCCTCGATTTTGAGTAGAAATGCATGGAGCTTATGCTGCTGATGCTTACAATAAACTTCTGGTTTATGCGGTAGAAAGTATTCGGATTCACTACTCCTTCGAGCTTCTCAAGCGTGTAATCAATTGCGTAACTTGAACCCTGATGTGTAACCAGAAAAACCGATTTCTCCTGCGCAGTAAAGTAAGCAATGTCGTTACAATCAATCGATTTTAGCTTGTCGGCATACGACACGATAAAGCGTTGCTGGTATTGTGGTTCCTGCTGCTTCTTAATCTCGTCAACAAGCATGGAGAAGTCGATGGGTTTGCGTTGGCTTTCCTTATACTTGGTTATGCTGAACTGAAGCTCCTCTTTCTTTATGGGTTTTAGGAGGTAATCGATGCTGTTTACTTTGAATGCTTGGATTGCATACTGATCGTAAGCCGTTGTGAAAATAATTGGGCACTTAACCGAGATACGCTCGAAGATTCTGAAACTGGAACCATCGGCCAAATGGATGTCGAGAAACATCAAGTCTGGCTCTGCATTCTGGCTAAGCCAGCTTACGGTTGACTCAATGCTGTCGGTAATTTTCAGTATTTCAATATCACTGTCTACCTCTCTAATCATTTTTACCAGGCGGTTTGCAGCAGCAACTTCATCCTCAACTACAAGCGTTCTAATCATGGTTGTAAGTTTAGAATTGGTACTTTCACCGTAAAGGTAGCATTGTTTTGTTCAACCTCAATTTCTTTTCCGCTCAGGTAGCGATAACGGTTGGCAATATTTTGCAGTCCCATACGATTTGAGTCAACACTCGACTCGCGACGCTGAAAGTTGTTCTCAACTATCAGGTAGTTGTTGTTATTGTGAATAGTAATTTGTAGTGGCTTGTCGGTAGAAATTATGTTATGCTTAATGGCATTTTCAAACAGCATTTGAATGGTAAGGGGAGCCACAACGCTGTTTAATGCTTCGTTCGAAATGTTTACCTTCAAGTTCAAGTTATCGCCGTACCGTTTTTTTTGAAGGAAGTAGTAGTCCTCAATCAGCTTCAACTCCTCGTCCAAAGGAATTATATCCTTGTCTTTTAGGTTAAGTATATAACGGAAGTAATCGGCAGTTCGCTGAACGAACTCAACGGCACTCTTGGGATCCTCCTCAATTTGGTTTGCCAGCGTATTCAGGTTGTTGAACAGGAAATGTGGGCTAATTTGGTTTTTAAGGGTTTCGTATTGGCTCTGAATGTTTTCCTTTTCCAGCTTCTCGCTAAGCACCAACGTTTTTTTCCACTGAATAAAAAAGAAGTAGCCCTCGTGTAACGATGTAATAAAGAAGGTTATTATAAGTGTGAAGAAGATGTTTACTCCTAGGTCTTCGTATTCAAGTGCTTCGGGATGAAATACGAACCAAAAACCAGTTAGAACCAATCCTGCCAGCGCTGTGTAAACCAGTATTGCCAGCACTTCAATTATCAAATGCTTAACAGGATTGCGTTCCCAAGGGTACTTATTCCAAAGGAAGATTACAATATTTCGAACCCCGAGCCACATTATTACGGTTGACGACAGGGAACTCGCAATGCTTACCAGCACCTGTTGGGTTTCGCCCTTTAGCATCTCCTTCCCAAGCAAAAGGAGCGCAATAATTGCAACAATAGGAATCCCGAAAAACAGGATTAACCTGTCGTTCATTTTACTTCTTCCGGATTTCGCTTTTGTTTGCATTGTTTTCTAGGCGTAGGGTTTGGCAAATCGATTTTCGAACGCGTTATTTTTCTTAAGGTTACTGTTCCAGTAAAAGTTGGTTAACCCCAATAGTCCGCCAAATTTAATAAACAGTATTCGGCCAGCAGAAAGTTTGTAAGGTTTTTTAAGATCATCAATAATTTTCTGTGAGAATTCTCCCGTTTCGGCGAAGTGACTCCCCAGCTCGGTAAAGTTTAGAAAAAGTTTTTTAGTCATCATAGGGGGCATAATCTGAATGCCTTCAACTCCACCTTTTATAACCGTACCAAGGTAGTCCCATTTTTGGCGTTCCGCCAGTTTTTTCAGGTAGCGTTCAACGGAAACCGATTGTATTGCCTCAGGAAAACCCGATTGAACTATAAAGCCAACTCGCTTGCCCGATTGGGCTTCTTGCTCCGAAATGTGTTCAATAAACTCTTTTACAATACCCGGCATGCAGTCGGTGTATAGTGGAAAAATTATTAAAACTGTTTCAGCATCTTTGAATGCTTTCACGTGTTCATCCAGGTGTTTTGTATTTGCCAAAAAGTATGTTGAAACTTCGGCAGTTGAAACCTTGAAGAAACCCTCCAAAAATTTCTCCATCAATATTTTGGAGTTGCTTTTCTTGTTCCTTGGTGAACCGTTGAATATTGCAAGATTCATTTCGGTAAATTTTTGAAACTAGTTAAATTCAATTTTGATAGACAGCATTGGATAGCTCAAAATCCAGAACATTAACTTCATCTATAAATTTTATAAATCGTTGTTTACTGTGGAAGTTAATGGCAAGCCGGTCGTAAATATCTTTTACAATTTGTAAATCTTCACTATCGGTATCTTGCTCCTTTTCAACAATAACTCCAAATTCTGGATATCGCTCATCCCTTTTCTTATGGTGCGATTCACCATTGATAAGTTGTATGTAAGGGTGAAGCAGCACAATTAACCGATCCTGAACCTTTTTTAGGGCTGATGAGGTAAACCCCGCAACCAGAGGCGATGCAAAGATGAGAAAGTCGGAACTTATTACCGAACGGAATATTTCATCCGCACCATCCTTTATGGCGCATTCACCTGGCGTTTTCCACCAGCAACTCCAGCATCCGGTGCAGTAGCGGAGGTTCATCTTTGAAAGGTTAAATAGGTGAACCTGATGATGTTCGCTAAGTTCTCCGGTAAGCGAGTTGATTTTTCCTGAGAACGAACCGTTTTTATTGTCGCCGTTTAGGATTGTAATCGTCATTCTATTCGGTTTTAAAAAATTATTCTGTACTGTGGAATTGCCATCATGCTGGTTTGGTACACGTATTCGGCTTCACCAGTATACTTGTTAAAGCTTTCGCTCTGTACATTGTTCATGTTGAGTAGGTTGGTAATTTCAATGCCCCACTCCTGGGTAACCCCTCGCTTGTTTGAACGGAACGATATTTTCAGGTCGGTTTTGTTGAAATCGGCAAGCTTTACGCTGAAAGCTTTACTGTAGTCCCACTGCCTTTCGTATTCCTGGGTTTGTTCGTTTAGAACTGCGGTCCAAGGAGTGGTTCTTTTGCCACCGGCAAACATGGTTTTCAGGTCAATGGAAAGTGACTTTTTCGATTTTCCATTCTTCCCAAAGTAAAACTCTTTTCCAATAAGCCCGTTCACAACGTAGTTGTTGTTGAAGGCAGTGTTAAACTCAATTTCGTTGCTTCCAGTATACTTCGATTCAAAAAGGGACGCGGTAACAAGGAAGTACAGCCCCTTATTCAGGAAACGTTCAAGGGTAAGTTCAATCCCGTAGTTTTCTCCTGCTCCATTGTTTGCAAGGTACTCGGGCATCGAGAACTCGAAGCTTGCCCCATTGTTTAGCATGGAGAAAGAGTTGCTGTTAACCGCATCAATAGGTGCATCGAAAATGCTTTGGTAGTAGGTTTCAAGTTTTACCCGGGTAAAGCTGTTGATTTTGAAGTCGTAACCAACAACAAAATGTTGACTTTTAGTTAAACCTAAGTCGGTATTGGTGCGTGTGTAGGTTCCATCGTCATTTGCCTCATGGAAAAAGTAAACGAAAAGGGGCGAAATTTGGCTGTGAAGCCCGTACCCAAAATTTATCGATTGGTTAGGGGTAACGCTGTACTTAATTCCAAGCCGTGGTTCGAGCGAGCTACTGTTGTTGTAGGTGAAGTGGTTGTAATGTATGCCAGTGTTGAGGGTCCAACTGTCGGAAGGTCGGAATTGCCACTGAATGTATGGCTCAATGAGCCAAGTGGTTCCATTGTAGTCGATCTGGCTTCGGTACTCCTCAAACTCTTTCCGCCAAACCTTATCCTTGAAGTTTGTTAGAAGCATTTTTGAGGTTACTCCGCCTTTCAGAGTATGCTTCGAGTTAAACCTGTGGTTAACAACTGCTGAGCCCGAAATTCTATTGTCAATCATGTTCGTTTCGTAGAAACGAAATTTTTCCATTTCCAGGCTTAGCGTATCAAGTTCGGTGTACATGTCTTGTCCCATGGCAGCCAAAGTAACCTTCAGGTAGGTATTCGTATTGAATGTGTAGTGTGAGGTTAAACCAACTACTCCCATATCGGTTCCGTTGGTTATGTCCATACCCTCGCTAGTGTAGAAGTTCACCTCATCGGGATCCTTCTCACTGTCCCAAATTTGGATATCACTCAAACCTCCCAGTCCGAATATGGAAATGTGACCCAGCGGTGTGCTGGGGAAGTTCACTTTAAAGGAAAGGTCCTGGTAGTAGGGTACGCCTACAGTTCCAAAATCCATTCCTATTGCAGAAAAAACACCCATGGTTGAGTACCGGTAGTTTATAAGAAACGATGAGCCATTTGCCCGGCTAATTGGGCCTTCGGCGCCAAGTTCAAACCCGTTAAAACCAATTTGACCCAGAAATTCGAACTGCTCGTTGTTGCCGTTTCGCATCCTCAAATCGAATACTCCCGAAATTGCGTTTCCGTACTCAGCGGGAAATGCGCTGGTATAAAAGTCGGAGTTTTCGAGTAGGGTATTGTTTAGCATGCTTACCGGCCCGCCAGTGGTTCCGCTCATTCCCCAGTGGTTTGGGTTCGGAATGTCGACCCCTTCTAAACGCCAAAGAAGCCCCATAGGAGAGTTGCCCCTGATGATAATATCGTTACGGGCATCATCAACTCCAACAACTCCGGCGTAATTTGCGGCCATACGGGCTGGATCGTTGCGGCTTCCTGCGTAGCGTTCTGTTTCTTCAACGGTAAATCCGCGTGCGCTTACGGTTGCCATTCGGTTTAGCGTGGTTGTTTTGTCGGTTGTGTGGGTAATCACAACCTCCTCAACAGCCATTACCATTTCTTCCATGTAAACATTCAAAACTAGCTCCTTCCCAGCTTGTAGATTGAGGTTGTTCAGAACTACGTCATTGTAACCAACATATTTTATTACAAGGCTAACCCTTCCTATCTCAACATCCTCGAAACGGAAGTTCCCGTTCTCGTCGGTAGAAGTGCCCTTTACTGGGTCAAGGTGAGTGAGTATTACATTTGCGCCGGGCAGGGTTACCTTTGTTTGCTTGTCGATGACTGTACCCCTAATTGTTTGTGTAACAACTTGGGCCCACAAGAAGCCTGTACATAAAATGAAGGCGATGGTAATTGCAAACTTTTTCATGGTTTTTTTCTGTTAATCGTTTGAAATCAGTAACAAAAGTACTTCGTTTATTTTCAAATCGTATACCAATTCCGATGAGTAGGGACATTCAACGGATGAATTGGGATAAATATAGTATAGAATAGGAAATATATGTGATGAAATGGATTTACTTGTATAAACATCCTCCAACTGAATCGGTTTTAGCACCGGTAACAGACGACAGACAGTTAGGGATATTAAGCAAATAAAGTACAGCCAGAAAACCAAAAACTATGGCTTCTTTAAAGTCTATAATTTCAGCGTCAGGAATAATTATTCTATTACTAGTTTTCTGTTTAATACAATCGATAAGAAATTCATTCTTGGAGCCACCTCCTGTGGCAAGAACGGTCGCATCACTTCTAAAATTAAGAACATTGGCAACCTGAAAGGCAATATGTTCGTAGCAGGTTCTCAGCTTATCGAAATTTGAAATGTTATATCTGTTTAAGACAGTTAGAAAGGTTGACTCGAACCATTCCCTGCCCAACGATTTTGGCCCTTGCTGGCCATAGAATTCAATTCCGTTCAGCTCGTCAAGTAAGCTGGAATTTATTTTCCCATTTTTACCTAAAACCCCGTTCGTGTCGAACGGAAATTTCTGGATTTGAGACAAATGGTTTAGAGCCATGTTGGCAGGACAGATATCGTAGGCAACCCTTTTACTTTTGTCTTTGAACGAAATGTTGGCGATTCCCCCAATATTTAGGCAAAAGTCGTACTGCGAAAAAAGCAACTCATCGCCAATGGGGACGAGGGGCGCTCCTTGTCCGTTCCGGGCAATATCGCCTGTACGAAAATTGCTAACGCAAGGTATACCTGTTACGGCTGCAATGTGGGCACCATTTCCAATTTGAGTTGAGATTCCTTTTTGCGGGTTATGAAAAACAGTATGACCATGGTTGCCTATTACATCTATTTTACAATCTGAATTGCTTACGAAATCATTTATCTTTTCCCCAATCCATTTTCCGTAGGAAGCATCAAACTCCATTAGCTCCCGGCCGTTCAAATTCATTGAATTTGAAAGTGAATCGTGAATTTCTCTTTCGTACTGAATTGTGCTAGCCTCAAGTAAATCAAACGACCAACCTCCATCTGCGTAATTATAATGTGCTAAACTTAGGTCGAGACCATCGAGGGAGGTTCCGGACATTACACCAATCGCCCTGAAGGAGCAGGGCGATTGCATTTTTTTATTATGAGTTTCCATTCGCTATGCAGGGAACTTTTTAATTAGTTCGGTTATTGCTTCGTTAATTAACCTGGCCAGATTGTCAATTTCCTCCCTATGGTTGGTATTAACCAAGCCATCGAGAACAGCAGGATCGAAGAGCCAGGGTTCGGGAGAAACCGAAACTCCGGTTAGCTTCTCGAGCGGAAGAATACCTTTGTTGGAGTAAGAAGTGAAATCGATGGTAACCTGTGGCCTAAAGCCTTTATTCACGGTACTGTCGCTTTCTGTCTTGAAGGAATCTTTACTTACTATGTTTAACGCTGATAATCCATGCGATTCTGCAACTTCGGGGTCAATGCTTATGTCAACCCGCATGTATAATTTTGATGTTCCTCTTCTAATGGCTTTATTTATGCTGGTGTTTGGGTATCCGTACTCATTGTAATCAAATTGTTTTCCGTATGTATTTACAGGTAATATGTACATTCCTGTCTCCTGTTCAAGACGTTGTTTAAGAACTACCCACGTATAATCCAGTATTTTTGAAATAATTTTATCTCCCTTCTTACTGTCAATTTCAGGGAACTGAACAGAAAGTGCATCAAGCTTTTCTCTTACCTGCTCATGAATATTTACGTTAATTGAAATGAGAACGATTTGCTTGTTTCGGTATAGAACAGCATTTGTATCATTAGGAAAGAGAAGAAGTATTGCTAGAACCCAAAGCACGCCCGACACTTTCTTCATAATTATTGATTTAAAATGGTTTAGTGGTTTTTTTTGCAAATTTAGTTTAAATTTTTAGATGTATGAAATTGGTTAAAAAAAGGAGCTTCTTTTTATTTAGTAAAATACTCATAATTAGGTTTTTAGGTTGTTGATAACTAGTTTTTCACGGCTTAAATGGGTTGTTGCTTGTGTTGTGGTTGTGCAACCATGTATTTGGGGCGCTTCCTTTTCCATCTTCGGTGGCTCCAAAGCCAATCGGATGGATTTGTTTTAATGGTACTCTCAAGTTGGTTCATGTATAACCTGGTAACCTCTCCAAGTTTTAAGGTTCGGGGGCTTTCTTCCAGTTTTGTAAAACACACTGCGTAGTATCCTCTTTTATAGCGTTGTATGTCGATAAAAATGAGCGGGTAGTTATACAAGTGCGAGTACTTTTCGGGACCATGTAAGCAGGGTGTGTCCTGGTTAAAAAAAGTAACCCAGAATGCTTTTTCTAAATCAGATGGCGATTGGTCAGCAACTAAAATGTATAGGTACGGTTTGTCCATTTTTTCTTCGAAAAATTCTTCGGTATTTTCAATGGACACAAGTTCTGTCCCAAATCGCTCCCGGTTCCTTTTAAATAGAAAGTTAATTAGCTTGTTCTGGATAGGTTTATAAAAAGCGGCAACATTGTGCTTTAGCTGGATTTTCCCCGATAGGGCACCCCATTCCCAGTTGCTTAAGTGTCCGGTTAAGCCTATTACGCTAACACCTTTATCAAAGTATTCGTTAACTACTTCGGGGTTTGTAATATAGTACCTTTTTTTAATCGTTTTTTTCGTAAGGAAGAAGCCTTTCAACGACTCTATGGCCGTGTCGGCCAGGTTTCGGTAGAATGCTTTTTCAATTTCAATTATTTCTACTTTCGATTTCTCGGGTAACGAACGTACCAGGTTCCTTCGTACAACCTTTATCCTGTATTGAACAACGTTGCGAAGCATAAACGCCGCGAAGTTGCTAAACCAGTATAAAACTCTGAATGGCATGAGTGCTATTAGTAAAACCGCAGTTTGGAAAAGAATGTAATAAATAAAATTGCTTATCATTCTATTTTTCTTGAAATCTACCAGAAGAAGTTACATTCGAAAAGGCTGAAGTTACCTTTAGTATCTTCAACATGAAACAGCAGCACATGGTTTGTATTGCTTGTTAATCTTTTTGGATCAATTTTAAAGAAGGCTAAATCGTTTTTTGGATCCTGCTCAAAAAGAACCCATTTCCCATCAATGTAGCCTTTTACACCTTTTACCCCGCTAAAATCATCGGTAACCCTGAAACGAATGTCATTCTGGTTGCTCAGGTTCTTCCCTTCATTAATGTTTAAGGGAAGAATTGTGGGTGGAATCGTGTCGGCCATAACAAAAAAATCGCCAAAGGATCGCAATCTAGCCGATACGTAACCATCGCTATAGTTTGCATCAACAGCTTCGATTTTCCCTTTGCTATCAAAAGTCCCAAGTAGTAACTTTTCTTCAATTCGTTCGGGAACGCTATCAACTCTAATTTTAATTTCGATGAAATTATGAACCGGAGTTTGTGTATCGTGTAGATGAATTACCGGAGAGTATGTGTTTGGAAGTTTTTCTGATAATCCATGGTTGAACCAAAGGTTGTGATAAAGTGAGTTTTTGGGGATGAAAACAGAGTATTTGTCTTCTTTAATTCTGCTGTCGCAATAAAAAAGCAAATGGGTTTTTGAGCCTTTTTCGAAAGGGCAACCCGGAACGCTAAACAGATTCAATGGCGAAGCTCCCTTAACAACTAATGTTAGGCTGGTTCTGTTGCCGTAGGCATCACCAACAAAAACCTTAATGTTGTATAAGCTGTCGGGCTCAACATTAAGTAACCCGTTGCTGAAATTGCTCTTGTAGGAATTAAATTTATTATTAGGTTCTAGGAAAAGCTTATGTACTCTCTTGCCAATTAGTTGTCGGGTGGAGTAATCAATGTGACTATTAGCAAATCTTGTTTCAGAAAAATCAAATTGGTTAATTTGAAAATGGTAGAATACAGAATCATTCACCAACATCTCAATTTCGTATATTCCACAGCGGGTGCTGCCTTGGTTAACGTAATCGTAAGCCTCAATGCCAAAACTCGTTAAACCAACTCCCATAATCGTATCGGGAGAAAGGTAGCTGTTACCTGATTTTTGAACCTTAAGTTCCCTTCTGTTGTTTATTGAATTTGAAGTACCCAAATAGTCGACCTGGTATATGTATGCCGATTGGATTACGGGGAACAAGTTGTCAGCTATTTTTAAGTTGCTGAAATGTGGGTTTAACGGAGTTTGTTTTGTCGATTCCCGCACCTCGTAGTGCAGATGCGGACCACCAGAACTCCCCGAGTTTCCGCTCCAGCCAATGAGTTGGCCACGTTCAACGTTAATAACGCCAGGTTTAAGGTAAATATCTACCTCGAACGATTCGTTCTGGTACTGATGCTCTTTGACCAGCTGCTCAACATCATCGGTGAACCTGTCTAAATGCGCGTAAGCGGTAGTTAGGTTGTTGGGATGGTTTATGTACAATGCTTTTCCAAAGCCATTCCCGCCCACCCGAATTCTGGATACGTAACCTTTTTCCGACGAAAAAACCTCAGCACCAATTTTTCCGCCGGTTCTAAAGTCAATCCCAGAGTGGAAGTGGTTCGTTCTCACTTCTCCAAAAACTCCTGAAAGGTAAAGGTTTCCTTTAAGCGGTGGATACAGATTAAAAGGACTGTTTTCCGGTTGCGAATGGGATGGAAAAAACGCAAGAATGAATGCAAAAGAGGAAAATATTTTTAAAACGAAACGCATTACTGGCAATAAATTGAAAGATTATCCCGCAAAGCTAACTTTTTTACTGCTCTTTCCGAAAATTCGGATAGATAATTTTGATTTTTTGGTAAACCGATTGTACCTTTGTATTATAAATAAAACCAGTAATGAACGTACACCAAGAGAGCATAAATCAAAGTCTTAAAAAAAAAATTGAATTGTTGCTTTCTGCGTACGATAAGTTACAGGTTGAAAACCTTAAACTTTCAGAGAAGAACCGGGAGCTAGAAAGTAGTTTTAAGCAGAAATGTGAGAGTCTTGATGAGCTCGAGAAACGTTTCAACCAGGTTCAACTCGCAAAAGCATTTGTTGCCACAAGCAACAATGTTCACGAAGCAAAGGATAAGGTGAAAAGGATTGTGCGGGAAATTGATCAGTGCATTGCTCTTTTAAACAAATAGATTATTCAGGATCGATAAATGGACGATAAACTTTCAATACGCGTTAATGTGGCCGATAGGTTTTATCCCCTAAAAATCGATCGAAAAGATGAAGAGAAAATACGAAAAGCTGCCAAGTTAATCAACGAAAAGGTTCTTCAATATAAACAACGATATAACGATAAGGACTTACAAGATTTTTTGGCAATGGCTGCTCTACAGTTTGTTATTAAGCTCCTTGAAAGCGAGAACCGATTCGAAGTTCCGCAGGTGCTTGATAAAATCGACGAGCTCGATGAGTGGTTAGCTGATAGTCTAGAAAAAAGAGAAATACGTTCTTTCTAATAGCTTTGCCCGCATTGTTTCCTTAACATTTTGCGAAACTCAACATTATCAAAATTGGAGTAAGACTCAAGCATACGTAGGACAGGCCTTATTCCAGCTCGGCTGGAATCTCATTAACTTGAGACATTGGAAGTTCGAAATTTGCGGTCTCTCCACCCATGATTAACTGGGGTTTTCTAAAACTTTAGGGAATGCAATGCGGGCTTTTTTTATGCGAAGTGAATTAAAACCAAGATATACTGAGTAGATATTTCTGCTCAGCATTTGTTAAACCAATTTACCATAAATAAAATTGTATGATGACTACCATAATAATTATCGCAGCTTCGTCACTGGTTGTGAGCGGTTTTGTGACATACTTCATTTGGAATGCTATTCTTACCAAAAAGAAGAAGTCCATAATCCACGAGGCAGAAGTAGAGGCAGAAGTTATTCGAAAAGAGAAGATTCTTCAAGCCAAAGAAAAATTTTTACAGCTGAAAGGCGAGCACGAAAAGGTTGTTAACGAAAGGAACAACCGTTTGCTACAGTCTGAAAATAAGTTAAAGCAACGCGAGGTTGCTTTCTCCCAAAAATTTGAAGAGCAGCAGCGTAAGCAGAAAGAGATTGACACTATTCGCGAAAACCTCAACGTACAGCTCGAGCTGGTTGAGAAACGTACCGAGGAGCTCGAACGTTCGCACAGGATGCACGTTGAAAAACTCGAATCGTTATCTGGTTTATCGGCTGAAGAGGCCAAGGCACAGCTGGTTGAGTCGTTAAAGGCCGAGGCAAAAACCGAAGCCATGTCGTACATTAACGAAGTGATGGACGAGGCCAAAATGACCGCCACCAAGGAGGCAAAACGAGTTGTGGTTCAAACAATTCAACGTGTGGCTTCAGAGTCTGCTATCGAAAATTCGGTTACCGTTTTCCATATCGATTCCGATGAGATTAAGGGACGAATTATAGGTAGGGAAGGACGTAACATTCGCGCCCTTGAGGCCGCAACAGGAGTAGAAATTATTGTTGACGATACCCCCGAGGCAATCATTCTTTCTGCGTTCGACCCCGTACGTAGGGAGATAGCCCGCTTGGCTCTCCATCAGCTGGTAACCGATGGAAGAATCCACCCGGCTCGCATTGAGGAGATTGTTCAAAAAACCCAGAAACAGATTGAGGAGGAAATTGTTGAGATAGGTAAACGAACAGCCATCGACCTTGGTATTCACGGACTTCACCCTGAATTGGTACGGCTTGTTGGAAAGATGAAGTACCGTTCGTCCTACGGTCAAAATTTGCTGCAGCACTCCCGCGAGGTTGCGAACCTTTGTGCAATTATGGCCACTGAGCTAGGACTAAATGCGAAAATGGCCAAACGTGCTGGGTTACTTCACGATATTGGCAAAGTTCCCGATGATGAGCCCGAATTACCACACGCAATTCTTGGTATGAAGCTGGCCGAAAAGTATAAGGAGAAGCCGGAAGTTTGTAACGCCATCGGTTCGCACCACGATGAAACCGAGATGACAACTCTTATTGCGCCAATTGTGCAAGTTTGTGACGCCATTTCAGGTGCTCGCCCTGGTGCACGTAGGGAGGTTGTTGAATCGTACATCAAACGATTAAAGGAGATGGAGGATCTTGCTATCAACTATCCCGGAGTGCTGAAAACCTACGCAATTCAGGCTGGAAGAGAACTAAGAGTAATTGTTGGTAGCGAAAAAGTTACTGATGATGAGGCTGCTAGCCTATCGTACGATATTGCGAAAAAGATTCAGGATGAGATGACTTATCCAGGTCAGGTTAAAATTACCGTAATACGCGAAACCCGTGCAATCAGCTACGCTAAGTAGATTGTAATTTGGAAGCCAATATAATCCAATGAGTAAAAGTAGATCACCACGGACTTTATGTCCGTGGTTGATTCGTTTATAAAATAAAGGTTCAGACATTAAATTCTATTTTCTATGCAGTCTTTTGAGAATATTCAAATGGTTGATTTGAAAAGCCAGTACCTCAAAATTAAGCCCGAAGTGGATAAGGCTATTCAGGATGTAATTGATAGCACTGCGTTCATAAAGGGCGAGCCTGTAAAATTATTCGAGAGGGAGTTAGCCGAATATCTCGGTGTAAAGCACGTAGTTGGCTGCGCAAACGGAACCGATGCCCTGCAAATTGCACTTATGGCTCTTGGTTTAAAGCCTGGCGACGAAGTGATTACTCCCGATTTTACCTTTATTGCTACGGTGGAGGTAGTCGCACTTCTTGGGTTAAAACCTGTTCTGGTTGATGTTAACATCGACGATTATACAATTGATGTTAACTCACTTGAGGCAGCAATTACCCCACGTACAAAAGCAATTATTCCTGTTCACCTTTTTGGACAGTGTGCCAATATGGAGGCAATTCTTCGAATTGCAAAAAAGCATAATCTCTTTGTTGTTGAGGACAACGCTCAGGCCATTGGGGCTGATTACTACTTCACCGATGGAACCTCCAGAAAAGCGGGTACAATTGGTGATATTGGGTGTACCTCGTTCTTCCCCTCAAAGAATTTGGGTTGCTACGGCGATGGCGGAGCCCTTTTTACCAATGATGATTCGCTGGCCGAACAAATCCGCTCAATCTCAAATCATGGCATGAAGGTTCGCTATCACCACGATAGGATTGGCGTAAACTCACGGCTCGATACCATTCAGGCTGCAATTCTTCGGGAGAAATTACCTCATTTAGATGAGTATAATGCAGCAAGAATTTCAGCAGCTGATAATTACGATAGATTGTTCTCGGGAAATTCGAAAGTGCTTGTTCCAAAAAGAGTATCATGGTCGAACCACGTTTTCCATCAGTATACATTGAGGGTTTTTGGAGTTGACAGACAACGTTTAATCGCAGGGCTGGCAGAAAGAAGTATTCCTGCTATGGTATACTACCCAATCCCGTTGCACAGCCAGATAGCGTTTAAAGAATTTAGTAAAGATGCTAAAGTTAAAGAATTTCCAAATACAGATAAGCTCTGCGAAAGCGTATTATCTTTGCCAATTCATACTGAATTGAACTTTGAAATACAGGAATTTATTTCCAAAAATTTCTTGGAATTACTATAAAAAGGCACCAAATTTGAATCCCAATTAGCTTCTTATAAATGTCAACTATGGAAAATAAATATTTTGCTCATCCTACTGCAGTAATCGATGAGGGTTGCCTAATTGGAGAAGGGACAAAAATATGGCATTTCACCCACATAATGCCCAATTGCCGTATCGGCAAAAACTGTAACCTTGGACAAAACGTGGTGGTATCTCCCGATGTACAACTGGGGAATAATGTTAAAGTTCAAAATAACGTATCAATATATACTGGTGTAATTTGCGAGGATGACGTTTTCCTTGGGCCTTCAATGGTCTTTACCAATGTTATTAATCCTCGTAGCGCTGTTAACCGAAAGAGCGAGTACGCAAAAACCATAGTAAAAAAAGGTGCAACCATTGGCGCAAATGCTACCATAGTATGTGGAATTACACTTGGAGAATTCTGCTTTATTGGCGCAGGAGCTGTTGTGTTGCGCGATGTTAAACCATACTCACTTTTAGTTGGAAACCCAGCAAAGCAAATTGGATGGATGAGCGAATTTGGACATAGGTTAGAGTTCAATGCCGAAGGAATTGCAATTTGCAAGGAGAGTAAGGAAACCTACAAGTTAGAAAATGATTCAGTTAGAAAACTATAAGAAAAATGCAGAAAAATTTTGGATTGATTGGTGTTGCTGGTTATATCGCCCCTCGACACTTAAAAGCGATAAAAGAAACTGGGAATAATCTCATTGCTTCCCTTGATAAGTATGATTGCGTCGGTATTATTGACAGTTATTTCCCAGATGCAGATTTTTTTACTGAATATGAGCGTTTCGATAGGCATTTTGATAAGCTGAAAAGGCAGGGAACAAAAATTGATTATGTGAGTATCTGCACTCCAAATTACTTGCACGATTCTCATATTAGGTTTGCCCTAAGGCAGGGAGCTGATGCAATATGTGAAAAGCCTATTGTATTGAACCCATGGAATGTTGAAGCGCTACAAGAAATTGAAAAAGAAACTGGTAGAAAAGTATTCAATATTTTACAGCTACGTTTACATCCTTCAATAATTGCGCTAAAGAAAAAAATTGAACAAGGGCCTAAGGATAAAATTTACGATATTGACCTAACATATATCACTAGCCGTGGGCGATGGTATTTCATCTCATGGAAAGGCGATGTTCAGAAGTCAGGTGGTGTCGCCACAAATATTGGAGTTCATTTTTTTGATATGCTTTTATGGATTTTTGGTGACTTAAAGGAAAATGTAGTTCACGTTTCGGAAGCCTGCAAGGCTGCAGGTTACCTGAGGCTTGAAAGAGCAAGGGTACGATGGTTCCTGAGTGTTGATTATGAAGATATTCCGCAGGTTATTAAGGATAAAGGTCAGAGAACTTTTCGTTCAATTTCAATAGAAGGTGATGAGTTAGAGTTTAGTGGGGGGTTCACAGATCTCCATACGTTACTGTATCAGGATATTCTTGCTGGAGGTGGTTTTGGTTTGGCTGATGCAAAACCTTCTATTCAAACTGTGTTTGAAATTCGAAATACTAAACCTATTGGTAAAGTTGGCGATTATCATCCATTACTAAATAAAAAATCATAACAGCAATGAACATCTATCAATCACTCCTCGATAAAAGGGAGAAACTTGCAGTAATTGGTCTTGGCTACGTTGGGTTACCCATTGCCCTTGAATTTGCCCGGAAAATTTCGGTTGTTGGGTTCGATATCAAACCCGAACGAGTTGACCTAATGAAACAGGGCATTGACCCTAGCCGTGAGTTGGATTCGGAAGCTTTTCAGGGATGCGATATTCTGTACACTCATAACATTGAGGATCTTCGCTCCTCAAAGTTCTACGTGGTAGCAGTTCCAACTCCAATTGACGACCACAATTTGCCTGACCTGAAACCCTTGTTAGCAGCCACCGAAACCGTTGGAAAGGTTCTGAAAAAAGGTGATTACGTAGTGTATGAATCAACCGTGTACCCTGGTTGTACCGAGGAGGACTGCGTGCCTCTTCTTGAGAAACTCTCAGGATTAAAGTATATAGAAGATTTTAAAGTTGGTTTCTCACCCGAAAGAATCAATCCCGGCGATAAGGAGCATACCCTTACAAGCATTGTAAAAGTTACATCAGGTTGCGATGCTGAATCAGCAGAAATTATAGCTAAAACCTACGAACTAATTATTAAGGCAGGTGTTCATCGTGCCAGTACAATAAAGGTTGCCGAGGCGGCAAAAATTATTGAGAACACACAGCGCGACATCAACATTGCTTTCATGAATGAGCTTTCGCTAATATTTAATCGTATGGGAATAAACACCTACGAAGTGTTGGAAGCTGCCGGAACTAAGTGGAATTTTCTTAAGTTTTTCCCTGGTTTAGTTGGTGGTCATTGTATAGGCGTTGATCCCTACTACCTGGTTTTTAAAGCAAAAGAGTTAGGCTACCATCCGCAAATTATTAGCGCTGGACGCTTTATAAACGATTCCATGGGAGGTTACGTTGCCAAGCAAACCGTAAAGAAAATCGTGTCAAGCGACAAAAATCTGAAAGATTCTAGGGTACTGGTACTGGGTGTCACCTTTAAGGAGAACGTGAGCGATATTCGAAATTCGAAGGTTGTTGACATCGTATCCGAACTCGAATCGTATGGCATTAAGAGCATCGATGTTTACGATCCACATGCCGATGCTGCTGAAACAAAGCATGAATACAACATCGATACAGTTTCAGAACCAAAGGGCAAGTACGATGCAATTATTGTGGCTGTTAACCATGAGGAGATTGTGAAACTACCTCATTCGTATTTTCATAATTTAGCTTCAAATAATTGTGTGTTTGTTGATGTGAAAGGAGTTTTCAGGAATAACCGTCCAGAAGGATTCATATACTGGAGTTTGTAATAGCATGCATTATACGAAAAGGCTACTAAATTGATGGTAGCCTTTTTTGTGTTTTAAATGTACGGTAGTTGCATGCCATATTAGTTTTTTTGTTGGGAATACGGCATATTTGTACTATTTTTGTTAGCATTTTTGATAGTTTTGGCTTAATTGTAATAAATTGTAAATTAATTGGTTGCGGAACTGTCCCTGTAACTGACTGGGCGAAGCTATATTATTTTAATTACCGAATAGTATAAATGAGTAGAATACTTGTAACCGGAACCGCTGGTTTTATTGGATTTCATTTAGTAAAGAAGTTAATTGAAAGGGGTGACGAAGTAGTTGGTCTTGATTGCA
>ERZ795053.3607-NODE-3607-length-17432-cov-5.325488_pt1 | contig 17432 bp, 12 predicted proteins | sample MGYA00375137_ERZ795053 | MGnify/ENA primary metagenome ERZ795053 (study PRJEB30182, sample SAMN05720284) | activated sludge metagenome | isolation source: Anaerobic digester | place: Hong Kong | collected 2014-12-17 ...
GGCATAGTCGGCATGCACGGCAATGAACAGGCTGGCATTGTGCCGTTCCGCGAAGGCTCGGCGCGCATCCAGTTCGACGAACACGTCCGTCTCGCGCGTCATCAAGATCTTGTAGCGCCCGGTGGCTTCCAGCTTCTGCTTGAGAACCTTGGAGAAGGCCAGAACGACGTTCTTCTCCACCGTCCCAGCCTTGGTTGCGCCCGAGTCATAGCCGCCATGGCCAGGGTCGATCACGATGATTGGCTTGAAGATACGCGCAGCACGGGTGTCAGGCGTTTCAGCCGGTCGGGGCAGCGGCGGTTGGAAGCCGAGTTTGGAAGGGGCGATATCAAGGGTCGCCGTCGGAGCAGCCTTGAGCGCGGCTGCAACCGGTTCGATATCCAGCGTAAGCTGATAGCCTGAGCCGTTCACAGCCTTGCTTAGCGATTGTCGCTCGACCACGACCGGGCCCGTCACATCAATGATGACGCGCTGGCGGCCGGGAGCGGAAATGCCGCCCCGAAACGATTTGATGAGACCGATTGGACCATCGCCAATCATGTTGGGAAGATCGATCCGGGCGTTGCCCAGCTCAACGATGACGCGGTTGGGTTTGGACAGGGCAAAGATCGAGTAATTGACCCGCTTGTCGAGGCCGATGACGAAGCGTGTACGCTTTGCCGTTGCCTCCAGGGTCCCGTCGGTCGCCACGCCCGACGTCGTCTGTGGGGCGGCGGCGTCGATGGGTGTGGCGGGCAGTGGCGGAGGCAGCTGCGATGGTGACGCAGCCGCCAGCGTCTGCCCCTGCGCCGCTGGCCCGGCAGCAAGGCTGGCCATCAGCAGTAGTGGCAACCCAATAGCACAGCGCGCGCCCGTCCGGCGCGGCAAAACCTTCAAATCCCTCACGTTCGACCCCCGTCTTACGCAATACGGTCCGCATTCGCGGGCACGGGAACGATGCCGCATGAAAATGGCCGTTTCCAGGTCATCCTCTGGCGTTGTTAAGGTTATCGCCCCAGAAACGTAAACAATTTGCTAACACTGCGGCCGCGTCCGCGCAGCGGTGTAGCCTCGATCAAACTTTGCGATCGATACAACTCAAATGAAGGGCACGGTGCCACAGCTAGAGCGCCAATCCCTATCCGTCGAACTGAAAAGCGCTCTCGAAAAATGCGATGCTCCATGAAACCAGAGCACGTTGAATTGAACCTAACCGCATCCCTGCGGGCACGCCGGCTCATCGTTCATAATTTTGCACATTCACTCAAGAGCATAAGAACTCTGAAACCAAATGTGATTTCGCAACTGTCGAACCTGATTGTGCAACGTGCAATTGTTGCATAATGCCCACGGCGCATTGAAGAATGTTGACCAAACAGCGGCCAATCGTTGGCGTAATGTTGCGTACATCGAATTGAGGCTGCAAGCTCGTCAATGTTTTGTTGAGCAGATGCGCCGACACTTTTGCTCGCTGATTCGTGACAAACGGACCTGTGAAGTGATCGGTTGATTGAGATCAACTGATCGACACCAACGAACCAATACCCACTGACTGACACCCACTGATTGACGTTGACTCGTCGCAGACGAAGAGGATCTTCGGAAAAATGTTCCCCACCAGCCCTCTGCTTCGCCGCGTCGCTCTTGCCGCGCTTGCTATAATCGTTTTGGTGCCGGTTAGCGCTAAACCGGCGGCAGCCCAAGACTTCTTCTCGTTCCTGTGGGGTGGCGGCTCACGGCAAACCGTTTCTTTCCCATCGAGCTATAGCCCCCGCCAGCTCATCGTCTCGTTCGCTGACCGCAAGCTTTACTGGGTCTACAGCCGCGGCGAAGCGATTTCCTATCCGATCGCCGTTCCCAAGGGTGACGCACGCTGGTCAGGCGTTGCACGCATCTCCTCAAAGCGCGTTAACCCATCCTGGACACCAACGCCGCAGATGCGCCGCGAGAACCCGAAGCTGCCGGCATTCGTTCCTGGCGGCCACCCGAGGAACCCACTCGGTGTTCGTGCCCTCTATATCGGCGGCACCTTGTACCGCATCCACGGCACCGATGCGCCCTGGACCATTGGCACCGCCGTCTCACACGGCTGCATCCGCATGTACAACGACGACGTGCTCGACCTTTATCCGCGTGTCCCCGTCGGCACCAAGGTCACGGTGACGTGGAAGCGCTTTACGTAAGATCGCAGCACACGAATTGCGAAAGCGTCGTCTCACCGAGGCGGCGCTTTTATTTTGAGCAACTGACGGGCAATCCATTGCCGTACAAACGCTTGCGTTATAATATAACAAATGCTCAAATCAGTGCGTTGCCGGGCCGCGCAATGGCGTGAACAAGGAGCCATCATGCGATCAAAAGTTCTAAGTTCACTTGTCATGGCCGTTGCCGCAATGGCGGTTGCTGCCCAACCCGCAACTGCGCAATCTGGTTTGCTGAAAAAGAAGACCAAGCTGGAGCCGATCACATTGGCCGCTGGTAAACCGCTAGCCGCCAAGCCGTATGAGCTGGAGGCTGGAAAATACTATTCGATTGATATTGTCGCCGATGGCTCGCAGGAGCTGGGCGTTGCCGGTCCTGAATTCTTCCGCAACGTCTGGGTGAACGAGATCGTTATCAACGACGTCGAAGTGCGCCCCTTAGGTATCGATTCGATTGAATTCGACGGCGAAGGCAAGGCAACCATCAGCTTCATCCCCATTCGCCCGGGAATATTCGAACTGAGAATCCCCAAAACAACTGGCGATACGCAAAAAGCAGTCTTCAACGTCAAGGGCTGATCGGCCGCGTACCACTCTTGCCGCCGACACTAGAGCACCGTACGACAAACCGGCGTCCATTTCGTCGCAAAAATGCTCTCGGCATAAAAAACAACGTCACGCTTCCAACATCCACCGGAGCGTATCCTCGAATGGACGGCGGGTGAGACCGCCAATCAATGCCTCCAGCCGCGAGGGATCGCCTTTGAGAGTCTTGATTTCGTCGTCGCGCACAAAGGCCGGATTTGTGACGACCTCTATGTCATGGCCGGTCAGTTCGCGGCACATATCGATGATCGCTTCCAACGAAATGGCATGACCAGAACTGATGTTGAGCGTTTTGCCGTGCGCGGCCTCGGTGTCGAGCAGTGCGCCGTAAACGCGCGCGACATCGCGCACATCGGAAAAATCCCGAGCAACATCGAGATTTCCAAGCTCGATACGCGCAGCTCGATCGCGAAAATGCGACACAATCTTGGGAACCAGAAACTTTGGATCTTGCCCCACACCTGTGTAATTGAACGGCCGCGCTATCACGATGGGAAGATCATTGGCAAACAGCTGTGCCATATGCTCCATCGCGAGCTTGGAAACTGCATAGTCATTGGCAGGCGCGGGCGGCACATTTTCGGAAATAGGATTGACCTTGGTATTGCCGTAGATATTTGCGCTCGAGGCCAGCACGACACCTTTTCCACCGTACCCACCAAGGGCAAGTGCCCCTAACAGGTTGCGCGTACCCATCAGATTGACACGATAGAAATCATCGACGCTGCCATGGGCCACAAACGCCACCGCCGCCAGATGCACCACCGCATCTGGCCGCACTTCTTCCAGCACCTGGGAAAGAGCGTCAAAGTCGGTCAGGTCGGCTTCTCTGTCACATGAACCGGCTTCTTGAGGCAGATTGGCGCCCAGCCCCCATACCTCCCAGCCTGCCGCCGTCAATACATCGGCGACATAGCACCCGGTAAACCCATGCCTTCCGGTAATGAAAACACGGCCCTTCATCATCAAAATGATATACCTTTTGCGTTTCGTTCAACATCGGCCTTGACCATCATTGCGCAAAGCTCTTCCAGGCTGGTTTTGGGCTCCCATCCCAGAACCGTTTTTGCCTTGGTCGGATCACCGATCAGGAGTTCAACTTCTGCCGGCCGATAGAATTTCTTGCTGATGCGGATCAGCGTCTTGTTGGTTTTGGTATCCACCGCAACCTCGTTTTCTCCTTTGCCTTCGAAACGCAATTCAATGCCAGCGCCCTTAAATGCCATGGTCACGAAGTCGCGCACCGTCTCGGTTCGGTTGGTGGCTAGAACAAAGGTATCGGGCGTGTCCACCTGCAACATCCGCCACATGCCTTCGACATAATCCTTGGCAAAACCCCAGTCGCGTTTCGCGTCCAGATTGCCCAGCTCCAGAGATTCAAGTGTCCCTTTTTTGATCTTGGCCACGCCGTCCGTAATCTTGCGCGTCACGAATTCCAGACCGCGCAGTGGGCTTTCGTGGTTGAACAAGATTCCTGACGCACCAAAGATACCGTAGCTTTCGCGGTAATTGATGGTCATCCAGTGCCCATAGAGCTTAGCCACACCATAGGGCGATCGCGGCCAGAAAGGCGTGGTTTCGCGCTGCGGGATTTCCTGAACCTTACCGAACAACTCTGATGTTGATGCCTGGTAGAAGCGGATCTTCGGGTTGACGATGCGGATCGCCTCCAGCAGGTTCAGCACGCCCAGCCCGGTGATCTGCGCGGTCGTGTGCGGCTGGTCAAAGGACACTCCCACAAAGCTCTGCGCCGCAAGATTGTAGATTTCGTCAGGCTTTGTACGCTCGATCAACCGGATAATTGCGCCCAAATCAGTCAGGTCGAATTCCTCGAGCGACAGGTTCGGGTGATTGCGGATGCCCAGTTCCTCGATCCGCCAGAAATTGGTCGACACGACCCGCCGGAACGTACCGAACACCTTGTAGCCTTTGGCCAGTAGAAGTTCTGCCAGATAGGCACCGTCCTGTCCCGTGATCCCTGTTATCAGGGCCGTCTTTGTCATGATCCTCGTTCCTCAACTTTGTGAATGTCTCTTCGCCTGCATCCTGAAACCGATGACCGGACGCTGAGAGATGCTTCCGTTTGTACTTGTGGGCAGGGCTCCTTGATGCGCAACCGCACGAATATGCGGCAGCCAGCGGGCTAGTTCCGGGCATACATATCCTCGTAGCGCACGATATCGTCCTCGCCCAGATAGCTGCCCGTCTGCACCTCGATCAGCACCATTGGTACTTTGCCGGGATTTTCCAGACGGTGCAAAGCGCCCAGCGGGATATAGACTGACTGATTTTCCGCCAACAGCTGCACCTTTTCGTCAATCGTCACGCGCGCCGTGCCATGCACAACGATCCAGTGCTCGGAGCGGTGAAAATGGCTTTGCAGGCTGAGGGATGCACCCGGATGCACGACAATACGCTTGACCTGAAAGCGGTTGCCGACCGCGATGCTTTCAAAATGACCCCAAGGTCGATGATCACTGGCAAAGCCTGTGGCCTGCTTGCTTCCGCGTGCCTGCAGAACTTCGACCGCGGCCTTAACGCGCTGGCTGTCGGACTTTCGCGCAACCAACACGGCATCTGGCATGGCGATCGCAATCATGTCCTCCAGACCGATGCCCACCAGTTCCTGCCCGCCTGCTTCACTGCGCAACAGACTGCCCCGGCAATCAATAGCGGTCACATGCTCCGAGACGGCATTATCCGCATCATCCTTGCTCAATTCGTTGTACACGGCCTCCCAGCTGCCCAGATCGGACCAATTGGACAGATAAGGCATGACCGCAAGGTTCGAAGCCTTCTCCATGATGGCATAATCAATAGAGTTGCTTTCGATCTGCGCCCAAGCCTGCGCTCCCAGCCGAGTGAAGCCCAGATCGGCTTTCGCCTGCGCCACAGCGGCGCGCACACCGCTCAGGATATTCGGTGCGTGCGTCTGGAAGGCTGCGACAAGAGTCGCTGGATGGAACAGGAATATTCCCGCGTTCCACAAATACTGCCCGCGCTCGAGCATGGCTTTGGCCGCTGCCAGATCAGGCTTTTCGACAAAACGTGACAGGGACTGCGGGGTATCCGCGTCGATCCGGCCCCCATCCGCCAATTCCAAATAGCCATAGCCCGTTTCGGGGCGCGTGGGGCGGATCCCAAACGTCACCATCTGCCCTGCAATGGCCGCAGACCGCGCCGCTTTCACAGCATGGCGAAACGCTTCTGCATCAGAAATGATGTGATCGGAAGGCAGCACCAGCATCAGCGCCTCTGGATCGGTCTCTCGCAGAGTCAGCGCCGAGGCCAGAATAGGGGCGGCTGTATTGCGCGCCTCCGGCTCGATCAGCACCACGCGTGGCGCAATTTCCACCGCTGAAAGTTGTTCGAGCACGATAAAGCGAAACGCATCCGCTGTTGCAATGATCGGTGCCGCAAAGTCAGCCCCCACACAGATCTCTGCTGCAGATTGAAACAGACTGCGATCCGCGATCAGCTTCGAGAATTGCTTTGGATAGCTCTTTCGTGAAACCGGCCAAAGTCGTGTGCCCGCGCCACCACAAAGTATAACCGGAGTGATTTGAGGATCGTTGCGCATTTAGCATTCCCTTGTTCTTTTGGGCCGGGGCCACCTAGTGTCTGTAGCAGGCTATCCTGTCGAAGAATTTTCCTATGGCGACCTCGAACACTGACGCCAGTGGCGAACGGTGCGCTGCCCCGTGTGGGGCGCCAAGCCGAGGCGACCCACTTGCAAGTTCATTTTCGCGTTCCATCGATCGGTACGCGATGCACTTTTGCGATGCCGTGCATCACCTTCGCCCCCATTCCCCTCGTCTGGTCGCCGAACGCGTACACACGCCCACGCGCGGCGTAGCCGCGTCGATCGCTTTCGTTTTCCGCATTCGCACGTGTGTGCGGGAACGGCAATCTCCCTTGCCTGTGGCGCGCTGTCGAACTTGATGCTGAACGTTTCCACCCCATTGAAAAAATCAATCTGCGCTAGGGTTTGAACCCAATAACAATGAGTCCCCAAGATTGCCAGCCGAGATGAAAGAGGCCAGTGGACAGAGCGCCGGACATGCGGGCAATGTTCGAGCGCCGCCGCCGCCGCATATTCGCCTCGGCTGACGAGCCTTGGGGCAGGCTAGATCGTGTTCAGCTTCATGAAAACACCCACAGACAGGACAACACTTTTCGATCCATTGGGATCGGACTGGCGCTCTAAGTTACTGGTGGATCGCATTTTCTTAAGACGAACCGGTGCCCACTTCGTCGGAAAATGCTCTGGGCCTCTCGCCTATCACAACGAGACGTGAGAGAAGACGAACGGCCCATCCACCACGGAACGGAACTGGCGTCCTATCGGGAGCGAAAATCATAGCCAGCCGAGACCGGCCGGCATCATTCAGCCTGAGCGCAAAGTTTACACATGACACACCCGAACCCTACCGATCCTGCTGGCGAGCCTTCATCTACCCGCACAGTGCTCATCACCGGTGCTGGCCGGCGCATCGGACGGGCCATTGCCGAGGATTTGGCGGCTCACGGATGGCGGGTGGCGATCCACTATCGTAATTCCCGCGCCGAGGCAGAAAGCCTCGCTGATCATATCCGCTTATCTGGAGGTCATGCGGTGGCCCTGCGTGGCGACCTGGCCAATGCGGAGGATGTCGATGCGCTGGTGCCGGCCTGCGTTGCCGCATTGGGTCCACCGTGCTGCCTCATCAACAATGCATCCGAGTTTCGCCATGACACGCTGGAGACGCTGACCCGCGAAGCCTGGCACGTCCATCTCGACATCAACCTCAAGGCGCCGGTGTTCCTCGCTCAGGCGATGGCGCGGCACCTGCCGCAGAGTTGCGAGGGTAACGTCATCAACATCATCGATCAGCGGGTCTGGAACCTCAAACCGGATTTCTTCTCCTACACGATCTCGAAGGCCGGGTTGTGGACCGCCACGCGCACGCTGGCACAGGCACTCGCACCGCGCATCCGGGTCAACGCCATTGCACCCGGTCCCGTGCTGCGCTCCATCCACCAGACGCAAGCCGACTTTGCCGCAGAGTGTGCTTCGACACTGATGGGACGGGGACCGAGCCCGGCTGAAATCTCTGACGCGGTGCGCTTCATCATCGGCACACCGGCGATGACCGGTCAGATGATCGCGCTCGACGGCGGCCAGCATCTAACCTGATGCCATGTCATCGCATCCGATGAGATTGCAGATCTGCCGACGATTGATCGTGATCTGAACCGTCCCTTATAGGACCCTAACTTCACACATAAAATCCCGCCGCTTCTGAATTGACCCAGGAGATTTGCCGGCGCGCTACAGCATACGATTGCCACAATTCTTCCCCTTCGCCCTCCAACTCGTGCCGCATTGATGGGGCACCAATCGCTATCGGCGCGGGGGCGCCACTTTACCGAGCGTTAACCTTAACCGTTTAACGATCAAGACCGTTTACCCGGGCGCGTTCGCGCGTCCGCTCATCGACGGTAGATGGGTGATGTCAATGATGTATCGCGTAATTTCCGCAGCCCTGGCCGCTTCCATGTTGGTCAGCGTCCAGGCTTCAGCCGCATCGCTACCAGCGATCAAGGCTTCTTCGTCCAATCAGGTTCCCGCCTGCGCAACGCCCGGGCGACTGATGGCGTTTGCGCAATCGCGCAATTCACGTATCAACCAGCGCTTTGACGACACGGCCACCGCCTACATGCGCTTTGGTGAAGCCTTGAAGATCCGCTGGGATTACGCCTTCTTCCAAATGCTGGTCGAGACGGCAAACCTATCCTTCGTGGGTGACGTAAAGCCCTCGCAGTATAATTTTGCAGGTCTGGGTGCGACCGGTGGCGGCGTGCGCGGCGAGCGCTTCGACAACCTCTTCGACGGCGTCAAGGCACACCTTCAGCACGTCCTCATGTATTCGGGCGAGCACATTGATGATCCGGTCGCCGAGCGCACGCGCAAGGTGCAGGAGTGGGGTGTTCTGACGAAATGGCAGCGCAGCATTCGCGGGCCGATGACCTTTGCTCATTTGACCCGCCAGTGGTCACCCAAGGATCGCGGCTATGCCCGCGATATCGGGGCGGTAGCCAGCGCATTCTATAAGAATTTCTGCGACAAACCTGATCCGCACCCTGAACTCGTCGCAGAGGCCCGCGGCAGGCGTGGCGTCAAGGTCGATACCGCAGCGGCCATCAAGACTGATACAGATGCCGCGAAGGGCAAGGCTGCCGCCAAACGTGCGATCGCGGATGCTCGCGAAACGAGCGGCCCCAACCGGTTCGGACTTGGCGCGGGCTCCTCTGGCTCGAGTCTGCCAAGCAGCACACCTGATGTTGGCGCCTCACCGCCAGCTGCGTTCACGGTCCTCAACGGAAATTCCGAGCCGCCGAACACCCCTGCTGCAACACAATCCACTGGCTCGATCGAGACAGCGTCCGCCGCAAGCGCTGCTGCTTCGGCGGCTGCCAACTCGTCGAACTCTGCAGCTGCATCGGCTTCGCAAGCTTCGAAGTGTCGTGTCTGGCAGGCAAGCTACGGCGGAGCGAAGGCGGTCATCATCAAGGCGGTCGACAAGGATCAGACAAACTACACGGTGCTTGATGTCAACGAAGGCCGCGAGCAGCGCGAAGTTGCCGCCTATATCGCCGCCTACGCCAAGAACGGCACCTCGCTCGGCGAATTCCAGACATCGGGCAAGGCCCTGACCAAAGCCTTCGAGCTGTGCCCGGAGAGCTGATGCGTGCGCGGGTGGGCATGGCATCGGCCTTGCCGCTCGCTCCTAGGATGCGACGTCAATTGCACGGCGTTCGCTTGAACCAATTGATTGAGGCTGACCTTCGACGAAGAATCGGAGGCGGCTGGCGGCGCGATGTTCGGCGCTGAGCATTACTCCGGGGTGGATGTGACTGAACAGGGTGCTCTTTGCGCCTACAGCGAGCGAGGGTCGCTCTCAATGTCCTCTATCCCATTTCCGGCACGGCAGCGAACTGGCATCTCAGTTCAAAGAGCACAACCCGTCCCGCAGTTGAGGCCAGCGCCGATGCGCCCTCCGATGCGCCCTGCAGCGTTGTTGATATTCGCCGTCGTTCTACTTTTTGAGTTTCGCCCATCTGCCCAGGCGGCATCATCTTCGCGGCTTCCCGAAATCAGAATGCATCGCCACAACGGCGTTCCTGCGTGCGTGACAACGGACCGGCTGATGGCGTTCCTCAAAATGCGCAATGGCCAGCTTTCTTCACGTTACCGCGACATCGCCAAGTGGTATCGGCGCCATGGCGAAGCATGGCGCGTCCGCTGGGATTACGCCTTCTTTCAGATGGCGCTGGAGACCAACTTCCTCACCTACCGCCGCGCCAATGGCGATCGCGGCGATGTGCATCCTAGACAGAACAACTTTGCCGGCATTGGCGCAACGGGCGGGGGTGTTTCAGGAGACAGGTTTCCCGATGTCGGCACTGGCGTTCTGGCGCAAATCCAGCATCTCGTCGCCTATTCGGGCGAACAGGTTGACCGGCCTGTCGCGCGCCGAACGGCACTGAAACAGAACGATATCGTCGCAACAATGCGTCGGCTCCATCGTCCCCCACGGTTTTCAGATCTTGCCCGGCGATGGGCGGCCGATCCGCGCTATGCCAATTCAATCGCGCGGATCGCGGAAAGCTATCAGCGCACCTTCTGCCAATCACCAGACAACGCACGGGCAGCTCGGCCCGGTGCGCAGTCCTCACTGCAGCCGCAGCCGCCAGCCCCGAGTCCGGCCGCCAAGGCCCGCGCCAAGCGGGTCGCCAAAACGATCTGGCAGCGTGACGATGCACCGCCTCGTACCGCGACAATGGCGCCACCGCTTCACCAACCTGCGCAGCGCACTTTCATGCCTGAGGAACCCACATCGGGCAGTACGACTCTCGCAAGCCAAATGCTTCCCGGGCTCCAGACCATGGCGCGGTCAATGAACCGGAATGTAAGCGCCTGGCCCGAAGCACCGGCGCCCGCACCAGCGATCATTGCGCCACAACCAAAAATCGCCAATCGCGCACCCCAACTCGCATCCCGGCAATGACATGCGTGGACATGCTGCGGGCGTGCTCGGTGCTGGAACCGGCCAGAGCATTTTCCTACGAAGTGGACGTCAGTTCGTCGAAGAAAATGCGACCAAACAAGAAGCTTAGAGCGCCGCTCCCTATCCATCGGAAAGGTGCTCTAGCGCGTCGGCTCCTAAACTTCACAACCTCAACCGTGCCGCTCATGAAAGAAATCGTAGATCTTGTGCGCCATTTCTTCGGAAATGCCGGCGACCGCCTTCAAGTCCTCCACGCCTGCGCGTGATACCGCCTTGGCCGAGCCGAAATGCGCCATCAAGGCGCGCTTGCGCGTTGGCCCGATGCCGCCGATTTCATCGAGCGGATTGGCGCTCATGCTCTTGGCGCGCTTGGCGCGATGCGTGCCGATCGCAAACCGGTGCGCTTCATCGCGCAGACGCTGGACGAAATAGAGGACCGGGTCACGGGGCTCCAGCATCACGGGCGCGCGGGCGTCGGTGAAATGGAAGTGCTCGCGTCCGGCGTCCCGGTCCGGGCCCTTGGCCACACCGATCAGCGTGATGTCGGTGATGCCCAGCTCCGCCATCACGGTGCGTGCCACCTCCAATTGACCCTTGCCGCCGTCGATCAGCACCAGATCGGGCCGCTCAGGAAACGCGCCCTCATCCTCATCTTCATCCTCATCGACGTCGTCATGCTCATCGCTGTTTTCTGGAGCGGCGGTCTTGTCCGCAATTGTCTCGCCGACGCCGCCAGCTTCGTCCTGGCGCCGCAGCGTACCGAACGCGAGGCCGTCCACGGTTCGCACCGAGGCAGGCGGCTCGGTTACGCGCGTTGTCTTCGCCGGTTCACCGTTCACGTCTGCGGTGTTGTTCTCATCTACCCCTGGAGCGTCCGCCGCAGCCACCTGTTCAAGGGGCTCGCTCTCAGCAGGTTCGGTGAGGCGGCGGAAGCGTCGCGTCAGCACTTCGCCCATCATCGCGTAATCATCACCCGGGGTGACCGCCTCGGACTTGATGTTGAACTTGCGATAGGCCTTTTTGACGAAGCCTTCCGCGCCGGCAACGATCATCGCGCCAACCGCGTTGGTGCCCTGGATGTGCGAGTTGTCGAACACCTCGATCCGGCGCGGCGTTCGCTCCAGCTCAAAACGTTCGGCCAACCCTTTGAGCAGGCGCGCCTGCGACGAGCTTTCCGCCAGCTTGCGCCCGAGCGCCTCCTTGGCGTTCGACAGCGCATGCTCGACGACGCCTGATTTCACGCCCCGCTGCGGCACCCGGATTTCGACGCGCCGTTCGGTCTTGGTGCTCAGCGCTTCCTCTAATAGCCCGCGGTTCTCGATCTCGTGCGACAGAAGGATCAGCCGTGGCGCCGGCTTGTCGTCATAGAACTGGGCGACGAAGGAATCGAGCACGGCAGCCGCATCGAGCGAGCGGTCGGCTTTGGGAAAATAGGCGCGGTTGCCCCAGTTCTGGCCGGTGCGGAAGAAGAACACCTGCACGCAGGTCTGCCCGCCCTCCTGATGCGCGGCGAAAATGTCGGCTTCCTCGACGCCCTCCAGGTTGATGGCCTGGTCGGAGGTCACGTGCGCCAGAGCGCTGAGCCGGTCGCGATAGCGCGCCGCATCTTCGAACTCGAGTGCATCGGAGGCTTCGTGCATCAGCCGCTGGTACATCTCGCGCACGTTCTGGCTTTCGCCTTTGAGGAAACGGCGCGCCTCATCGACCAACTGCCCGTAGTCCTCGATGCTGATTTCACCAGTGCACGGGGCGGCACACCGCTTGATCTGATAGAGCAGGCAGGGGCGTGTGCGGCTGTCATAAGTACTGTCGGAGCACGTTCGCAGCAAGAAGGCGCGCTGCAGCATGTTGATCGTGCGTGTCACCGCGCCAGCCGAGGCAAACGGGCCGAAGTAATCTCCCTTGCGGCTTCTCGCGCCACGGTGTTTGAGGATCTGCGGAGCGGCGTGATCGCGGGTGATGAGAATATAGGGAAACGACTTGTCGTCCCGCATCAGCACGTTGAAGCGTGGCCGGAAGCGCTTGATGAGGTTGGCTTCTAACAACAGCGCTTCGGCTTCGGTGCGCACCGTGACGAATTCCATCGAGGCGGTTGCCGCAATCATCCGTGCAATGCGGTTGGTGTGCCCGCCCAGCCGCGCATAGTTGGAGACGCGCGCTTTGAGGCTGCGCGCCTTGCCGACATAGATGACCTCGCCCGCCGCATCGAGCATGCGGTAGACGCCCGGCGAGGACGGCAGATCATTCAGTACACGCTGGATAACGGCCGGGCCTGTGACTTCGACGGGCGCGCTGGCATCATTACTCTTGGGGTCGGAGGCTTGGCTGTCGGGCATCTGGTCTGCCCCGCTATTGCCGCCTGAATTCTGCTTCGTGGACATGGCGCAGGTTTGCGGGGGCAGCGCACGCCCGTCAAGGGGCGCGGTTGCCACCGGTCCCCACAATTGCGTGCCTGATGCGCTTTTCGATTTCCAAAATGGCCAAAAGCCCTCCCCCGAGCGCAATGATAGCCGCGCCATCGGTAAGGGAAACGGCCCGCGTGTCGAACAGGGCCTGCATGAACGGCAGGTAGGTGAACGCCAGTTGCAAAACGACAATGGCTCCAACGCCAATGAGCACCGCAGGCGTACCCATGATGCCCTTGATCGTCACCGACCCTGTTCGCAGGTAGCGCACCGCAAACAGGTAGAAGATTTCGAACACCACGATCGTATTGACAACAATCGTGCGCGCTTCAGCAATCTCTATGCCCCGCGCCCTCGCCCACCAGAACATGGAAAATGCCCCGGCGACAAACAAGAACGAGACAAACACGATCTGCCAGATAAGCCGCGCCGTCAGCAGCGATTGTCCGGCTGGACGGGGCGGGCGCTCCATCACGTCGGATTCAGGCGGCTCGAACGCCAGCACAAGCCCGAGGGCAACCGCTGTAACCATGTTGATCCAGAGTATTTGCACGGGCGTGACCGGTAACAGGAAGCCGCCAAGAATTGCCAGCATCACGACCATCGTTTCGCCAAAGCTCGTCGGCAGCGTCCAGGCGATGACCTTGGTGAGATTGTCGTAGACGGTGCGCCCTTCTTTGACCGCTGCGACGATCGAGGCGAAGTTGTCGTCGCCAAGCACCATCTGGCTTGCTTCCTTGGCCGCCTCGGTTCCCTTGCGACCCATGGCAATGCCGACGTCCGCCGCTTTCAGTGCCGGGGCATCGTTGACGCCATCGCCGGTCATGGCAATGATCTGGCCGTTGGCGCGCAGGGCCTCGATGAGGCGGAGTTTATGTTCGGGTGCGGTGCGCGCAAATACCGTGGTGCGTTGCGCAAGACCACGCAGCTCATCGCTCGACAAGGCATCGATGTCGCGTCCGATCGCAACGGGAGCGGTCGCATCAAGGCCGAGATTGCGCGCGATGGCGCGCGCCGTCAGCGCGTGATCGCCGGTGATCATTTTCGTGGCAATGCCTGCGGCGCGGGCCTGGCTGATCGCTACCCTTGCTTCCTCGCGCGGTGGATCGATGAGGCCGACCAGCCCGACGAAAAGAAGGCCGTCGCGCACGTCGTTAAAACCAATGTCGCGGGTGTCGGCCGGCATCGGTTTTAGTGCGAAGGCAAGTGTTCGCTCGCCCAGCTCAGCCAGCTGCGCCACGGCGCGATGCCATTGCTCCGGATTGAGCGGCAGCACGCCGCCCGCGCCCAGTTGCCCCGTGCACAGCGCCATCACCTCCTCGGGTGCGCCTTTGAGATAGAGGATCGTTTCGGCGTCCTGCCCCGCACCGGGAGCATTGGCGTGCAAGGTTGCCATGAACCGATGCGCGGCATCGAAAGGAATGATATCGCGCCGGATCATGTCATGGCGCAGTTGCTCGATGTTGCAACCGGCCTTACCTGCCAGACAGAGCAATGCGCCTTCCATGGGATCGCCGGCAACGCGCCAGGCGCCGTTGGCATTATCGCCAGCTTCTGGCGCGATCAGCGTGGCGTCGTTGCACAAAGCCGCGATGCGCGCCAGGGCGGTGAATGCCGGGTCGTGTTCTTCGCCAATGACAATCGGGCCGCTTGCATCACGGATCGCTCCATGCGGCGCATATCCGCTGCCCTCGACGTCGTATGTGCCGGTAGACGTCACGACATGCCGTGCCAGCATCTCGTTGCGGGTCAACGTGCCGGTCTTGTCGGTGCAAATCACCGATACAGACCCCAAGGTCTCGACGGCAGGTAGCTGGCGCACAATGGCATGGCGCCGCGACATCCGTTCCACGCCGATCGCGAGTGTGATCGTCATGACGGCAGGCAGGCCTTCGGGAATGGCGGCAACGGCCATGCCAACCACGGCGAGAAAGGCGTCGGGAATAGCGTAATCGCGCACCTTCCACGCAAACACGAACGTCAATGCGGACAGCGCCAGAATTGCAAGACTCAATTGCTGTGCGAAGGCGTTGACCTGACCGATGAGCGGTGTTGTCGTCTCGCCGATCGTCGAAAGCATCGTGGTGATACGGCCAATCTCGCTGCGCGCACCCGTGGCCACGACGATGCCGGTCCCCTGCCCTTGGGTCACAAGCGTGCCCGAATAGGCCATGCTCGCGCGCTCCGCCAGCGCACAGTCGGGCAGATCGGCCTGCGGGCGCTTGTCGATGGGAACCGATTCACCGGTCAGGACGGATTCATCGATGCGCAGTCCACGTGCCGAAATGAGCCGTGCATCCGCCGTGACACGGTCGCCGGCCTCGATCAACAAGATATCGCCCGGCACTAGATCGCGCGCGGGAACGCTGATACGCTGCCCATCGCGGATGACCGATGCTGTCGGACTGATCATGGCGCGAATGGCTTCAAGTGCGCGTTCCGCCTTGCCCTCCTGCACCACGCCGAATACGGCATTAATGACGACGACCGCCAGAATAACCAATGTATCGAGGCCATGTCCGAGCAAAGCGGTGATGGCGGCCGATCCGAGCAGCACATAGATCAGCAGGCTATCGAGTTGGGCGAGGAACCGCGCCAGCAGTGAACGCGCCTTTTCTTCGGGCAGCGCATTCTCGCCAAACCGTGCCCGGCGTTCAGCCACCTCCGCTGGTCTGAGGCCACTCTCCCGCGTCTTTAGCGCGGCGACGGCTTGCGGCGGCGAAAGCGCATGCCAGATTGGCACTGCTGGATCAATCCCACCCTGGCCGGATGTTCCTAGCCGCGTGTCGGTATCGGACTGCATCAGATCCCTTCGTCATGAACCTTCGACAAGACATCATTTGGGGTCTGAACGTGGAAAACAAAAGGTCGGCATGCCCCCCGAATGGCGAGCGCTTGGTGTTGCCACAATATCGCCGCGCCGTATTGGGCTTGTAGCGTCCGATCGTCAATTGAACCCGGGGGGCGCGGCCTGCGAGGCCGGCGTTGTCAGCTCGTGTCGAACCACCCTCGAAAGATTGTGCCTGCGTTGGTGGGCTTTGTTTGCGCCCTTGTGGCAATGCTGCTCGTGGCGGGTGATTTGGCGGGTGTAGGCGCTGGCGCACGCACGATGCCGGCACGCACCATGCCAACACAGGGCGCCAGCGCAAATCGCCCGTCAAAGGATAGAATCGCGTTCCAAAAGTCCGAGGATGTCCTGGCCTTCATCGCCGGCTATCGCGAGGACAAGCCACAACGGCATGTGGCGCAGATGGTTCATGCGATGAGCCGACTTGGCATGCTGCGCGAGCCGGAGGAGTGCGGCATCTATATCGGCTTTCTGGCCGGCGTCATCGGCGAGAGCGGTGATGGGGCGAAAAAACTCGTGACCGCAATGTTCCCGATGCCGCCCGCCGACCAGGTGATCCTGATCAAGGCGATAGCCTATTCGGGGCGTGCCGACTGGCGCAAGCTGATGATGGGCTTCATCGAGCGCATGCCTGCCCGCAAGGTTCTGATCGAGCGCTTTTTGTACCGCGACGGCGCTCACCTGGAAGCATTGATGTCAGAGCAAACGGGCGCTCTCGCCGTCGATATCTATTGGGGGCTCTATTTCGCAACCGGTAACGCCGAACCGGCCCGGCACATTATTTCAACGCTCGCCTGGACGGCTGATCGCAACAGCGTCGAGAAGCTCACCATCGGCTCGATGGCCAAGTGGACGCTTGCCACCAATGCAACACGCGACAAGAACCTGCGCGACATCATGAAGGCCGAAATGAACACGCAGCCTGCTGATGTGCGCAAACCACTCGCCGAGGTGATCGAGGCGGCAGAGACGTTCGAGGTCAAGCGCATCAAGAATGATGCCCTCAAAGCGATCGACGAATTGAAGCATAAAGGTCCGCAATCGGCCCGTGATACAGTCTGGTGGGGACAGGCCGGCCAGACGGTACTGGCGCTTGGGTGTGTTGCCGCAAGTGTCATGGGACAGGTCGAATTCGGCATTCCTTGCGTTGTCGGCGGCGCACTGTCATCGGCGGCGTTGAAATACCTCGGTCCGCAACAGTGATGCCAGAGCATGTTTAGCCGAAGTGCACAGCGGTTCGGCGTGAAGAACATGCGCAAGTGAAAAGAGCGCATGGTCAGCTGAAGTGCAAAGGCATCGGCGAAAATGACGACGAAGCCCCTTTGCCCACCCTTACGAGGAG
>ERZ795053.3608-NODE-3608-length-17430-cov-4.730129_pt1 | contig 17430 bp, 9 predicted proteins | sample MGYA00375137_ERZ795053 | MGnify/ENA primary metagenome ERZ795053 (study PRJEB30182, sample SAMN05720284) | activated sludge metagenome | isolation source: Anaerobic digester | place: Hong Kong | collected 2014-12-17 ...
CCTGCAGCGCACCTGGGGCAGCCTGGGCCGCCGGTTGGGTGAACTCTGGGCGCCGTGGGGCGCCCAGAGTTCACCCAACCGGCGGCCCAGGCTGCCCCAGGTGCGCTGCAGGTTACCGCTCGGGTCGAACCACTGTAGCCGATTGTTGCCGAACTCGCACAGCAGGATCTTCCGGTCGCGCGTGCAGACGAGGTCGTAGGGGTAGCGCAGTTGGCCGGCGTCGACGCCCATCGTACCCCAGTGGCCGAGCAGCTTGCCGGTGAGATCGAAGTGGAGGATGCGGTGGTTGCAGGCGTCGGCGACCCAGAGGGTCTGGTCGGCGTCGAGGTCCATGGCGGCGGGCCGGCGCATGGGCTGACCGGCGACGTCGCCGTCGATAAGCGATTGCACGAACTTGTAGTCCGAGGTCCACTGGGTGATGCGATCGTTGCCGTTGTACTCGCTGACGTAGATGAAGCCGTGGGCGTCGACGGCGACGTCGGTGGGCAGTTCGAACTCGCCGTCGCCCTGGCCGGGGGTGCCGAAGCGGGCGAGTTCGTGGCCGTCGAAGTCGAAGACGATGACGCGGTGGTAGTGGGTGTCGGCGACGAAGAGGCGGCCGTCGGTGTGGGCGTAGAGCCCGACCGGTTTGCCGGCCTGCTTTTCGGGCATGGCCCACTCGAGCTGGAACGCGCCCTCGGGGCTGAAGCGCTGGATACGCGCCGACTTGTCGACGACGAAGACGCGGCCGGACGCGTCGATGGTAATCGCGCGCGGGTACGTGAATTCCCCGGGACCGAGCCCGCTGTGCCCGAAGACGCCGACGACGCCGGTGTCGGTCAGCGGCGGCGGTTCACAGGCGGCCAGCGTCGGCAGCAGGGCTGCGAGCGTCAGCAGTGCCAGTAATCGCATTCGCACCCGCGCGCGGCAGTACTCCCGCGTCAATCGCAGGACTCCGACCTGAGACTTTGCCAGCAAGGTCATATTCACAATTCTGCACGAACGTTTGGCCACGGCGTCAGCATACCATCACTCGCGTCGCGCCGCGACGATGACGAGCAGCGCACCCGGCAGAGCCGCCCCCACCAGGAGTACGCTCATGCCGGCCATGATGGTGTCCTCGAAGCGGTGAAACGACTCGATGAGGATGAGCGAAAGCGGGTAAACCGCGGGCACGCGGACCAGTGCGGTCGTGGCGGCCTCGGAGAGGCACAGCGCGGCGATGACGAGCGCTCCGACGCCGAGCGTCGGCAGGTTGCCGGCGAGCGCGACGCGCCACGCCACAGTGACAGCCCCGGCTCCGTCGGCGCGGGCGGCGTCGCGCTGGGCCCGGCCGACGCCCGCCTGGGCCAAAACGCCAATGGCGATGCCGATCCAGCCGAAGCGGGCGACGTACCCGATGGCCATGATCCCCCAATGGTCGTAGACGAGCGGCACGGGCAGGTACGCGGCGACCACGGCTGACCCGATCAGCGCCCCGGGCAGCGCGGCCCAGACGAGCGCCCAGGCGAGTGCGACGCCGCGCATCCGGGGCAGCGCGGCGAGCGCAGCCCCCATGAGCATGGTGGCGATGCCGCCGGCTGCGGCCACACCGACGGATGCACCGATCTCGCCGCTGTAGGTCGCCAGCGTCTCCCGCACGGAGGCCACGAGCGGCACGGTGCGCAGCAGGCCCGCGATCGGCACCGCCACGCAGAGGGTGGCGAGCGCTGCAGCCACCCAGGGTGCGGCGCCGCCGCGACCCGCGCTGCCGGGGTCGTCGGACGTATCAACCAGGGGCCGGTTGCGCCACACGAGCAGGGCCACGAGGAGCGCGACGAGGATCAGCGCGGCTACGGGCAGCGACTCGACGAGGGCAGCGCGGGGATTGTGCGCCGACTCCGCGGCGAGGAGCAGTTCGGTCGCGTAGACCAGCAGGCCGCAGCCATGCGGCGCGGTGTAGTCGCCGAGGTAGAACGCGAAGAGCACGAGCCAGGCGACGAGCACGTGGCGCCAGAGGATGGGAAAGACCCCATGGACGAACGCCCGCGGCGGCCGCGCCGAGAGCAACGCCGCCTCGTAGCGTCCACGGCCGAGCCGGCGCCACCCGGCGCCGAGAATCAGCGCCGGCACGGGCCACGACCAGGTCGCCCAGACCCAGATGCAGCGCAGCTCACCGGGCACCTTGAGGACGCGGTCCCACCCGAACGCGTAGACCATCGCGGGGAAGAGCAGCGGTGCGATGATCAGCGCCAACAGCAGGCCGTCGCGCCGACGCCGCCCCACGCGGGCGGCGACGAATGCGCCCGGCAGGGAAAATACCAAAGCGGCCAGGGCTCCGCCGGCGGCGAGCAGCGTCGTGCGCAGAAACAGGCCCGGCGGAAAGTGGTACGGCACCGCGGGCATACCGGCCTGCGCGGCGCGCAGACCGAGCGCGATCGCGGGCCACACCATGGCGGCGACGAAGAGGACGATACCGGCGCCGACGCCTGCGGCCTGGATCAACCGGGCGCTCATTTCAGCAGGATTTCCCGGCAGATTTCGACGGCTTCGGGCATGTGGTCGGCGATGGCCGCGAAACCGATGGTGCTCGCCGGCGGCGGATCAATGTCGAGCTTGCGGCGCAGGGATTCGCGTACCGGGTAGTTCGCCGATTCGCTGCGGGCCAGCGCCTCCTCGACGTCCGCGGAGAGGATGTAGTCGATCAACTTGCGGGCCTCGTCCGGGTGCGGCGCCCCGGCGACGAGCGCGACCGTGTTGGGAATCACCAGGGTGCCCCCGTCACCCATGTCGGGGAAGATCATCGCGAGGCTCGCCCCCTTGGCCTGCGCGGTGATGACGTCGTCCGAATCGGTGAAGGCGAGTTCGACGTCGCCGTCGAGCAGCTTGCGCACGGCGGCGGAGTTGCCGTCGGCGATGGTCGCGTGGGCCTCGGCGAGCGCCGAGATGAAGACGCGAAACTGGTCGGTGCCCCACAAGGCGTCCATCGCGGCGACGTGCGTGCGCGTCGTGCCAAAGAGCGGGTTGGCGAGAGCGACGCGGCCCGCCCACTCGTGCGAGGCGAAGTCGTGCCAGGTCGGCGGCAGGGCTGCGGGTCGCGTGCGCTGCGGATCGTACGCGACGACGCGGGCGCGGAGGGCGAAGCCGGTCCACAGGTTGGCGGGGTCGCGGAACTTCGCGGGGATGTCGTGGGCGGTGGGCGAATCGTATGGCGCCAGGAGGTTTTCGCGGGCGAGGAGCATGGTCTGGGCCTGCTCGCTCGACCACCACACGTCGGCGCGCGGGCGGTCCTTTTCGAGGCGGATGCGGTTGATGAGTCCGGTGGTCTTGCCGGCCTCGCTGTCACCGACGACCTGCACGTCGCGGCCGAACTTCTGCGCGTAGTCGGCGACGATCTGCCGGAGGAAGGTCTCGTCCACGCTGGAGTAGAGTACGACGGTGGGCCGGGCGGCTGCGTCGCGCTGGCGGCAGGCGCTGTTGAGCACGGCCTGCAATGCGAAAACCAAGATGACGAACAGGTGGAGACCGAAGCGGCGCGAGCTGAGCGAAAGCGTGTGCATGAACCGCATGGTAAGGCTGGGCGGCGCCTTTGGCTACTCGTCGGTCGCGCCGGCATCCGCAGCGCCATCACCGGCACTATCACCGCTACTCGCATCGACGGGCGTGGACGCGTCGGGCGCCGCGGCGTCCGCACCGCCCGCAGCGCTCTTGGGCATGCCCTTGATGCCGAAGTCGCCGGGCAGGCGCGAGAAGTACTCGCGGACCGACTTCTGGTACTGGCGCGGCAGGCGCTCGCGGTTGACCGTGTCGGTCGCGGCGCGCTCGGCTGCGGTAATCAGTTCGACGAACTCGTCGGTGGCCTCGCCCTTGACCTGCTCGCCATCGACGAGGAACTGGCCGATGATGCGGCCCTTGGTGGTCTTGACCTCGCCGCGTTCGACCTTGAAGCCCACGTCGGTCTTTTGTGAATTGGCCAATCCACCCTTACCCTGGCCGAGGTTGCCCATGCCGCTGCCCTCGTTTTGCTCGTTGCCCTGCCCCTGGCCCTGACCCTGGCCCGGCTTGTTGCCCTGGCAGTTGCCGCGTGCCTGGTCGAGCGAGGACATCGCGGACTGGAGCTGGTTCATCTCCTGCTCGAGCTGTTCGAGTTCGCTGAGCTGCTCGCCGGCCGCCTCCATCTGCCCGGCTGCGTCGCCCATCTGCCCGGCGCCGGCGGCCTGGGCGGCGTTTTTCATGGCCTGGCTCATCTGCTTCATGGCCGAGGCGGCGCCCTGCTGCTTCTGACACTGCTGGCAGACCTGGTTGATCTGCTGCTGGGTCATGCCGTTTTTCTCGAGCTGCTCGCGGATCTTGTCGAGATCCTCCTTGCTCAGCCGCTCGAGCATGCGCTCGACGTCCTCCTTCTTGATGCCGGACTGTTCGAGCTGCTTTTTCAACTGGTCCTGATTGGCGAGCTGATCCATCTGCTTGGCGAGCTGCTCGAGCTGCTTCTGCATCTTTTCGACGAACTCCTTGTCGGAGTCCTGCTTGAGCGTGGCAAGCTGCTCCTGCATCTTCTTGATGGTCTCGGACGCGGCCTTGAAGTCGCCGGTCTGCAGTTCCTTGGCGAGCTGCTGCACGGGGGTCTTGTCGCCCTGGGGTTCCTCGAGCGCGCGGAGCATGCGCTTGGTCTCACTGACCTTGTCGAAGCGTTCGCTCTGCTGTTTTTCGCGAACGGCGTCGGAGAGACGGTCGATCTTCTTGATCGCCTCCTGGCGCAGGTCGGCGGGCTCCTGCATGCGGCCCATCATGTCCGCGTCGAGCTTCTCCATCTCCTGCTTGAGATCCGCGAGCGCGGGGTTGGTCTGGGCGAGCTTCTTCACGTCGTCGAGCTGCTTCTTGATTTCGACGCGGGTCTGCACGACCTGGGTCTGCTCGAGTGCCCGGGCCTTGGCCTGGTCGCCGCGCAGCCAGCCTTGCGGCACGAGAAAAACCGCGGCAGCCAGAACGACGGCACATACGGCCCAACCGGTCGTCTGCGGCCAACTGAGGCGCAGGTGCTGACGCACGGTGACGGAGTTGGCGCGCGTTTCGGCGTCGGCGCGAACCGCCCGGGCGAAGGGATCGTCGGAGGTCTCGCAGTAGAGACTGCTGCTGATGCGTTCGCGCAGGCCGGCGGCTGCGTCGAGCCGGGCGGCGGCCTCCGCTTCATCCGGAGCAATGCGTGCAGCCCAGACGAACGAGGCGATCAGGGCGGTTGCCGCAAGTCCAGCCCCGACCCACAGAATCGGCAGCGTCCAACCGCCCAGGCGCAGCACGAGCACGTACAGGGCGAACGCCGCGAGCGCCCAGCAGGCCAGGCGGCAACCAACCTCGAGCCAGGTGGCGAGCCACAACCGGCGACGCGCCCGATGAACCTGCTGTTGTACCGTGGACATGGACCGTCTCCTGCGCCGCGCGGATGCGCGAGCCCTGCGTGATTTATCGTACGCTGCGGCGCGGTGCGGAGCAAGATTCCCGACATACCCCGACAACTGGGTAAATACCCCCCTGCTGGCTGAAAACCCGCCTCGCCCGCCGACGGACTCGCACAAGCGGATGCAAGCCCCGGCGGCTGGGGGTAGAATGAAGCGATGCACCCCAACCGAATCCTGCTGCTGATCGCGGTCGCCTGGGCCGCGGCTCCCCTGCGCGCGCAGGTGGCGACGCCCTCGCCCGCGCCGTCCGCAACACCCCTGCCGTCCGCCACGCCCGCCCCCGCGGCAACGCACGTCTTGGTCACCGGCCAGGCGTTCGATCACATGGGCTCGGGCGTGGAGGACGCCGAGGTAACGTTGAGAATCACCGCGAGCGGCGCGGAACTCGGTCCGGTGAAAACCAACTCGATTGGCGATTTCCAGATCACCGCGGAAGCGCCGCTGACCGGGCCTGCAGTCGTCACCGTGCACAAGTCGCACTTCCAGGACGTGACCCGCGAGGTCACGCTCGACCCGGACAACGTGCCCTTCGTGGACGCGGGCATGCAGGGGGCGATCCCGCTCGCCGGCGCCGTCACCCGCCGGCAAAACGACCAGCCCGTCGCCGACGCCGAGGTCGTTCTGGACGTCGGGTACGACCAGCGCCAGGCGAAGACGGATGCGGAGGGGAAATTCGCGTTCGACAACCTGCCGCCGGGTCCGCTGGTGGTGACGGTGAAGGCGGACGGCTTCGCCCACCTGCGCGAGAAGATCGAATCGGTCGAAACCGCCGGTGATCAGCAACTGGTGCTCGAGCCCGAGCGCATCGTAAACATTCACGTGACCAACGTCGCGCAGGAGCCGATCGCCGGCGCCAGCGTCGAGTGCGTCGATGAGGCGGTGCACGACTACCGCCACCTGATCACCGACGAGAAGGGCAGCGTCGTGGTGAAGGGCCTGCGCTACAGCGCGGCGGAACTCGCCGTGCGGCTCGCGCACGATCGCTACGTCTCCTCCACGACGTTCGACCGCACGATCACGCTGCCGCCGGACGTCGCGGTTTCCACCCACGGGTTCACGATGCAGCCCGCCGGTATGGTCGTGGGTACGGTGACCGATGCCGCCACGGGCAAGCCGCTCAACGGCGCCCGGCTGTCCGCCGGCCGGGTACTCAGCGACTATTCGCCGCGGGCGTGGAGCGATTTCGAGGGCGCGTACCGGATGATCGGCGTGACGCCCGGGCGCATGCCGGTAACCGTGCATCTCGCGGACCACGCCCCGCAGCTCAAGGAAGTGCAGGTGGTCGCCGGCGAGGAGGTCAAGCTCGATTTCGCGATGCAACCGGCGCGGGCGATCACGGGCCGCGTGGTGGACGCCGACGCACAGCCGGTCGGGCGCGTACACGTGCGGGCCACGCGCTGGGCGGGCAACGACACGCTCGGCCTGCAGGCGATGACAAATGACGACGGCGCGTTTGCGCTGCTCGATGCGCCGCGCGAGCCGTTCGAGGTATCGCTGTACGCACCGGGCTACAAGCCGCTGCTGGATCAGCCGATCGCCGCCGACGGGGAGCGCTTCAACTTCGAGCTCGCGGTCGATCCGCGGCAGGGTCCGGGCGTGGAGAGCGCGGGACCTGCGGAGGGCAGTGCGGCCCCGCCGTTTGCAGTCACCACGCTGGACGGCGCGAAGCTCGCGCTGGCGGATCTGAAGGGCAAGGTCGTGCTGGTGGACTTCTGGGCGACCTGGTGCGGGCCGTGCGTCGGAGAAATTCCCAACCTGGCGGCGACGTACGCGGCCTTCGGCAAGCGCAGCGACTTCGTCATGCTGAGCATCAGCATCGAGGACGACGCCGAGAAGGTGCGCACCTTCACGACGAGCCGCAAGATGGACTGGCGGCAAGCGGTGGGTGCCGCGAGCGGTGCGACCGGCGCCGCGGACGCATACGCGGTCAACGCCATTCCTGCGCTCTTTCTGATCGACCGCGAGGGCAATATCGCAGCCCGCGAGCTGCGCGGTCCGGGCATGGTCGATGCGGTCCGCGCGGTGCTCGGCGAGGAAACACCCGAGTAACCTCGACAGGCGTGCGCCCGTCCCGGGCAGGACTACAAGACGCGTACATCTCACGCCGCATTCAGCTCCTTGACGGCTTCGCGGGCATCTGGGATGGTTCCGCCCATGGAACAGTGGGAAGTAGCGAAGTGCGGCGGCGTATGCGCCGCGACGGGCCGCGAACTCGCGGAAGGCGAGGAGCACTGGGCTGTGCTCTTCGAGGACGGGGAGTCGTTTCGCCGCGAGGATTACGCGCTGGAGGCGTGGGAAGGTCCGCCGGAAGGGGCGTTCTGCTTCTTCAAGACGCGCGTGCCGTTCAAGGAGAAGAAGAAGCGGCTGCTCGTCGATGACGAGGTGCTGATCAACTTCTTCACGCGGTTGGCGAGCGAGCCGGAGGAGACGCGGGTTCACTTCCGCTTCGTGCTGGCCCTGATCCTGATGCGCAAGCGGCTGCTCAAGTACGAGGAGACCGATCGCAGCGCCGACGCCGAGGTGTGGATCATGCGGCTCGCGCGGGACAAGGAGGGCCCGACGCACCGCGTGGTCAATCCGCGTCTGAACGACGAGCAGATCGAGCGGGTGAGCCGCGAGCTGGGCGCGATTCTGCACGGCGACGTGTTCTCCGAGGAGATGGCGGAGATCGACGAGCTGGCGGCGGAGGACGCGGCTGAGGCCGAGCGCGAACAGTCGATCGACGATCCGGAAGCCCAGGACGAATCCGAAGACAACCGCAGCGAGTAAGCCGCCATGCCCCCGCGTGCCCTTCCAACGATCCGCAGTGGCTGCTCGCTGGTCATGGCAGCCGCCCTGCTCACCTGCCTGTGCGGTTGTCCGCCGCGGACCACGAACAACATCGTGCTCGAGCCGGTGCCGATGGCCGACCTTATCACCAAGGTCAACGCCAACCACGCGAAGGTGACGGCGACGCTCAAGGCGGTCGGCGGGCACGCCCGCGGCGTGTTCACCGATACCGACGGGAGCAAGCGGCGCTTCGACCTCGACGCCGCCCTGCTGGTCCGGCCGCCACGCGACCTGCGGCTCGATCTCAAGGCGCTGCTGGAGTCGCAGCTCGTGTTCGGCTCGAACGCGACGAAGTACTGGGTCGAGCAGCCCGGGGCGCACGCTTTGAGTTACGGCCGGCACGACACGATGCTGGTGCCCAACGCCGGCGACCTGATCATCCGACCCGACCTGTTCGTCGAGGCGCTGGGTCTGACGCCGCTGCCGAGCGAGACGGCGGGCGACGGCGGACCGTTCCAACGGATCACCAAGCCGTACCAGGAGCTGCTCTTCATCGATTACCAGGAGAACGGGCAGGGCTACATCGCGAAGGAGTACTGGGTGAGCCGGCGCGAGCCGCAACTCGTCGCCCGCATCGTCTTTCGCGACACGCTCGGACGCATCGCGCTGGAGTCCGAAATCAGCGACTATCGACGGCTCGGTGACGACGGTCCGTACCTGCCCCACCGCGTGCGGTTGAGCGCGCCGGTGACGGGGAGCTGGCTCGAGTTCACGGCATGGGGATGGAAACTGATGCCCAACGTGGGTCCGGACCATCCGGCGTTCACGTTTCCGCTCGACCGCGGGGCGCAGTTCGAGCGGATCGTCGACCTCGATGTCGAGCTCGATCAGATGCATCATCCGTTCACCGAGGAAGAGCAGCTTCAGCAGTTGCTGACCCCTCCGCAGAATCAACCCGAACCCTGAGCCGCGGATGGCGTGCTCGCTTGACCCTCCCAAGTCGCCCCTGATAATGCCCCCGATGCGTTTGCACCCCTTGTATCTCGCTGCTCTGACCGTCGCGCTGTGCTCGTGGGCCGCCCAGGCGGCAGGTCCGGCGACCGGCCTGTCAGCCGCGGGTGACGACGCCGTCACCTGGGCGTGGCAGCGCATCACGACCGATCAGAACGAACATCGGTTGATCGTCACCTACACGCGGGCGGAGGACAGCCAGCCACAGTTCATGCTGCTGCCCATGCGGCCGACCGGTGCGGAAGTGCCGATTGCCGCCGTCCGCGATGGCTACCTGCACATCTTCTTCAAAGACGGCACGCACTATCGCATGCGCACGCCGACCGTGCTGGATCAGCGCGATCCCAACGCGAAGTTCGACTATCCCGAAATCCAACTGCCCGATCGCCGCGTGCCGCGGGCCCTGTGCGGCGACGACGCGAAGAACGCACTGTACGCCATCGTACCGAGCACGACCGCCCAGCGCATCGCGGAGAAGGCCACGCCCGAGGCGGACACGAACGGGGCCGCGTCGCCCACGCCATCGCCGGCGCCATCACCCTCCCCTGCTCCTGGGCCGGAGTTGACGGCGTCGAAGTGGTCGCTGGTGGCGTACATCCCGACCGACTGGTCGGTGGTGGCGCCGCTGCCGAAGGCGTGCGATGCGCAGACGGCGGTGTGGGTCGCGAGCCTGGCGGGTACGCCGCACGTGCTGTTCGTCGCTCCGGACGCGAAGGAGCAGGTGCAGCACGTGGCCTGGGAGTCCGCTGGCTGGAAGACGTTGCCGCCGGTCGCGGACGTTCGGGCGGATGACGTCGCGGGGGTGTTCGCGCTGAAGGACGCGCTGGTTGTGGTGACGCACTCGGCTGCTGCGGACGACGGCAAGATCACGCTCGTGCCGCACGTGTGGAAGGATGATGTCTGGAAGGCCGGGGCGACGCTGAAGCTCAAGGATGCCGAGTTGCACGTGCCGCAGGAGCGTTACGCGGTGGCTCGGCTGGGGGATGGACTTATCGCCATCTGGCCGAAGCCGGAGGCTGAGGCGGGCGAGTTGCAGGCAGCCAAGTGGCCGGCGGACGGTGGTGCGGCGGTCGGCGATCCGGTGCCGGTGATGGCGCTGCAGGGGGCGGCGGGCGCGCTGGAGGAGGAGCGGACGCGGTTCCTGATCACGCTCGCGGCGATGACCTTCATGGTGCTGATCATCATGCGGGCGCGGCGGGACAGCTTCGTGACGGATCTGCCGGTGCCGGAGGGGTACGTGCTGGCCCGGCTCGGGCCGCGGGCGATTGCGTTCTTCCTCGATGCAGCCGCCGTCATGCTGGTGGCGTTTCCCATCCTGTTCGTGCCCTGGTTCGCGGATCACGGCGTGGTGATGGACCAGCGGATGCAGGAGCGCGTGCAGTTGGCGTATGCGCAGGATCCGGACGGGGTGTACTGGCGCTGGATGATCGCCACACTGATGTTCGCGCTCTACTGCATCGCGTTCGAGGCGACGCTGGGCGCGACGCCGGGCAAGCTGGCGATGCGGTTGCGGGTGTACAACCATCGGGCGGAGCGGGCCTCGTTCGCCGCGGTGGTGGTGCGCAATCTGCTGCGTTTCGAGATCTACCCGATGTTTCATTTCTTCCCCATCATCGTGCTGGTGCTGTTCACGCGCAACCGGCAGCGGCTGGGGGACCTGGCGGCGAATACGATCGTCGTGGAAAAAGCCGTCGCGACGCCCTAGGAGTCCGGAGTCTGGAGTCCGGAGTCTGGAGGAGTGCGTCGCGGTCTGCGCCGGCGTTGCGTCTGCGCGTCACTTGAGCGGCTTCGAGTTCGTTTTTGAACCGCGAATGAACGCCAATGGACTCGAATGAATTGATGAGGATGGGTTCGCATTTCCTTCGATAATTCGTGTTTATTCGCGTTCATTCGCGGTTCCATATTGGGTTTGCGCTCAGTGGAAGTTGCGGGCGCGGATCTTGGGGGATTCCATCCAGGCGTTGATCGAGGTCATGCGTTCGACCTGGACGTGGACCACTTCGCCCTCGCGTTCGATACGGCCCTGGGCGACGAGGGCGGTCGCGGTGCTGGCAGCCGCCCGGAAGCGTTCGTAGACCTTGGGGCGGACGACGAGGTTGACGACGCCCGTTTCGTCCTCGAGGGTCATGAAGACGATGCCCAGCGCGGTGGAGGGCCGCTGGCGGACCAGCACGAGGCCGGCGGCATTGACCCGCCGCCCTTGCGGTGCGGTGTTGACCTGGCGGGCGGTGTGCACGCGGGCGTCGGCGAGGTGCGGGCGGATGAGTTCCATCGGGTGGGCCTTGAGCGAGAGGCCGAGCGACTCGTAGTCGCGGACGACCTGCTGGGCGAGGTTCATGCGCGGCAGTTGTGCCTCCGGCTCCTCGGCGTCCAGGCCGGCGAACAGCGGCAGTTCATCCTCGAGCGCGAGCACCTGCCACAGCGCCTCGCGGCGATCGAGCCCGAGCGAGCCGAACGCGTCAGCCGCCGCCAGACGGGCGAGCAGGGCGCGGGACACCTGGCTGCGCCGGGCGACGTCGGGAATGCTGCGGTAGAGGCCGCCCTGGTCGCGGGCGTTCGCGATGGCCTCGGCGCCGGCCTGGGAAAGACCCTTGATGAGGCGAAAGCCGAGGCGGAGGCCGGGACCACTTTTACCCCATTCGCACGGCAGGGATTGAGGGATTGAGGGATTGAGGGATTGAGATGAGGGATTAAGGGATTGAGGGATTGAGGGATTGAGGGATTGAGATGAGGGATTGAGTTGAACTGCGTGCGCGTTGGGATCCTCCTGCTGTTCCCTTAATCCCTTAATCCCTGAATCCCTCAATCCCTCCCTTAATCCCTTAATCCCTGAATCCCTCAATCCCTTGTCGTCAGAATCCCTTAATCCCTTCTTTTCCAAACTACAGTCATACGCACTCGCATTGATATCCACGGGATACACCTCCACCCCATGCTCCCGGGCATCGCGGACGAGTTGGGCGGGTGCGTAGAAGCCCATGGGCTGGCTGTTGATGAGGGCGGCGGCGAAGGCGGCTGGGTGGTAGCGTTTGAGCCATGCGGAGACGTAGACGAGGAGGGCGAAGGAGGCGGCGTGGCTTTCGGGAAAGCCGTATTCGCCGAATCCGCGGATCTGGTTGAAGAGTTGCTCGGCGAATTCGGGGGTGTAGCCGTTGGCGCGCATGCCGCCGACGAGTTTGTCGCGGAAGGTGTCGATCGCGCGGCTGCGCCGCCAGGCCGCCATGCTGCGGCGGAGACGGTCGGCGTCGCCGGGGCTGAAGCCGGCGGCGACGATGGCGAGTTTCATGGCCTGTTCCTGGAAGAGCGGGACGCCCAGGGTTTTCTTGAGCACGTCGCGTACGGCTTCGCTGGGGTAGGTCACTTCCTCCTGGCCGGAGCGGCGGCGGAGGTAGGGATGGACCATCCCGCCCTGGATGGGGCCGGGGCGGACGATGGCGACCTCGATGACCAGGTCGTAGAAGCAGCGGGGCTGGAGGCGCGGCAGCATGCTCATCTGGGCGCGGCTTTCGATCTGGAAGACGCCGACGGTGTCGGCGTGGCAGATCATGGCGTAGACGGCGGGGTCCTCGGCGGGGATGGAGGTGAGGGAGGAAGGGATTAAGGGATTGAGGGATTGAGGGATTGAGGGGAGGGATTCAGGGATTGAGGGATTGAGGGATTGAGGGGTGGAGGGCGTTATTGGCCGCGGAGTTTGGCGATCAGGGCGCGGAGCATTCGGGAGACCTCGTAGAGGAGTTCCAGAGCGGGTTGCGGATCGGTGAGGAAGTTCAGCTCGCGGGCCAGAATCAGTTGGGTTTCCAGTTCCGCCAGGGAGCCGCGAGCGGTGACGAGGAAGCGCAGGTAGTCCTTGCGCGTCTGGCGGGCGTTGCCCTCCGCGATGTTGCTGGGGATCGAGACCACGGCGCGGCGGATCTGGTTGGTCAGTCCGAACCGTTCCGATTCGGGCATCATCTGCGTCAGGGTGTAGACGTCCCTGGCCAGAGTGATCGACTTCTGCCAGACAATCAGGTCGCGGAAGGTCTGCTTGGTTGACATTTTGAGGTCCTTTCGATGAAGAGGGTAAAGGTGAATTATCAGCGGACTGAGCGGTTGATGGGTATAGGGATTGAGATGAAGGATTAAGGGATTGAGGGATTGAGGGATTGAGGTCAACTGCATGCGCGCGGGGATGCCCCTGCCGTTCCCTTAATCCCTTAATCCCTGAATCCCTCAATCCCTCCCTTAATCCCTTAATCCCTGAATCCCTCAATCCCTTCTTTTCGTTCTGCAGCAACTCCAGGCACTTGCGAATCGCCGTGAGCATCCCCAGCGCGAGGCAATCCACCTTGAGAATCCCCAGTGCATCAATATCGTCCTTGTCCCACTCGATGAAGGTGCGGTCGGGCATGCCGGCGTTGCCGATGGGGACCAGCTCGCAGAGGGGGCCGGCGGTCATGACGAAGCCGCCGACGTGCTGGGAGAGGTGGCGGGGAAAACCGACGAGCCGGCGGCAGAGGCCGACCAGGCAACGCATGGTGTAGTCCGCGGGATCGAGGCCGAGCGCCGCGAGGTGCGCGGCGATCTGCTGCGGGTCCGACCACCACTCGACCTTCCTGGCGATCGCGTCGAGCTTGTCGAACGAGAGACCGAGCACCTTGCCGACGTCGCGTACGGCGGAACGCGGGCGGTAGGTGATCACCTCGGCGGCGATGCCGGCGCGGTCGCGGCCGTACTTCGCGTAGATGTACTGGATGACCTCCTCGCGGCGTTCGTGCTCGAAGTCGACGTCGATGTCGGGGGGCTCGTTGCGTTCGGCGCTGACGAAACGTTCGAAGAGAACGTCGATGCGTTCGGGGTCGACGGAGGTGACGCCCAGGCAGAAGCACACGGCGGAGTTGGCGGCGCTGCCGCGGCCCTGGCAGAGGATGCCGCGGCTGCGGGCGAAACGCACGAGATCCCAGACGGTGAGGAAGTAGTGTTCGTAGGCGAGTTTGCCGATGAGGGCGAGTTCGTGCTCGACGAGTTTGCGCACCTTGGGGGGGATGGTGGCGCCGTAGTGGCGGTGGGCGCCGGCCCAGGTGAGTTCGGCGAGGCGCTGGGCGGGGGTGCGGTCAGCCGGGCAGACCTCGGGCGGATACTCGTAGCGCAGTTCGTCGAGGGAGAACGAGCAGCGGTCGGCGACCTCGAGGGTGCGGGCGACGGCTGCGGGGTCGGCGGCGAAGAGGCGGTGCATTTCCGCGGCGCTCTTGAGGTGGCGTTCGCCGTTGGGAAAAAGCAGGTGGCCGGCCTCGGTCAGCCGGCATTTTTCGCGGATGCAGACGAGCACGTCCTGGAGGAAACGCCGGGCGGGGTCGGGATAGTGCACGTCGTTGACGGCAAGGAGGGGGACGCGGGCCTGGCGGCTGACGTGCTGAAGCTGCGCCAGGCGGCGGGCGTCGCGGGGGCCGCGGTGGACCTGGGCGCCGAGGTACAACCGGTCGCCGAAAGCGTCGCGGCAGGCCGGCGGCACGGCGTCGGCCTCGTGGAGGATGGCGATCACGTCCTGGCTGTGGGCGCAGACGTCGGCGAGCGCGAGGTGGCAGGCGCCCTTCTTCGCGCGGAGGTTGCCCGCAGTCAGCAGCCGGCAGATGCGGCTGTAGCCGCGGCGGTTCATCGCGAAAAGCCCTATGGGCGGGCTGTCAGCCGGCAGGACCTCGGCGCCGACGAGCAGCTTCAGCCCCGCCTCCTTCGCGGCGCAGTGGGCGCGCACGACGCCGGCCAGCGTCTGCACGTCGGCGACGCCGAGCGCGGCGTGGCCCAGGTCTACCGCCCGTTCGACCAACTCCTCCGGATGAGCGGCGCCGCGGAGGAAGGAGAAGTTGGACTTGCAGCGCAGCTCGACGTAGCCGTCGCAAAGACCCCGGGCGAGGGCGGCGGGGCGCGCGGATTTCACGCGGCGGATGGGGTGTTTGCGCCGGTCTGGGTCGGGTGCGTCGGGCATGGGAAAATAATGATGAATGATGAATGCGGAATGATGAATGGGTGGGCGTTTCCGCCGGACCGTTCAAGGCATTATTGGGATAACAAAAATAAACGACCTCCTGCCGCTCTACGGTTGTGATTCAAGGAGATTCCCCATGATGCAGCCCATTCATCATTCATCATTCCGCGTTCATCATTCAAAGATCCCGTGCACAAACCAGCCGCCGGCGGCGAGGTCCTTGAAGATCCAGTAGCGGCGGGCGGAGTCGTCCTCGACGCGGTAGTAATCGCGGCGGATGCCGCGGCTGACCCACCAGCCCGTCTCCACGCGTTCCGGGCCCGCCCAGCGGATCACCGCGTGGTCGCAGCCCGCGTGGCGGAAGCGCAGGACCGGGCCGTCCGGCAGCAGGGCCAGCACCTCGATGGGGACGGGTTCGCGAAGCAGGCGCAGCGGGCGGCAGGAGAGCGCCCGGGCCTGCGGGAGATGCGCGGAGGGATGCGCAGAGGGGTCGGGCTCATAGGTTAATCCCAACAGCGGGTCCTTCGGACCGGCTTGTTTCGCAACGGCGCCCGGGGTCACTTCGGCGGGTGCGTAGGCGTAGGCCCGCTCGGGAACATGGTCCTCCACGAGTCGCGGTTGAACCACGCGCCAGCGGCCGAGGCGCAAAGCCATGCGGTCGAGCAGGTCGCCGAGAGCGGCTGCATCTTCCGCCTGCGTGTCGAACCAGGTCTGCTGGGCGCCGTCGAGACCCTCGAGGGAGCGGGACCAGACCGAGACGCCCTCCACCCGGGCGGGAAGGGAGAGGCCTTCGAGGCGCACGCCGACGAGGTGGACGAGTTTTTTCGGGTCGCGGGTGGCGCGGGCGAGTTCCACGATTTCCGTCAGGTCGGTGACGCATTCGGTGCGGACGGGTGCGTCGACTTCCTGCACGAGGGGGTCGCGGGCCAGGTGGAAGGTCACGTGGAGGCGGCGCACGCCGGCGACGCGGCGGTCGAGGGTGGCGCACACCTGGTCCACCGCGCGGGAGACGGCGGACTGGACGTGCTCCCAGCGGTCGGTGGCGTCGATGAAGCCGACGCGGGCGCAGACGACGGGCGGGGAGTGGAAGGGGACGAGAAGTTCGGGGGCGTCGCCGAGGGCCTGGTCGAGGCGGCGAAGAACGCCGTCGCCGAAACGTTTGGCGACAGCCGAGCGGGGCAGGTGCAGCAGCGCCTCGATGGTCTCGACGCCGACGCGGCGAAGGCCCTCGACAGCCGCCGGTTCGACGCGGAGGGCCCAGACCGGCAGGCGGGCGAGCGCCGCGACCGACTGACCCGGCGGACAGACGGTGAGACGGTGGGCGTAGCGATCGTCGTCGCGATCGTCGCCCTGCGGGGAGGCAGTGCCGGTCAGCGCAACCCCAACCCTGGAGGGATGAGCCACCCGATCATCCTCGAAGCGGTCGCCGGCGTAGGCCAGGGCCCAGGCGGCACCCGGGGTGTCCGCCAGGGCCGCCCATGCAGTAAACCCCAAAGCCGCCAGGCCGCCGACCGCGCGACGACCCAGGCGATCCTCGCCGCCGAAGACCCGGGCGCATCCGGTCACGTCGATCATGAGTCCGTCCTCCCCCGCGAGCGCCACCACGGGCGACAGGCAATCTGCCCAGGCTGCCACGCGTTCCAGCGCCCGGCGGTCGGCACCCACATCCTCCGCGTGCACGACGAGTCCGGCAGCCAGTGCGGCCGCTTCCGCCGAGGTCTGTCCGGGGCGGACGCCGCAGCGCCGGGCGGGTTCGTTGACGCGCACCACGCGCAGACCGCCGCTGACCGGCGCGACCACGACAGCCGGTGCAGGCGCCGTACTGGCAGGGGCCGTATTGGCGAATGCTGTACTGGCAGGTAGCCGTCCATCATCCTGTCGCCCGGGTGACGTGGGACCAGTCGACCGGTGTGGAACTGGACGGGGTCCGCCCGGTCGGGAGTGGCGGCCCCAGGTCGCGGTCAGACGTTCCAGCGCCAAGTTCGGAAGATGTACGCACAAGATCCGCGTCATCGGGAAGCTCCACGAGGCAAGAACTTCCGGGAAGGGCTTCTCGGGAGTAGGTCAAGGTGATTCGGAAGGAACGGGGGGATGAAGAGGGATTAAGGGATTGAGGGATTGAGGGATTGAGATGAGGGATTGAGGGATTGAGGGATTGAGGGATTGAGGGATTGAGGGGAACTGCGTGCGCGCTGGGATGCTCCTGCTGTTTCCTGAATCCCTGAATCCCTGAATCCCTTAATCCCTCCCTTAATCCCTTAATCCCTGAATCCCTCA
>ERZ795053.3609-NODE-3609-length-17425-cov-9.561888_pt1 | contig 17425 bp, 14 predicted proteins | sample MGYA00375137_ERZ795053 | MGnify/ENA primary metagenome ERZ795053 (study PRJEB30182, sample SAMN05720284) | activated sludge metagenome | isolation source: Anaerobic digester | place: Hong Kong | collected 2014-12-17 ...
GCGCATGCGCCATCCCGCGGAGGTTGTTGCCCCTTCGCGCATTCGCCATCTTCCCGACGTGATCCGGTTCACCAACGTCGCCAAGCGCTACGCCAGCGGGACGGGCCCCGCGCTCGAGGGGATCACGTTCCACATCGCGCGGAACGAGTTCGCCTTCCTCACGGGCCATTCCGGCGCCGGCAAGTCCACGATCCTCAAGCTGATGTACGCCGAGGAGCGTCCGTCGAGCGGCGATGTGCGCACGCTCGGGTTCCGCATCCCCAGCATCCGGCCAGACGAGATCCCGCGGCTGCGCCGGCGCCTCGGCGTCGTGTTCCAGGATTTCCGGCTGCTGACCGACCGCACCGCGGCCGAGAACATCGCCTTCGCCCTCGAGGTGACCGGGGCGCGCGAGGACGTGATCCCGCAGCGGGTGGCCCGCGTGCTCGAGCAGGTCGGACTGGCCGGCAAGGCCGACGCCTTCCCCCGCGAGCTCTCGGGCGGCGAGCAGCAGCGGGTCGCGATCGCCCGCGCGCTGGTGAACGATCCCGCCGTCCTCCTCGCCGACGAACCGACCGGCAACCTCGACGAGCGCGCGACCCGGGGCGTGTACCAGCTGCTCCGCGACATCAATGACGCCGGGACGGTGGTGCTCATGGCGACGCACAACCTCGAGCTCGTGCGCGCCTCCGGGAAGCGCATCCTCGAGTTGCGCGACGGCACCCTCGTCTTCGACTCCGCCGCCGACCAGGGAGGCGAGCCATGAAGCTGGTCTGGCGCGAGGCCCTGCTCAGCTTCTCCCGCACCCGGACCCTCTCGGTCCTCTCGGTCACCACGATCGCCTTCGCGCTCTTCGTGACCGGCCTCTTCGGGCTGGTCGCCCTGAACCTGCGGGGCGCGATCAACCGGATCGAGGAACGGGTCGAGATCGTCGCGTTCGTGCTGCGCGGCACGCCGTCGCAGGGCCTCGCGGTGGCGATGGAGGACATCGCGGCGTTCCCCGAGGTGCTCAGCGTCCGCTACGTCACCGAGGAGGACGCCCTCGCCCAGGCCAAGCAGGACCTCGTCGAGTTCCGCGACGCGTACGAGGACCTCCAGATCAACCCGCTGCCGCCCTCGATCGAGCTGCGGCTCCGGCCCGGCTTCCGCGACGCGGCCCACGTCGGCGAGGTCGCCGAGCGGTTGCGCGGCTTCCCGTTCGTGGAGGACGTGCGCTACGGCCGCGACTGGGTGGAGCGCCTCGACGCCCTGCGGACCCTCGCCGGCCTGGTGGGCGGCGCGATCGGGCTCGCCTTCGCGCTGGTCTCGGTGGTCATCATCGGCGTCACGATCCGGATCACCGTGCTCCAGCGCGCGCGCGAGATCAGCATCATGCGCCTCGTCGGCGCGACCGACTGGTTCATCCGCGGGCCGTTCCTCCTCGAGGGCGCCCTCAAGGGCCTCCTCGGTGGCGTCCTCGCCTTCCTCCTCTGCCTTGCGGTCTACGCCGGCTTCAAGGCCCAGGGACTCGGCCTCGGGATCGGGCTGGAGTTCTTCCGGCCGATCCACAGCCTCGCCTTCCTCGCGTTCGGCACGCTCCTCGGCCTCGCCGGATCGCTGGTCAGCGTCGGGCGCCACCTCCGGAAGGTCTGACGATGCGGTGGCCCCGGCTCGCGCGGGCGGCCCTGCTCCTCGCGGTGGCGTGCCCCCTCGGGCTCGCGGCGCAGACGCCCGCCGAGCTGGAGCAGTCGCGGCAGCGCCTGGAGCAGATCCGTCGCGAGCGCGAGAAGCTCCAGCAACAGCAGCAGCAGCTCCAGGGCCGCGTCACCGACGTCAATGCGCAGCTGCGCAACCTCGAGCGGCAGCGGGAGAATGCCGGCGACCTCGTGCAGGAGATCGAGCGCCAGATCGGCGGCCTCGGCTCCCAGCTCGAACGCAGCGCCGCCGAGCTCGCGCTCGCGCAGGACAACCTGCTGGAGCGACGCGCCGTCCTGCAGCGCCGGCTCGCCGACATCTACAAGCGGGGACCGCTCTACACCTTCCAGGTCCTGCTCGCGGCCGAATCGTTCGGCGACTTGCTCACGCGCTACAAGTACCTCTACCTCACCTCGCGCCAGGATCGCGAGCTGATGACCGAGGTCGAACGCCTCACCGAACGGGTCCGACGCCAGCGGGGCGAATTGCTCGGGATCCGCAGCGAACTCGACCGCCGCCGCCAGGAGCGCGAGGCAGAACTCGAGCGCTACGGACGCCTCGCGGCCGAGCGGCAGACGACGCTCCGCTCGCTGCAGCGCTCCACGACCGAGACCCGCAACCAGCTCACCGCGCTGCAACGCGACGAGGCCCGGCTCTCGGACCTCCTCGCCACGCTCGAGCGCTCGCGCCGAAACGCCGCCGCGCCGGGTGCCGCCGACTCGCCCGGCAGCCTCACGACCGCCGACCTCGGCCGGCTCGACTGGCCGGTCGAGGGGACCATCGTCCACCAGTTCGGCCGCCAGCAGCTCTCGGGCGGCGGGGTCATCCGCTGGAACGGGATCGGCATCGGCGCCCCGGTCGGGACACCGGTCAAGGCGGTGGAGAGCGGGACCGTCGCGCTGCGCCAGCGACTCGGCACCTATGGTCTCACCGTCTTCATCGAGCACGGCAACGGCTACTACTCGATCTACGGCCAGCTCGGCACCACCAGCGCCGCCGTCGGCGACAAGATCGAGCGCGGCCAGGTGATCGGCACCGTCGGCGGGCAGGGCTCCGATGAGGGGCCGCATCTCCACTTCGAGATCCGCGGCGAGAACCAGATCGCGCTCGATCCGATGACGTGGCTGCGCGGGAGGCAGTGACGAGAAGCGAGAAGCGAGAAGCGTGAAGCGAGCATCCGACCTACCCCTCGCTTCACGCTTCTCGCTTCTCGCGCGTCAGGCCGCCGTCCCGATCCGATCGCCCTCCTGCGCCTTCCCCTGGGCCAGCGCCGCCTCGACGAGGGCGAACAGGTCCTCGGGCTTGTGCACTTCCGGATGCGGATAGGTGACCACCCCGGCGGTCAGGCGACAACGCACGCCGGGATGCACCTCGAGCAGGCCGGCTGGCCCGAGGCGCTCGCGCAACCGGTGCACCGCGCCGCGGCCGCCCTCGAGGTTGGTGTGCGGCAGCAGGAGGACGAACTCCTCGCCGCCGTAGCGGGCGACGAAGTCGGGCGAGCGGACCTCGCGCTGCATGAGGCGCCCGAGGTCGGAGAGGAGGCGGTGGCCCCCGTCCCGACCGAGGCGGTCGTTGATCACCCGCATCGCGTCGACGTCGAGCAGGACCAGGGCGAACGTGACGTCGTAGCGGCGGGCGCGCTCGAACTCCTCGCGAAGCCGCCTGTCGAGGGCATCGAGGGTACCACAACCGGTCAACGGGTCGACGTCCGAGGCGATCGCCTGGCGCCGCGCGATCGCCGAGCGGCGTTCATCGGTCTCGAGCAGTGCGGAGACCGCCGCGATGGCGCGCTCGGCGAAGGCGACATGGCCCGGCTGCAGCGGCCGCTCGCCCCGGTGGGTGCGGAGCACCACCGTGCCGATCGGTCGGTCGAGCGGGGCGATCACGATGGCCGCGACCGCGTCCACCGTCGGCGCCTCCGGGCCACCGGGGCCGTCCGGGACCGGATCGAGCTCGCTGCCCCGGTGGAAGACGGTCTCGCGCCGGGCGAGGGCCGCGACCGCCTCCGGCCACCAGGCGAGCTGGGTATTCTCGTCCCGGAGTTTTGGCGCGTCGCTCGCCGCGGCGACCCGGCCGACATCGGCCCCTGGCTGGTGCAGCAGGCAGGTCACCGAGGGCACCTCGAGCGCCGTCGACAGGCCGCGCACCAGGGCGTGCAGCATGTCGTCGCGGTACATCTCGGTCGCCACCTGTTGCAGGATCGCGAAGAGACGGAGATCGTTCCCCGCCGGGCCGTGGGCCGAGACCCGGGGCGAGATCACCCGGGCCCAGAGCCGGGCCGCGAGCAGCGAGGCCTCCTCCGGGAGCAGGATCGCCTCGTCGGCGCCGGTCTCGGCCGCCCGGACCAGGTCCTCCGGCGTGCCGCCATTGATCAGGGCCACGACCTGTGCCCCGCTCGGGCGCGCCGAGGCCAGGGCGCAGAGCAGGCCGGTGCAATCGGCGACGAGGGCACCACAGGTCACCACCACGAGGGAGGGGCGGCCCTGGATCTCGTCGATCCGCTCGGCCTCCACCACCTGGAACCCGTAGCGCAACAGTTCGCGTTCGAGCCCGTCGGGACGGGCATCGATCGCCCCGATCAGCACCACGACCGGCCGCTGCGCCTGGCCGCCATAGGCCGCCCGGAGCGCGCTGCCAGGAGGATGGGAGATGCCCGGAGTGTCCGCCACACGACCTCGTCGAGAGTCGTCCGAAAAGGCACACCCAGCCCGGGAACTGCTGGGTGCTCACGTGTCCATCCAGGGGGGGACCCCCACGGCACCGGCGCGGGGCGCCGAGATCGGCGCCACCGCCCTCCAGATCTTCACCAAGACCCCGAACATGTGGCGGGAACCCGAGATCGGTCCCGACGTCGCCGACGCGTTCCGGGAAGCCCTGGCGGCCCACCCCGTCGCTGCCGTGGTCTCGCATGATTCGTACCTGATCAACCTCGCCTCCCCCGATCCCGCCTTGCGCGAGAAGTCGATGGCAGCGTTCCAAGGTGAACTGCGGCGTTCTGCGACCCTCGGACTCCTCGGGGTCGTCTCCCACCCCGGCAACTTCATGGACGATCACGACGCCGGCCTGCGGCGCAACGCGGAGGCGATCACCGAGGGGCTGCGGGCCGTCCCGGGGCCGCTGCGGCTCTTCCTGGAGACCACCGCGGGGACCGGGACCGCGCTGGGGCGGACCTTCGAGGAGCTCGCTGCCATCCGCGAGCTGGTGGGGGAGGACGTCCGCGACCGGGTCGCCTTCTGCGCCGACACCTGCCACCTCTACTCGGCCGGCTACGACCTGGTGGGTGACTTCGACGGGGTCTGGCGGGTCTGGGACGAGGTGATCGGCCTCGACCACCTCGCCTGCCTGCACCTGAACGACTCGAAGACGCCGTTCGCGTCGCACAAGGACCGGCACGAGCTCATCGGCGAGGGCTCGCTGGGGCCGGAACCGTTCCGGCGGATCATGACCGACCCCCGATTCGCCCACATCCCGAAGCTGCTCGAGACGCCCAAGGGAGATGACATGGTGACCAACGATCGCCGGATGCTGGCGATGCTCCGCGACTTCGCGGCGGGCAATTGACCGCCCCCCTCGCCACCCGGCATCTTGCCGCGATGCGCATCCTCGCCCTCGCCACCCTCCTGCTGCTACCGCCGACCCTCCCCGCGCAGACCTTCGTGCGGATCGGGGTCGGGGCCACCCTGAGCAGCACGCTGGTCGGCGAGGTGATCCAGGCGCCGATCTCGCAGCGGCAGTCGTTCGCGCCGACCGGACAGGTGATCCTCGGCTGGGCGCTGCCGAGCGGCTATCGGGTCGGGGCGGAACTGCGCTATGCCCACGGGACGCTCGATGTCGACGACAACGGCACGAGCGATGACCTCGGGCGCCTCGCGACGTTGCTGGTGGGCATCATGGCCGACGGCCCGCTGCGCGGGCAGTTTCGCTGGGAGGCGGCCGTCGGGATGCTGCGCTACCGGCCGGCCGAGGCGACCGGCATCTTCCGCGACGGCACCCCGGCGCCGCTCACGCTCGGCGCCGGGATCAGTTGGCATCGTCCCCTGACGCCGACCATCGATCTCGTCATCGCCGGGCGGTACGACTTCCATTCGTTCACGACCGATCGCCTGACGCGCGAGGGGTACTCCAGCTCGCAAGGCGTGCATCGCGGTGCGCTGCTGCTCGCCGTGGAACGGGGGTTCTGATGCGACGCGTTCTTCCCGGCCTGCTGGCGATGGTGGCTGTCCTCGGCTGTTCCGACTTGCTGCCCCCGCCCGGCGTGGATCCCTACGAGTACCGCCGGGAGATCCCCATCGAGGGCGGTGTCTTCAGAGTGGCGTTCCATTGGCCGCGCCAGATGTTGCCGTTGAAGATTTGGATCGCCGACACCGATCCCCTGCGACCAATGTTGACGCGGGCGATCGCTCTCTGGCAGACCGTGTTCGTCTATGGTGAGTTCAGGGCCGAGCTCGTGACGGAGCCCGAAGCCGCTGACATTGTTGTCCGAAACACAGTGGCGCCAAGCCTGAATCGCGCCTCGCTCCGCCTTGAATCCCTCGCGCGCCAGTGCACCGGAGCTACCGACTACGTGGTCGACACGGAGCGTGCGGAGATCGTCCTGCCCCTGGAGGTCTATGCTTGGTCCCGAATTGGCCCCACCGGGGAAGGGCTCGAAGAATGCTACGAAATCACCGTGCTCCATGAGCTGGGACACGCCCTTGGAATCCTCAACCATAGCCTGGATTCTCGTGATCTCATGTTCGGGGATCCAACCGTGAATGGGTTCTCGGAGCAAGATCGGGCTACGGCTCTCGCCGCCACCCACCACCCATCGAACGTCGTCCCGGTACGACGGTGAGCCCCCTGGGAGCGACGCCTCTCTGGGCAATCGGACGGTGGTGGCATCACCGCCGACTAGGGGTACGCTGAGGCCGTAGGCTCCGCGCCTCGAATCACGTCAGAACGACTCCTTGACAGCCTGGGGACCTCACCGTATCTCAAGGCACTAGCAAGGTCGGGCGTGACCGATGAGGCGGTCCACTTGCTGGCAGACGGAAGTCTCACACCCCCTTCTCGACGAGGAAACCATGCCCCCCCCCCCCGCATCCTCAGTTCGTCGCTCCTGTCTCTTCTCGCACTAGCCTGCAACAACCCGACCCTCGAGCCTGACCAAGATCAAGCCCGGTTGCATCCGACGATCTTGGGCGGCGACGCCAACATCAGCGTGACTGGCCCCGCCGATACCGTCTACCCCTACCCAGGCGGCTTCTCGATCGACTGGGTGGTCACGAACCACGAGGACACGGCCGTCGTTGCCGCCACATCTGCTGGCGGGACTGGCGCGTTCACCGACTGGAAGTCCAACGGGACAGGTGATAGCTCATTTCCGAATCCAGTGAGTCTGGACGGGTTCGAGATCGCCATGTTCTACCCTTCGGAAAGCGGCTCACTCTACTCGAACGCGACCAACGGGAGGGGGATGCTGTTGATCCGGAGCGGAGCAACGGATACCGTTACTGGCTACTACAAGTGTACCAGCCCTCAGGCTGCCGACATCGGGAGGGTCTACATGTCCGTCGGACAGGGGCAGGCGAGCGTCGCAGTCCGGACAGTCTGCGACTTGAATTGGCCGTCCTCTCCCTGATCTGGCAGCCCACTCCAGTCCAAGGGCCCTGAGACGTACCGATCCATGCTGTCGGCCAGCACGGGCGAGTCCGGGAAGTTCACGCTCGCCCGTGCACGGCTGACTCCCTCGGCCGGCGGGAACCCGGGGGTCGCGTGCCTCCAAGGCCCGGCCTGCCTCCGCGGGCGTCCTCCGGTCGCAGGATATGTGTCGTTCGACCGAGAACGGAACACCACCCGGTCTCGCTGTGGATCGCGGTCTCTTGACGACTCACCCCGGGAACTCGTGACCCACCCGACTCCTCAGTACCTACTCTACTTGCTGGCTGCGCTCTCCACGGCGAACTGCACCCACTCCACGCCAGCTCAGGTCGATAACGACCCGAAGGAACCGTGGTCATCCGGACCTCCAACCCAGCTCACAGCCTCACCGGTTGCCATTCTGAACTTCACGGCCGATGGAACGGGCATCCTGATCGCCCGGCGACGCGTGGCGATTGAACGTTTGCCGAACGGATCAACTCGGAAGGACACCGGTGAGATGTTTGTGGGACAGATCCCTACAGCAGGGGGGAGTGGCGTGTGGGAATGGTCTGACGACCGCCCCGACCAGTTTGACTCCCTGAACAACATCACGGCGGCCGCACTCTCATCCAATGGCCAGCTTCTGATTCAGGAGCTGACCGGTCCGATCTCGTCAAACCCGGACAACTTCCCCGTGTTCTGGCACGCCGAGCTCTACCTGGTCAACCTGGACGCTCGGGGTTACCGACGCCGCCTCGTTGGCCTGTTCGACGAGATCGATGGGCAGGCTGTTGTCCCCCCTGGAACCCTGAACTGGTTCTCTAGCCTTCAGTGGGCGGGGGAATACCGGTTCGTCGGCGAGGGTGCACACCTCTCGCCGAGACCAGGCGAACCCATACAGAGGCTGGGGCTCTTCCAGGGACTCATCCGGAACGATACCACCGTCGTAGAGCTGATAGACGATCTGTCGGACGTCGATGAGTGGTCCGTGACCGAGGACGGCATGGTGCTTCTGCGATCGGGGCTAGACCTGTTCCTCCTTCCGGCCTCCGGGGGGCAGCGGGAGGCGATCACAACGATTCCAGCTGCACCGGGGCGCACAGTGCTGGCCGCACGGTGTGATCGGGGCTCCTGCTGGGTGGTGAGCAGGGGTGGCCAGCCCAACGGTGCGGCCTGGGATGTTTGGAATATCGATCGTCCGGATGGGCACCCGACACTCGTTCGGACCTTCAATCCGGATGTGCTGGGGGTGCCTCGGCTGCCACCAAGAAGCCGCCACGCAATCGTGCAAGTCGGAGGCATTCCCTATGCAATCCGGGAGATACTGAGCGTCCCGTAGGTGTGTCGGCATTGCACTGCAGTTCTCGACTTGTCTCCAGGCCGGCCCCGACACGGGGCCGGCAGCATTTCCGGCCCCCGTCGGAAATGTTATTTTGGGGCCTCGGCCATCGGCGAGTCGCCGCTGGCAAGGAGTTTTCGCATCTCGAATTTGGTCTCGTGTCTTTCGACCGGGAGTGTAGATGGGCTCGACAGCCGCCAAGAATGCCGCCCCCGCCTGGGCCACCCACGAAGGCCTCCGGCGCTGGGTCGCCGAGATCGCCGCCCTGACGCGCCCGGAGGCGATCCATTGGTGCGACGGCTCGCAGGCGGAGTACGACGCCCTCTGTGCCCAGATGGTCGAGGCCGGCACCCTCACCCGCCTGAACCCCGCCAAGCGCCCGCACTCGTTCCTCGCCCTCTCCGATCCGGGCGATGTCGCCCGCGTCGAGGACCGCACCTTCATCTGCAGCAAGCGGAAGCAGGACGCCGGACCGACCAACAACTGGATCGACCCGCGCGAGATGCGCACCACGCTGCGCGGGCTGTTCGACGGCTGCATGCGCGGCCGCACCATGTACGTGATCCCGTTCTCGATGGGGCCGGTCGGCTCGCCGCTCTCCTACATCGGGGTGGAGCTGTCGGATTCGCCGTACGTGGCGGTCAACATGCGGATCATGACCCGCATGGGCCGCCACGTCCTCGAGGCGCTCGGGACCGATGACTTCGTCCCCTGCGTGCACTCCGTCGGGATGCCGCTCGCCGCGGGGCAGGCCGACGTGGCGTGGCCCTGCAACAAGGACGACAAGTACATCGTCCACTTCCCCGAGGACCGGGAGATCTGGTCGTACGGCTCGGGCTACGGCGGCAATGCGCTCCTCGGCAAGAAGTGCTTCGCGCTGCGCATCGCGTCGGTGATGGGTCGCGACGAGGGATGGATGGCGGAGCACACGCTGATCCTCGGCGTCGAGGACCCGCAGGGCGAGAAGACCTACGTCGCGGCCGGGTTCCCGAGCGCCTGCGGCAAGACGAACTTCGCGATGCTGATCCCCCCGGAGGGCTACGAGGGGTGGAAGGTGACGACCGTCGGCGACGACATCGCCTGGGTCCGTCCCGGCACCGACGGCCGACTCCGCGCGATCAACCCCGAGGCCGGCTACTTCGGGGTCGCGCCGGGGACCTCGTACGACACCAACCCGAACGCGATGCGGACGATCGAGTCCAACACCATCTTCACGAACGTCGCGCTCACCGAGGACGGCGACGTCTGGTGGGAGGGGATGACCGCGGAACCGCCGGCCCGCCTCACCGACTGGCGCGGCAACGCGTGGACGCCCGAGTCGCCGACCCCCGCCGCCCACCCCAACGCCCGCTTCACCGCCCCGGCCTCGCAGTGCCCGTCGATCGACCCGGCATGGGAGGACCCCGCCGGCGTCCCGATCAGCGCCTTCATCTTCGGCGGGCGCCGGGCCACCACCGTCCCGCTGGTGCACCAGGCCTTCAACTGGAGCTTCGGCGTGTACCTCGGCGCCACGATCGGCTCCGAGACCACGGCCGCCGCCGCCGGCGCCACGGGCCAGGTCCGCCGCGACCCGTTCGCGATGCTGCCGTTCTGCGGCTACCACATGGGCGACTACTTCAACCACTGGCTCCAGATGGGGCGCGGCCTGAGCGAACCGCCGCGGATCTTCTGCGTCAACTGGTTCCGGAAGGACGCCAACGGCAAGTTCATCTGGCCCGGCTTCGGCCAGAACATGCGCGTGCTGGAGTGGATCGTCGGCCGGGTTCGTGGCCGTGCCGCCGGGATCGAGTCGCCGATCGGCTGGATGCCGCGCTACGACGACCTCCGCTGGGACGGGCTGGACTTCCGCCGGGAGACCTTCCTCGAGCTGATGGACGTCGATCGCGAGCAGTGGAAGACCGAGCTCCTCGGCCATCGTGACCTGTTCGAGAAGCTCTACGACCGGCTGCCCCAGGAGTTCATGCTGATGCGCGAGCTGATCCTCTCCGCCCTGTGGCGCAGTCCGGAGCACTGGAGCCTCGAGTCGGAGCGGGCGTGACGCAGTCATTGCGAGCCGCGAAGCGGCGTGGCAATCCGGTGCCGCACTCAGTGAGCGATTCGAAGGGGACTCCGCTCATGCCTCGGGGGATTGCTTCGCCGTTTCGCGGCTCGCAATGACACCCCAGCACTTCGACGTCATTCGCGACCCGCTCTGGGACAACATCCGGATCGAGCCGGAGGCGCTCGCCTGCCTCGACACCGAGGCGGTCCAGCGCCTCCGCTACGTTCGGCAACTCGGCCACGCCTTCCTCGTCTACCCCGGCGCCACGCACTCGCGCTTCGAGCACGCCCTCGGCGCCTACCACCTCGCCCGGCGCGCCCTCACGACGCTGGGCGAGCGCGGCGACCTCGACGACATCGAGCCCGAGGAGCAGCTGGCGGTGCGGCTCGCCGCGCTGCTGCACGACATCGGCCACTACCCGTTCTCGCACGCCCTCGAGGAGGCCGGGTTCCCCCATCACGAGGGACTCGGCGCCGCCCGCCTGCGCACCGGCGGTCTCGGCCAGGCCCTGCGCGCCATCGGGGGAGAACCGTTCATCGAGCGCGTCGCCGCGCTGATCGAGGGCCGCTCGGCGTCCCCGCTGGCGGGGCTCGTCTCCGGGTCGCTCGACCTCGACAAGATCGACTACCTCTCGCGCGACGCCCGCAACTGCGGCGTGCCGTACGGCACGCTCGACACCGACCGGCTGCTCGCCTCGCTCTGCCTCGTCGCCACCCCCGACGGGGGCCGCGAGGTCGGCGTGCACGAGAAGGGGATCAGTGCCCTGGAATCGCTCCTGTTCGCCAAGTACCAGATGTACCGGAACGTGTACTGGCACCACGCCGTCCGGAGCGCGACGTGCATGTTCAAGCGGGCCGTCCGCGCGACGGTGCGCACCGGCGCCGCCGACGCCGACACCCTCGCGGCCGCGACCGACGACTCGCTCTCCACCCTGCTGGCCGAGCACGATCCGACCGGGCTCGCCCGCGCCCTGCGCCAGCGCGCCCTCTTCAAGCGAACCGTGGACCTCCCCGCCAGCGAGGTGCCCGACACCGTGGTGCCGTGGCTCGACACCGATCCCGATCGCCTCGAGCAGGCGGAGGACGCCGTTGCCGGCGAGCTCGGGCTCGGGCCGGATGCGGTGCTGATCGACTATCCGTCGCGCACCTCGATGCTCGGCGTGGACCTGCCGCTCCTGACCCGGGACGGGCGGGTGGAACGACTCACCGATGAGGGGCGGGTGGGGCAGCTGGGGCTGCCGAGGATCGCGCGGGAACTCTACCTGAGCGCGCGACGGCTGCGGATGTTCACCCGCGTGCCGGTCAAGCTGTCGGGCCTGCCGCGGACGCTCAGCGGGGGGTAGCGACCGGGATCTCCCCGGTCGGCGGGCTCACTTCCTCGATCCGCACGAGGATGACGGTGATGTTGTCGAGCCCGCCACGGCGGTTCGCCTCGGCGATCAGCCGATCGACGAGGTCCTCGAGCGTGCCGTCGCCCTCGAGGATCGCCTGCATGTCGGCATCCTCGATCATCCCGGTCAGCCCGTCGGATGCGAGCAGGATGAGGTCCCCGGGCTCGAGGGTGCCGATGTAGAGGTCGGGCACCACATCCCCACTGGAGCCGACGCACCGGGTGATGACGTTGGCGTACGGGTGGACGCGCGCCTCCTCCGGGCTGAGCCGGCCGGCGTCGACCTGCTCCTGGACGTAGGAGTGGTCCTTCGTGAGCTGGCTGAGGGTCCCGCCGCGCAGGATGTAGGCCCGCGAGTCGCCGACGTGGCCGATCAGGTAGCGGCGCGGCAGCAGCGCCATCGCGGTTGCGGTGGTGCCCATGCCCCGCTTGTCGTGCTCCTGCAGGGTGCGCTCGAAGATCGCCGCATTGGCCGCCCGGATCGCGCCCACCATCTGCGCCATCAACTCGTCGTCCGACATCCCCCGGACCGGAGCGAAGCGCTCGGCCACCAGCCGTGCCGCCATCTCGCTCGCCACCTCACCGGCGGCGTGGCCACCCATCCCGTCGGCGACGACGAAGAGCCCCCGATCGCTCGCCATGAGGTAGGTGTCCTCATTGCCGGAGCGGACCACGCCGACATCGGTGCGGGCCGCGCAACTGAATCGCATCAGCCGCCTCGCAGGATGAGGAAGGCCACCAGGAGCACCGCCGCCGCGCCCAGCACCGCCCAGATGGCGAGCGAGGGGCCGGAAGAGGTCTCGGGGAGCTCGAGGCTCGGCGGCGGCGGGGCCACCCGGGAGGGCGGCGGCTCGGCGGGCACGTCAGCAACAGGGGACACGTCGGCGCGGTCGTGCGGGACCAGGACCAGTTCGAGCTGGCCCAGGCGAATGGTCGAGCCGGGCGCCACTGGCAGCTGGCCATGGACCGGCTCACCGTCCACCCACGAGCCATTCGTGGACTGGAGGTCGCGCAGCAGCCAGACCCCGTCCCGCAGCGTCAGTTCGGCGTGTGCCTCGCTGATCGAGGCCTGCGCGAGGGCCAGGTCGACGCCGGGCCCGCGGCCGATCCGCACCGGCACCCGGCGCACGCTGAAGCGCTCCGGTGCCGCCCCGGCCGCCTGTCGGGCAACCAGCACCCCGAGCAGCGAGCCCTCGGGCAGCGGCACAGGCAGATCGGACACCGGCGCATCCTGACGCAGCAGGGCCTCCTCGGCGTACTGGGGTCTCGGAACGGGGGACGGGAAAGCTACCCGCCGCCGACCCGCCGGGGCAAGCGAAATCCCCACGCGGGTGCCGAGCGCGCTCACCCGGACTCGACCTCGATCGCCTTCAGCCCCCGCCGCACCCACAGCGAGAAGACCGTGAACCCCGCGGCGATCGTGAACCAGCTGAGGATCAGCCGCCAGATGATGGTGTAGAGCGGCACCAGCCCCCGGGGCACGTACACGCTCATCACCGCGGCGCTGAGCACCTCCGCGATCCCCGAGGCCCCGGGCGTCGGCGCGAAGTAGAGCAGGAAGGTGATCAGGGTCTGGACCAGGAGGACATCGACGAAGTTCGCCTCGATCCCGACCGCCCGCAGCGCCACGTAGCCGGCGAGGAGCTTGTTGGCATGGCTCGGCCCGCTGACCACCGTCGCCCAGAAGAGCGCCACCCACCCCCGGAGCGTGTTGAAGGCCCGCATGCTGTCGTGGGCCTGGTCGATCCCGGCCTGGAGCCCCTCCAGCCGCCGCGCCACGCCGGCATGCCGGCGGCCGAGTGCCGCCGCGAGGCGATGCACGCCACCCGACACCCACTTCGGCGCGATCATCACCGTGATCAGCAGCACGCCGAGGACGGCGAACACCGTCATCGACCCTCGGAAGAGGTCGAGGAGCGACAGGCCCAGCACGTTGCCGCGGTCGCCCAGCGCCTGCCCCGCCCCGAACGCCAGCGCGAGCGGCCCGCTCAGGGCGAAGAACACCACCGTCGCGATGAACGACATCAGGACGATCGTCATCCCCGTCGGGACCGGGATCCCGGTCCGCTTCATCGCGTACACCATCATCGGCGAGGACCCCGCCTGCAGCGGGGTGACGTAGGAGCCCCACGCCCCCATCCCCCCCGCGAGGATCAGCCCCGGCAGGCTCGGCCGCGGATGCACCTGCCGGGCGAGCAGCCAGAGGCGGAACCCGCCGCCGATCCAGTCGAGCGAGGCGAGCCCCAGTCCGGCGAGCACCCACCCCCAGTGGATGGTGCCGAGCGAGGCGACGAATGCCCCGGTGTCGTTGCCGTAGACCAGGACCGCGGCATAGCCCAGCAGCGAGATGACGACGAACAGCTCGAAGCCGCGCCGAAGGGCGGTGGGCGTCAGGAGGCGGGCCATGGTCGATCAAGCTACCTGCCGGGAGGAGCCGGGAGAAGTGACGGCCATGGCGCCCTTCCGCGGCAGTGTACGTTTCAGGCGTGCACCGTCCCGTCATCCGCGTCGTGAACGCCCGCCAGCACAACCTCAAGGGCATCACCGTGGAGATCCCGCGCCGCGCGCTGGTCGTCGTGACCGGACCGTCGGGCAGCGGCAAGAGTTCACTCGCCTTCGACACGCTCTACGCCGAGGGCCAGCGCCGCTACATCGAGTCGCTCTCGACCTACGCGAAGCAGTTCCTCGAGCGGATGCCGAAGCCGCTCGTCGACCGCCTCGAGGGGGTGTCGCCCTCGGTGGCGATCGAGCAGCGCGCCCCGACGATGTCGTCCCGGTCGACCGTCGGCACCGCGACCGAGATCCACGACTACCTCCGGCTCCTCTGGGCCCGCGTCGGCGACCCGACCTGCGTGGCGTGCGGTGGCCCCGTGCGCCGGGACACGCCGCAGGGGGCCGCCGACACGCTGCTCGCGGCCGGGGGACGCGTGCAGGTCGCCTTCCCGCTCCCGGCCTCGAGTCGGGCATCGCGCGAGCTGGTGGTCGAGAACCTCCGGGCCCTGGGATTCGTGCGCGTCGAGGTCGACGGCACGCCGTACCGTCTCGACGAATTGCCGGAGCAGGTCCCGATCGACGCCACCACGGACCTGCTCGTGATCGTCGATCGGCTGGAGGCGACACCCGCGATGCGCGGCCGCCTCGCCGAAGCGGTCGCCACCGCCTTCCAGGAGGGCGACGGCGTCGCGGTCGCGCTCCGCGCCGACGGCTCCCGCGACCGCTTCACCGCGTTCGAGGCGTGCAGCGCGTGCGACACCCCGGCACCGAGCATCACGCCGGCGCTCTTCTCGTTCAACAATCCGCGTGGCGCCTGCGCGACGTGCAACGGCTTCGGCGCCGTGCTGACCTACGACCTGTCGCTCATCGTCCCGGACCCGGGCCGTTCGCTGCGCGACGGCGCCATCGATCCCTGGACGAAACCCCGGTACGAATCGCAGCGCCGGCTGCTCCTCGAGACCACCCGCCGCCTCGGCGCCGACGCCGATGCCCCGTGGTCGACGCTGCCCGCGGCGGTGCAGGAGACCCTCTTGCGCGGTCGCGAGGGGAAGTTCCTCGGCATCTTCCCGTTCCTCGAGCGGCTGGAGGCGAAGCGCTACAAGCAGTACATCCGCGTCTTCCTGCGGCAGTACCAGATGGCGCATCCGTGCCCCGCCTGCGGCGGCGCCCGGCTGAAGCCCGAGGTACTGGCCGTCCGACTCGGCGGCGCCTCGATCGCCGACGCCGCCGCCCGCTCGATCGACGACCTCGCCGAGTGGCTCGAGGCGTTGCCGCTGCGCGAGCAGCAGGCGCAGATCGCCGGCACGGTGATGGACGAGCTGCGCGCGCGGGTCGCCTACCTGCGCGACGTCGGGCTCGGCTACCTCACCGTCGATCGACAGACGCGCACCCTGTCGGGCGGCGAGGCGCAGCGCATCGCCCTCGCCAACGCCCTCGGCGCCCGCCTCGTCGACGCCCTCTACGTCCTCGACGAGCCCTCGATCGGACTCCATCCCCGCGACACCGACCGCCTCCTCGGCCTGCTGCGCCGACTGCGCGATCTCGGCAACACGGTGGTGGTGGTCGAGCACGACCCGGCCGCGATCGCCGAGGCCGACTGGATGCTCGAACTCGGGCCCGGGGCCGGGGAGCACGGCGGCACCCTGGTCCACGCCGGCCCGGTGGCCGAGGCGACCGAGACGCTCACTGCCCAGTACCTGACCGGCCGCAAGCGGATCGGCATCCCGAGCGTGCGCCGCCCGGTCGATGGCCCTCGCCTCGTGGTGCGCGGGGCCACGCTGCACAACGTGCGGGACGTCGATGTCGTGATCCCCCACGGTGCGCTCACCGCCGTCACCGGCGTGTCGGGCTCGGGGAAGAGCACCCTCGTCCATGACATCCTGCTCCGCCAGCTGGAGCGACGGCTCGAGGGCGAGGACAGCGCCAAGGCGCATCTCGGCGAGCAGGTCGGGACCGTGACATCCCTTGAGGGCTGGCAGGGAATCGCCTCGGTCGCGGTGGTCGACCAGACACCGATCGGGCGCACGCCGCGGAGCAACCCGGTCACCTACATCAAGGCGTTCGACGAGATCCGCGAGCTGTTCGCCAGCCAGCCGCTCGCGCGCCAGCGGAAGTACACTCCCGGCACCTTCTCCTTCAACGTCGCGGGCGGCCGCTGCGAGGGGTGCGAGGGCGCCGGCCACGTCCCGGTCGAGATGGTCTTCCTCGCCGACGTGTACGTGCCGTGCGAGATCTGTGGGGGGCGCCGCTTCTCGCGCGAGGTGCTCGACGTGACGATCGGCGGCGTCTCGATCGCCGACGTGCTCGACTGGAGCGTCGACGAGGCGATCCGCCGCTTCCGCCACCAGCCGAAGCTCGGCGCGGCGCTGTGGCAGCTCCAGCAGGTCGGCCTCGGCTACCTCCGCCTCGGCCAGCCGTCGACGACGCTCTCCGGCGGCGAGGCCCAGCGCCTCAAGATCGCCCGGGAGCTGCTCAGCGCCTCGAAGCGCGGCGGGCGCAAGCTCTACCTCCTCGACGAGCCGACCACCGGCCTCCACCTCGACGACGTCCGCACCCTGATCGGCGTGCTCGACAAGCTCGTCGATGCCGGCCACACCGTGGTGGTGATCGAACACCAGCTCGACGTGATCAAGCGTGCCGACTGGGTGATCGACATGGGGCCCGAGGCGGGGCCTGGCGGTGGGACGGTCGTGGCGATGGGCACGCCCGAACAGGTGGCTGCGGAACCGCGGAGCCACACCGGGCGCTGGCTGCGCGAGGTCCTGCGGCAGAAGGGGTAGCGGGCCGATCAGCGCTCGGTCGCGGCCTCCCGCAACAGCTCCCACGCCGACTCGACATGCCGGCGCTCGGTGCGGAACTGCCCGATCGACATCCGGATCGTGTAGCGC
>ERZ795053.3611-NODE-3611-length-17422-cov-17.216733_pt1 | contig 17422 bp, 16 predicted proteins | sample MGYA00375137_ERZ795053 | MGnify/ENA primary metagenome ERZ795053 (study PRJEB30182, sample SAMN05720284) | activated sludge metagenome | isolation source: Anaerobic digester | place: Hong Kong | collected 2014-12-17 ...
TAATCACGGGTCTCATGATAGTGCCTGATGATCTGTTCCGGAATACTTGGAACATTCACCCGAATGCTGCTTCTCCTGAAACCGATCTCCTCCAGCAACAACACACTCCCGCTCCCACTCTCACTCTCACTCTCACCCCCACTCCCTCTCCCTCTCCCACACTCTCTCTCCCTCCCCCCAAAACCATCGGCGCTCCACTTCGCCACATACTTCCTCTCATTCAGATCTGATTCTTTCAGTACACTCTTCCATTTTTTCGAATACGGAGTATAAACCGTATAGGGTGTGCCATCGTCTTTCAGTACGTCATCCTTCGCCAGGATGACGTGGTCCTTCACAGCAGTGAAAACAATACCCTTCGACTGGAGGAACGATCCAACTGATGCATCCCGCCTGCCGGCATATGGTTCATAGTCTTCATTGGTAAAAACGGCTTTGATGTCAAACTCATCAACCAGCTGCTTCCAAACCTCCAGCGGATCACCGAACCTGACCAGCAGAGAACCGCCCTCCGTTCTGATGTCGTGCTCCAGTCGGGTCAGCGCATCATGAATAAAGGTGACCCTGGCATCGTTTCGGTCTTCCAGTTCGTCCAGGATATTCCGGTCGAAAATGAACAATCCCAACACATTTCCTTCACTGTGGGCCAGGCTGAGAGCGGTATTATCATGTATTCTGAGATCGCGGCGAAACCAATGGATGGTAATGGGTGTCATAGCTAAGTACTAAACCGCTGATACTTCAGATTGTTGAATGGGTTTTACAATTCCTTTGAGCCCTATGTGTCTCCTTCGTGCCATAGTGTTCAATATTACAACACTAAGACGCAAAGAAGGCACGGAGTTCACAGAGGATCATTCTATCAGAATCTACGTCAGGACAACGGCAGCATCTCATTGAGCTTGCCGGTCAGGATACCTGCCATCCGGTTGTCATAGACTCGGTCACCCCACTGCCCCACCCATCGGATGCCCTGCATGGTATTGGTCAGAAATATCTCATCGGCAGCCTGCAATTCTTCGATGGACATGTGTTCTGTACTGAACGGCATACCCCACTGTTTCGCCGCTTTCAGCAGTACCCGTCGCATCACACCATCCACGCCACCATCACCATCGGCGGTGGTACAAAGTGTTTCGTTCTTCCAGCAAAAGATGGACGACTGCACGGCATCGGCAGGACGTCCGTCGGTGTTCAGAATAAGTGCATCATCCCAGCTTTGCTCTGCGGCAAATATCGCTGCCTGTACGTAAGGTCTGGCATTGGCAGATTTATGGGATGACAGTGGATGGATCTCCTTCCGCAGTTCAGGATACACGCCGATGAGCAGACCCTCTTTGTTCAGCTGAAAATAAGGTTCTTCCAGCGGAAAAGCTTCCATTAGCAATGAAGCTGTATGCTGTTCCGGAATGTGGGTACCTGCACCTTCCCGCCAGGCAGTCATGCGTACCCTGGCATGCTGGAGGTCGTTCGCCCTGACCAGCTTGTCCAGTTCCTTCTGCAGAAAGGTAAAAGACCAGTGTTCCGGAATATCGAACCGAAGCATATCCATGCCTTCAATAAAGCGTATGTAATGCTGATGCAGAAAAGGTGCACGGTTGTACACCACACGAACGGTCTCGAACAAACCATCGCCATAACGAAAAGCACGGTTGGATGTATCTACCAGAAAAGGCGCTTCCTGCAGCTGCCCGTTGAACCAGACCTGCGACATGCTTACACCATCATTTCGGGGATGTCGCCTTTCACCACCAGTCGGCCGGCAGTCTTGGCTTTGATCTCATCAACCGTTACGCCCGGTGCTCTCTCCAGCAGTTGGAAACCATCGGGCGTTACATCGAACACTCCCAGTTCGGTAACGATCTTCTTCACCACACCAAGTCCGGTGATGGGCAATGTACAGGCAGGAAGCAGCTTGCTTTCGCCGGCTTTATTGGTATGCTGCATGGCCACGATGATATTCTTGGCACTGGCCACAAGATCCATCGCACCGCCCATACCTTTTACCATCTTTCCGGGTATCTTCCAGTTGGCAATGTCGCCATTGTCTGCCACTTCCATCGCACCCAGCACGGTCAGATCAACCTTGCCCGCACGGATCATCCCGAAGCTCATGGCACTATCAAAAAATGCCGAGCCGGGGATCGTAGTAATGGTCTGCTTTCCGGCATTGATGATGTCGGCGTCAACCTTGTCTTCCGTCGGAAATGGACCCATACCAAGCAGCCCGTTCTCACTCTGGAGAATAACGTTCATGCCTTCGGGAATATAGTTGGCTACGAGGGTGGGTATGCCAATGCCGAGGTTGACGTAATATCCGTCCTTCAGTTCTTTCGCAATACGTTTGGCGATGCCGAATTTATCCAACATGATCGTCTGTTTTAATTTTCCCGCACCGTGCGTTGCTCGATGCGCTTTTCATAATTCGTTCCCTGGAAGATGCGGTGCACGTAGATGCCCGGTGTATGTATCTGATTCGGATCCAGTTCACCTGCCGGCACCAGCTCCTCCACTTCTGCGATGGTGATCTTGCCTGCCATGGCCATGAGCGGATTGAAATTCCGGCTGGTTCCGCGGAATATCAGATTTCCCATCGTATCTCCCTTCCAGGCTTTGACAATGGCAAAATCGGCATCGAATGCATACTCCAGCAGATAGGTCTTGCCGTTGAACACCCTGGTTTCTTTTCCGTCGGCTACCTCTGTTCCAACCCCTGCAGGAGTATAGATGGCGGGCATGCCATACCCTGCTGCCATCGCACGGGTAGCCAGTGTTCCCTGTGGTATCAGTTCCACCTCGAGTTCGCCGCTCAGCAACTGCCTCTCAAATTCAGCATTCTCGCCCACATAGCTGGAGATCATCTTCTTCACCTGACGACCCTGCAGCATCAGACCGATACCAAAATCATCCACTCCTGCATTATTGGAGATGCAGGTCAGACCCTTAACTCCTGTTCGCACCAGTGCAGCTATACAATTCTCCGGGATACCGCTCAGTCCGAAACCACCCAGCATCAGGGTAGCACCGTCGCGTATATCAGCAACGGCTACATCGGCATTGGCAACAACTTTATTCATTGGCTTTGTATTTACTTTCCAGAATACTCAATCGCTGGGTGACGTCCTGATAGAGCCGGTTCATGATGAGCGGATGGTCAACATACCAGTTGTAACTCCGCATAAAAGCATCCTGATCCACTCCAGCCTTATCCAGTACGAAACCGTAATATCCGGCCAGGGTCTCATCGCGGTGTGCCCTTACACTGTCCACCTTTGTTTCCTGCACCAGAGCTTCTGCCAGATGCACTTCAGCCAGGATGGCCGACATCTGATCGAAGCCAATGACCGAGTCGGGAATGGTCTGCATCATGTCCTCTGAAAACACCAGGTCTGACTTGGGTCTGCAGGCCGAAAATGCCAGCGAAAACAGGAGGAAAAAGCACATTACTCTCACACCTTGACTATCTTAGCTCGTCAAAGGCTAAGGTACGAAATGAACGATAATTACCGCCGTATCAGCGCAGCAGTAGCGGCCGCCGGAGCTACTCTGGTGGCAGTGTCCAAGACGAAACCGGTGGATGCCATCAGAGAGATGTATGATGCCGGTCAGCGGGATTTTGGGGAGAATAAGGTGCAGGAGATGCAGGAAAAGGTGCCGCAACTTCCGGACGATATCCGCTGGCATCTGATCGGGCATCTGCAGCGCAACAAGGTGAAGTACATTGCTTCCTATGTGCACATGATCCATGCGGTTGACAGTCCGGAACTGCTGGCAGAGATCGATAAGCAGGCGGCCAGAGTGAATCGTGTCATTCCGGTTCTGCTGCAGGTTCATATTGCGGAAGAGGAAACCAAATTCGGATTTGATGCAGAAGAATTACGTGCATTCCTGGGAGACAGACCAGTATATCAAAACGTACGCATCAGCGGACTGATGGGGATGGCCACTTTTACCGACGATATGACACAGGTGCGGAAAGAATTTCATGGTCTGAAGTCATTGTTCGATGAGTTGAAGCAAACTTATTTTGCCGGCGACGAACATTTCATGCACTTGTCGATGGGCATGTCGTCCGATTATGAGATCGCACTGGAAGAAGGGTCCACTTTGGTGCGCATCGGAACACTTTTATTCGGAGCAAGATGAAGAGAACGATTTTCCTATTGTTGTTCACCGCCCTGCTGCTGCAGGCATGTGGTTATACCAAGGCAGTTAAAGTGGCCTGGGATCCTGCAAACAATCCGCCCATACCTGACTACAGCGACAGTACCGCCTGGGCTGCTTTACCCGATATGAAAGACAGCGCTGATCATATTCCTGCAATGGGATTGATCGACATTCAATATACAGCCAGGGCAGATGTGTTCTTCATCCACCCCACCTCCTATTTCACCCGCAAACACTGGAACGCCGACATCCACGATGAAAAGGTGAATGATCATACTGATGAAGGTACCATTACCCACCAGGCTTCTGTATTCAACGGAAGCTGCCGGGTATTTGCTCCGCGGTACAGACAAACAACTTATCAGGCTTTTTTCAGCCTGGACAACCCGGAGGCAACAGAGGCATTCAAGCTGGCATACGGCGATGTAAAAGCAGCCTTTCAGTATTATTTGTCGCACTACAACAACGGCCGCCCCATCATCATTGCCAGTCACAGCCAGGGAACCGTCATGGCGGTCTGGCTCCTGCAGGAATTCTTTGACGGCACTCCTTTGCAGAAACAACTGGTGGCAGCCTATATCACAGGCATGCCCGTGTATAATGATGACTTCACATTCATTCCTGTGTGCGACAGTGCTTCGCAGCAACAATGTTATGTCAGCTGGAGAAGTTTTCTGTACGGACATGAACCGCCCGAGAAATACCAGATCAGAAACAGGGAAAATGTGGTGGTGGTGAATCCGCTTACCTGGACCACAGATACCGGGTTTGTGGCACCTGTACACAATATTGGCGGATTGGGGAAAAACGCTGAGACCATCTATCCGCAGGTATGTGGCACAGAGATCCACGGAGATCTGCTGTGGGTCACCAAACCGGATATTCCGGGCAAGGCTTTGTTATGGATGAAGAACTATCACCGTGCTGATTACAATTTGTACTGGATGAATATCCGCGATAATGTGGCGGTCAAAGTGAACCGGTATCTGGAAGAGCATCATTGATGATGAAAGCCGGATCCCAGAATAACTCAGATGAACTGATCACACTGATCTGATCACTCCGTGATCGCAGACATGTGTATTGGTAGTTGGTTATTAGTTATTGGTGGTTGGTCATTAGTGGTCCTTTTTTCACTACTCACTCACCACCCCCACTCTCACTCACCACTCTCACTCCCACTCCCACTCCCACTCACCACTCCCTCACCCTATTTCCACCGTAAGATCCTCAACGCATCCGGTATGATGCCAATATGCACCGGAGCTTCGCCCAGGAATTCTCCATCTGCTTCTACATACAATGGCATGTCGCTGTGCATGTGAATGGACTTCGCCTGGAATGTTCTGACCTGTTTCATTCTGACAAATGAACCACTTTGCAGTTTCGGAAGGGAGATGATCATTTTCAGCTTGCTCATATTGGTGATGATGCTCAGATCCAGTTTTCCGTCATTGTAATCGGCAAAAGGAAGCTGTTTCATTCCACCACCATTGTATTTACCGATACCTGCGGCTACTGACAAGGTTGGATAGGTGAAACTTTCGCCATCGATCTCATAGGTCACCTCTGTATGCCGGTATTTGAACAGCATCTGCAACAGTGCACCCCAATAGCGAAACCGTGTATTATGCAGCCAGCCGGCACCCGATTCCAGGTTTCGGGTAACGGCGCCATCAAAGCCCAGACCGGTGATATTGAGAAAATACCTTTCATGTGTTTTCCCATCTTTGGTATAGACAAGTTTTCCTGCATCATACGCCACACAATCGCAGGTACGAAGATTGCGTGGAATAGTGTCCAGGCGACCATGTGAGCCGATCGTCTTCACCCAGTCATTCCCCGTACCGGTTGACAACATTCCCAATACCACTTCCTGAGGATCTACACCGCTGTGAAAAATGCCATTCACCACTTCATTGGCAGTACCATCTCCGCCAATGACCATCAGTTTTCTTCCCCCTGAAGCCAGTGCTTTATGTGCCAGTTGCCGTGCATGACCGGGAGCCTGTGTCTGTGCAAACTGAAAGTCTATATTTGCAGCAGACAGATAGGTGCTGAGCTGTTCCCATATTTTCGGTGCCCTGCCTTTACCGGCCACCGGATTGATGATCATGAACCAGGTGTCTGTCTGTACTTCCATGCCTGAAGGGACTAAAGATATGTTATGCTGACAGAACTCCGTGACGACAAATGGAAAGCCTTGCTGGACCTGTTGCAACACTACTACTCTGCCCTCAGTGATCAGTCCGTCAAACCTCAGGTGGTACCCGGATCCGTGTATGCATCTCTGCCCGAACAGCTGCCTGACACACCGGAATCTTTTGAAAAAGTTCTATCAGATACCCGTCAGCTTATAATGCCGGCTCTCACCCACTGGCAGCATCCGGGGTTCATGGCACTCTTTCCATCCAACAGCAGTTTCCCGTCACTGGCGGGTGAGGTCATATCATCCGGAGTAGCTATCAACGCCATGATGTGGGATACCTCGCCCGCTGCTACCGAACTGGAACAGCGGATGATGGAATGGCTTCGAGATCTGTGCGGATTGCCCTCCCATTGGCAGGGTGTGTTACAAGACACGGCCTCCACCGCTACGCTGACCGCTGTCATTGCAGCCAGAGAAAAGAAAACAACACATCGGGTAAAGAACGATGGATTTTCCGGTCTGCCGAAAATGATCTTATACACAAGTGAACATGCACATTACTCTGTAGAAAAAGCTGCCATGTCTGCAGGAATTGGCAGAAACAATGTGCGAAAGATCCAATGTAATGCTGATCTCTCCATGGATACTGATGCACTGCGCATGCAGGTGGAAGCCGATCTGCAGGATGGTCACCTGCCGTTCATGGTCTGCGCCACGCTGGGCACAACCAGTACGCTGGCGTTCGATCCTTTACAAGAGATCGCAGCTGTTTGCAATGCCTTTGACCTTTGGTTGCATGTGGATGCTGCCTACGCAGGCAGTGCCTTTATTCTGGAAGAAGAACGCGGTGTGATGGCGGGTATCGGGGCTGCCGACAGTTATGTATTCAATCCGCATAAGTGGTTATTTACCCAGTTCGATTGTTCCGCTTTTTATGTGTCTGATCCGGATGATCTGCTAACCGTTTTCAGTGTTTCTGCAGAATACCTGAAAGCTACCCGCGAGCAGGGCATCATCAATTACAAGGACTGGGGTATTCCACTGGGAAGAAGATTTCGATCACTGAAACTCTGGTATGTATTACGGACATTCGGGAGGAAGGGTTTGCAGGACAAGATCTCACGGCATCTGGAGCTTGCACGAACCCTGCAACAAAGACTGACGGCCATGGACGGCTGGATCATGCCTTACCCCATGCATATGAATGTGTTGTGCCTGCAATACAGGCCGGAGAGACTGAAAACATTAGCAGAATGGAACGAAGTGACCCGGAATATCCTGGACGAAATAAACAGCGACGGACGATTTTATCTGACCGGAACCACGGTGGAAGAGATGTTTCTGATACGTATCGTACCGGCACAAACAGAGGTGAGCAGAGATACGATCGAAGCGCTGGCTGAACTGATCGAAGAGATCACGATGCGTTGCGCATGATGCGAAGTAATTCTTCCCGGTCTGCCATCATGTGTACAGCAGTATCATCCTTCCGGCGCAACTTGATCTTTAGTCGAACGACTGACAACCACCGCTTGTAAGCCCTCCACCACAGATAGGTGGACTTTCCCCAAACAGGCAGCACCAGTAACAAGATAGCGGCCATCCAGAAATGACCGGAGAGCACCCATGCAAGAATAAAGTACAACAGGTAGAAAAAAGTAAATGTGAACAGCCCGATAGCGTATTGCAAAGAGGAAAAGAATATACGCTGTTTGATGTTCTTCCTGACGATCCATTGAGGCAGGCGGAAAGGGATGATCTGCGTTATCCATCCTGTTATGAAGACCGGAAAAGTGAGCAGCAATACCAGGAGCATGCCAACACGGTAACCCATGCTTTGTCTCTGCTGATCGAACGTATTCTCTCTGAGATCAAATGCATCCCTGCCTTTCACATACTTGTGCAAGGTCTTCGCCAGGTGGCTGATACCCTCGTGATCATTCAGCCTGATCGTTTCCAGTTTCTTGCTGAGTTCCTGCTCTTTCCGCAGCGCTGCTATCGGAGTATAGGGTGACCCTTCTTCTTTCAGAAAAGCCCTTGCACCAATGACCACTGCCTGATCGATGTCATGATGGTTATGGCTGCGTGGAATATGCACCACCTGATCCTGCATCCGGAGTTGCAGCTCATCCTTCAGCGTATTGATGGCTGCCGCACTGTTCTTCTGATACTGTTCTTTGTAGGTCTGTACCCTTACTGCCGGGCCGAACTGAATAAGCTGTCGCTTGCCGAATTTTTCTGCATCGGTATAACTCACGCCAACCGGCACGATGTGCAGGTCTATCTCCCAGTTGTATTTTTCCATCGCACCGAAAGCAATGCGGCAGATGCCTTTCTTGAGCGGACGGATATGTCGCTCGTTGATGCAATCGCCCTCCGGATAGATGCCCACCATACCATTGAGCGCCAGGATATCATAGCAGGCGTTAAAGGTCTCCTCATTGGCTTCCCTGGTATCCACCCCATCCCGCTCACGCCATATGGGAAGCATGTGGAAGAAGTAGAACAGCTTGCGCATGAGGGGATTCTTAAAGGCATCACCCCTTGCCAGCTGCCAGACCTGTGAGTCATGGATATGCACAAACGCCAGGCTGTCCATGAATGCATTCCGATGACTGATAGCAAACAGGATCGGTTTGTCATCCGGCACGTGTTCCTTCCAGCCAACCTCCTGAAATTTACTGTGATACAGGGTATAAGTGATACCCACCAGTTTGGCCTGTGCGATCCAGTATCCGGTACTCCAGACAGGCAGCCTGGTTCCATGAAAATGGAAAAAGCGGCGTTTTTCGCTGAATACTTTACCCCAGCCCATAAAAAGTTGTGCAAACTTAGAAAAATCAACTGACGGAGGCTGCCTTCCGTTCATGCCGCCACCACCAGAAGCCGGCCAGGGCAAACCCACTCACCAGATCCCAGATGCCCCACCATCCTGCCACCACGGCCATACCACCCAGGCCACTGAAGAAAGAAAAGATCAGGATCAGTCCGAGAGCAGCATTATGAATACCGGTTTCTATGCTCAGGCATTTCTTATCTGCAAAGTCCATGCGGAATACAGATGCAACAGTATAACCAGCTGCCAGTCCGAGGCCATTGTGGAGCAACACCAGAATGAAAATGATACCGATCACTTCCAGAAAAATGGCATAGTTGGCCAGAAATGCAAAGACTATGAAAGAGATGAAGATGATAAGCGACAACCAGCGTACCGGCTTATGTATGATAGCCGTAAAGCGGGGCAGAAAGCGGGCGGTCAGCATGCCCAGCACCAGTGGTACACCCAGGATGATGAATACTGCCTGGAAGAGTTCGCCGGGTTCTACGCTGATCTCATGCATAAGCTCCCGGGTCGGGCCATAGAGGCTGCCGTATAAGGTGAAGTTGATGGGAGTCATGAAAATACACAGCACCGTAGAGGCAGCGGTCAGGGTAACAGAAAGCGCCACATTACCCCGGGCGATGCTGCTCAGGTAGTTCGACATATTACCGCCGGGGCAGGCCGCCAGCAGAAACATACCCAGTGCAATGCTGGGAGAAGGCTGCATGACCAGCACTAATATATAGGTTAGCAATGGCATGATGACCCACTGCGACAATACGCCCGCAACAGCTTTTCTGGGCTGACGGATCAGGTTCCTGAAATCCTCAATGGTCAGGTTCAGGGCTATACCATACATGAGAAATGCCAGGATGAAATTGAGCAGGAAGAGGTTATCCCGGTCAAAATGCAGCCTGATCTCATCTATCTGAACGGCTTCCAGAAGCATGTGCAATGATAATTCATTAATGAGTGAAAGAGCAAATAGGCCGATCTGGCAACCTGTGTGCACAATAGTGCTTCAGCTCCTGTTTAAACCGCTCAAAAAACAGGTTAAAAACTAATCTTTCCTCTTGTTTGCGCAGGTCATATTCCCTAATTTGCAAGCCTGCAATTGATCATTCACTTAAACCATAAAGGAGGAATGTTATGAAGTCACACGATAGCACCCACATCAAAAACGTTGTGCTGGTTGGTCATTCCGGTTCCGGGAAGACTACACTCGCTGAGTGTATGCTTTTCGAAGCCGGGGTGATCAACAGAAGAGGAACCATCGCTGAGAAGAACACCATTGGTGATTACAGCGATATTGAGCACGAAAGGGGAAACAGCATCTTCAGTCACATCATGCATGTGGACTGGAAAGACACCAAGATCAACATCATTGACACACCGGGCATGGACGACTTCGTAGGTGAGGTCATTTCGTCATTTAAAGTGGCAGATACCGGTATCATGGTCATCAACGCAGCCAATGGCGTGGAGGTGGGTACCGAGATCATCTGGGAATATGCAGACCACCTGAAAAAGCCCATGCTGTTTGTGGCCAACCACCTGGATGAAGAAAAATCAGATTTCGATGCCATGGTAGAGCAGGCCAAAGATCGCTTTGGAAGAAAGGTCACCGTGGTACAATATCCGTACAACCAGGGTGTTGATTTCAATGCGGTCATTGACGTGCTGAATATGGTCATGTACCGTTTTGGTGCCGATGGAGGGAAGCCTGAAAAACTGGATATTCCTGCCGAAGAAATGGACAAAGCGAAGCAGCTGCACAATGACCTGATAGAAGCCATCGCCGAAAACGATGAGACACTGATGGAACGCTATTTTGAAAAAGGCACCCTCGATGAAACTGACATGCAGAAAGGGTTGCTCATTTCCATCCGCGATCATGAGCTGTTCCCGATGTTCTGCATCTCTGCCAAGCACAATATGGGCAGCGGCCGCATCATGGGATTCATTGATTACTGCTGCCCGAGTGCAGCACATATGAATCCGGAAAAACTGACCAACGGAGCAGATCTGCCCTGTAATTCATCCAACCCGCTGGTGGCATTCGTATTCAAGACCATGAGTGAACCCCATCTGGGTGATATGAGCTTCTTCAAAGTTTGCTCAGGCAAACTGAAAGTGGGCGATGACCTGGTGAACACCGCCAACGGTCAAACCGAACGCCTCTCACAGATCTATCTGGTACAGGGCAAGAAACGGGAACCAGTAGAAGAGGTGCTGGCCGGTGATATTGCCGCCACCGTCAAACTAAAAAAGACACATACCAACAATACCCTGAGTGCCAAGGGGCAGAATGTGGAGGTGGTACCTATTCATTACCCTGAACCCAAGGTGCAGGCTGCCATTCATGTGCATAATAAAGGCGATGAAGAAAAGATGGGTATGGCGCTCAACCATATTCATGAAGAGGATCCTACCATCACCATAGACCACAACATGGAGCTCAAACAGACCATCATCAATGCCCAGGGCGAGATGCACCTGGCCATGCTGAAGTGGAAGATCGAGCACCTGTATGGCATTCAGTTCGATTATGAAAAGACCCGCATACCCTACCGGGAGACCATCCAGAAATCAGTGCGCAGCGACTACCGTCATAAAAAGCAAAGTGGTGGTGCCGGACAGTTCGCAGAAGTGCACATGCTGGTAGAACCCTGGTATGAAGGCATGCCTGATCCGCCCGATCTGAATGTCCGTGGTCGGGAAGAACATCCTTTGAAATGGGGAGGCAAACTGGTGTATTACAACTGCATCGTGGGAGGTTCCATTGATGCCCGTTTCCTTCCGTCCATCCTGAAAGGGGTCATGGACAAGATGGAGAATGGTCCGCTTACCGGTTCCTATGTGCGTGATGTTCGTGTGAGTGTCTATGATGGTAAGATGCACCCGGTTGACAGTAATGATATGGCCTTCAAACTGGCCGGCATGATGGCATTCCGCAATGCCTTCCGCGAAGCTGATCCCAAGATCCTGGAACCGGTATATGACCTGGAGATCATGGTACCTGCCGATATGATGGGCGATGTGATGGGCGACCTGCAGACACGTCGCGGCATTGTGATGGGTATGGACAGCGATGGCCATTATCAGAAGATCAAGGCACGGGTTCCGCTGTCAGAGTTACATGACTATTCCAGCACACTTCGCAGTTTCACCCAGGGAAGAGGAAAGTTCACCCGGCAGTTTGCAGAGTATGCCCCGGTTCCTTTTGACCTGCAGCAGAAACTGATCGAAGCACATCAGGAAGAACTTGCAGAAGCCTGACAAGTTGCAGATATAAAAAAGGCGCTCTACAGAGCGCCTTTTCTTTTTTCATTCAGTCCGTTCATTCTTCTGCAACTCCTGCATCAGGTGCGTTCTTCATGACACTGGCAATGCCATTGTCTCTGCTGGCTTCAGCTTCATACATCTGGCTGGAACCGATCACCTGGCCGTTGGTGGCTTTAAGGTTGAAATAGAACTTCCCGTTCTTGGCGGTCAGTTTTTCAAAACGTGCTTCCGTAGCACTGTTCTTGCGAACACTTTCAATGCCATTCATGCAGGCATCTTTGGACTTATAGCCTTCGCTGGACAGGATGACCTGACCGTTGTCAGCCTTCAGATTGAACTGGATTTCCCCGTTGGCACGGGTTGAAACAACAAATTTTCCCATGATAATAAAGATTGTTGGTTATGCTGGCTCTAAGCTACAGGATAAGACCAAGACCTACAAGAATATTCTGCGCACATACCGCTGTCCTTCCCAGGTCAGTGTGATCACATACACTCCTGCCGGCAATGACAAAGTACGGGAATACAAACCCTGACCGGACACTGTTCCTTCCAGCAAATGTCTTCCACCCAGGTCATGAATGGTATAAATGGCTTGTTCAGTCACCTCACTGAGATCTATGAACAGCATCTCACCTGCAGCATACACCGTTGGTTCCAGAAATGCTGCCGGCTGTATTGCCTGCGTGGTGTCTATAAAAGTAATGGCCGGTTCTTCCACTGTTGCTTCGTATGCATAACTCATAACAACAATGTCCATATCTGCGTTCACAGCCAGGCGTACCCATCCAAACCGCACTGCATCATCAATACGGAAATTGAGTGGTACAAACCCTTCTGTTTCAGCCTGAAAATTCCCTTCACTGGAAACGGTGAACAAGGAGCCCGGAGCCGGGTAGTCAACCGCCTGAAGTTTATAGAACAACTGAGCTGTTTCCTGATGAAAGTTGAGATCATAGCCAACCAGATAATCAACCGGCAGCTGATAAGCATACAATAAACCGGGCAGCTGACCTGCCACTGAATTGAGTGACAAAGGTTGTACCAGACCGTGCTCCATTCTGGCATCCGGACTGAAAGAACTCGACACATAGAAAAAAGACGGAGCTGTAGATTCCTGGTGACTGATCACAAAATCGATGGTGCCGTCATTGTTCAGATCCAGATCATAGGAATCTCCAACAGGCAGAATAAGATCAGGGTCCACATCGGTGAATACCATCTGACCCTGCACAGGAATGGCACCGGCCAGAAAGGCGGTAGCTGCAGCCGAATATCGGAGGAGAGGGTTGGTGACCGGCATGCCGCAAAAGTAACCAAAACCGAATTGGTGAACGATGACTTATGTTAGGCAGGCAGAGGGAATGAAAAAGGCCCTGTCCGGTAAAAGACAAGGCCAGGTTCAAGTATGAAAAGAGAGAAGTTAATGGACAGCCTGTTCCTGCAGGATACGCCTGGCTGCTTCCAAAATGTCTGTGCTCTCGAGCTGGACAACACCACCGCTCGCACCTTTCTCAAAGTGCACGTCGGCGATCTTCTCCGGCGATTCGAAATGCTCTGCCCCAAAATAGTTACGGACCGTGTCGATATTGATGTTCAATTCTTCCGCGATCCGTTCCATACTACCGTGTGGCAGTGCATCCTTGATATGCCTGAGTTCTTCAAAAGTGATGACCATAAACCTGATGTTTTGTTGAACAATAGAAGTGCACCTAATAATACTGCGCTTCTCCGGTTTTTCAAAATTTTTTAACCCGGATCCGGGAAAAAATCAAGTCACAATACCGGCTTTCTCCGTTGAGATCACTTCAGGCGCAGGTATTCCGGAATTTCTCTGTCCACGTTGATCTGATCTCCGTTCTCATCATAAAACTTCAGGATGTAGTTTCCCGGAGGCAGTATGTCATTGACCCTGGTATGCTTGTGCAGTACGTCTTCCACCACCAGCACGACCTCGCCGTCGGGTGTAGTGAACACTGCCTTCGCCCATTTATCGCCACCCAGCAATCTGATCAGTTTGGGCAATTTGTTGGATCCGTTCAGGAACCAGGCGGGCTGATCTTCGGGTACATCATTCTTAGACACATAAGCGGAGCGGTCATCACGAACCTCATCTACCGAGGTATCCTTTTCCGGAGATTCTTCTTTGCGGAATACCCGCTGACCGTCTTTGATCAGAAAATCACCCCGCTGGATGAAATCACCCTGGTCCACCAGCACCCAGGTGTACATGCCGTCATCCAGTCTTGGAAAAGAAATATAGCCGTCTTGTCCGTTGGCACTGCTCTTCATGCGTACCTCTGCATCTTTCAGCAGCAGCAGAAGCACATCGCCGGAAAGTCTGCTATGGGGTATTTCGGCAAGTACATCATTTAAATATTTCACCAGGAAACCGGAAGAAGGTTCATCTGCCACTGCTTCGCCTCCTGTGAGCCATTGCACAGATACCGGATCCTGCTGCCAGAAATCCAGAATGTCGCGGGCCACTTTCACTTCGCCAGATGCATTGGGGTGTACACCGTCAGCATTGACCAGGTCTTTTGTAAAAGTGTAACCATCGGCACGAGGTTTTTCTCCCTGCGTCCAGAAGTACGGCCCCCACAGCAATAAGGGCGCTTTCGCATCCGGACCTTTAAAGGAAAGTTCCGGATCGCCATTGATCTGTCTTTCTATCACAAATTTTGTTCCCCATCCGTTTAGATATGCCCGTGGCTCCATGTGCTTGACCTTGGCATCGGCAGGCATGTATTCTGTGGTATGCCGTCCGGTAAAGTACAGCAACTGCAGGTTCGGGTAGCGGATCTTCAACTGCTGAGCAGCATAGGTGAAAGCATCTGCCAGCATATCAGCCCGGTCCGGAAATTTGGCAGTGGTGTTCCGCAGGTCATCTTCCTGCATCCAGGCTACCTGTACCTGTTCATTGGTCAAACCGGCAAGTTGCACACGCTTGTCCACTTCCAGCCAGTAGCGGGCCATCGGATCATGGATCTTGTTGAGGTCCTGCCCTCCAATTCCTCCGTTCACATACACAATCTCCGGCCTGATACCCGGCACATCATAGATCATCTTCCCCAGCGCATCTCCAAACATGGCCACCGTGCTGGCACCAATAGCCACCACGCCGATCTGCCCGTTTGGATCCGGTGATCCCTGTTTATTCAGGGGCTGAATGGACCGTGAAATATTGACTGCTTCAATAAAGAAACCGGCTGGCATGATATTGCGTCCTTCCGGATACAATCCGCCCGTATATCCCATGAACTTGCCTTCTCCCAGTTCATCCAGCGGGGGAAGTTCATTGACATCGGTTGACTGCGCCATCAGGGCAGCAGGCATAAAAAGCAGGGATAATGTCCATTTCCAGGCTTGTTTCATCTTGGTTCTTTACTATTTATACATGAAAGTTCCGTGCCAGAATCACTTATTCGCATCATAATAGGCGAACACATCCTTGACGATCTGCGCCGCACGGGCACCCGGGTCCTGTCTGATCTTCAGCTCTTCCTGTTCGATCATCAGAAATAACCCTTCCAGCGCCTTCTGTGTTACAAATCCGGTCAGGTCCGGATTGAGGTCCTGCACCAACGGTATCTGGTTGTAATAGTTGACCGCATCACCCCAGTATTTGGTGGCATTCACACTGGCCAGAGCATTGTCAATGACAGGTGTGAACTTTTCGGTCAGCTGGGTAGTGGTGGTCTTTTCCAGATAGTTTGTTGCCGCATTGTTCGCACCGAACAGGATATCCATCGCATCCTGCACGGTCATCTGGCGGATGGAATTGATCAGGATGGGCTTGGCCTCTATAGCCGCCTTCTCTGCTGCCTGATTGATGGACAGTATGACATCATCACACATCTTGTTCAGTCCCAGGTCACGAAGGGTGTTCTCTATTTTCTGAGCCTCCGGCGGGAAGGGGATCTTCACCTGCGGATTACCAAAATATCCGTTCAACTTTGACAATACATCACTGCCATTGGTAGCACCCTGTACAAGGGCTTCCTTAAGTCCGTTGGCCACCTCTCCCTCTGTGGGTGTGCTGACGATGACCTGGTTGAGGATGTCTTCCATGATCTGCGGATCACAGGTACTCTGGACAGAAAATATACCGGCCAGGACGATAAAAACGATCTTTTTCATTTTTGGCAATTGAGATGCTCAAATATAGAACTTCACTTTCAGCTGCGTGTTATCACTGTTTAACTTTGTGCCATGCGGGCGATCGTGATCACTATCGGCGACGAACTCCTCAACGGAACGACAGTCGACACCAATTCAGCATTTCTGGGAAGAGAACTGGGCAACATCGGCATTCAGCTGTTTGAAAAGCTGGCCATCTCTGACAAGAAGGAACATATCATTGACAGCCTGGAGAGGTATGTGGGGAAGGCCGATCTGATCCTGTTCACCGGCGGACTCGGACCCACCAAAGATGACATCACCAAGCAGACCTTGTGTGAATACTTTGGCGGGACACTGGTAAGGGATGCATCTGTTTTGGCGGGGATAGAAAAAGCCTTTGCAAGACGAGGTCTCACCATGACCGACCGCAACCGCGACCAGGCCTTAGTGCCTGATGTGTGCACGGTGGTGCCGAACGCTTACGGAACAGCTCCGGGCATGTTGTTTGAACAAGATGGCAGTCTGGTATTCTCGATGCCGGGTGTGCCATTTGAGATGCGAAGTATGTTCACAGAGCAGGTCATGCCCATTCTGCAGCAGAGACTGGAACTCCCTGTCATCGTGAACCGCCACCTGATGACCTCCGGTATCGGTGAGTCCTGGCTGGCAGATCGCATCGCAGATCTGGAAGAAGCCCTGCCACCACATATTACTCTGGCCTATCTGCCCAGTCCGGGCGTGGTCAAACTCAGGCTGACCGGACGGGGAAAAGACCACAGGAAATTGCAGGAGGAAGTAGATGCCCAGGTACACTTATTCGCAAAGCGTTTGGGAAAACACGTATATGGATATGACGAAGAAACGCTGATGGCATCCAT
>ERZ795053.3612-NODE-3612-length-17418-cov-9.911997_pt1 | contig 17418 bp, 16 predicted proteins | sample MGYA00375137_ERZ795053 | MGnify/ENA primary metagenome ERZ795053 (study PRJEB30182, sample SAMN05720284) | activated sludge metagenome | isolation source: Anaerobic digester | place: Hong Kong | collected 2014-12-17 ...
TGGGCTACGTCGAACTCACCAAGTCGGGCCAGCACGTGTACGAGTCGAGTACGGCACCGGTCTTCCTCGCCGACGACAGCCGCATCAAACTCATCGAGACCGTCCTGGGCACCGGGGACGGCTTCGTCCGGGGTTTGGCCCACTTCGGCCATCCGGATCTGAACGGGCGGGCGATCGTGGTGTTCGGGTGCGGGAAGGTGGGGCGGGGGGCGGCGCTGGCCGCACTCGCGGCCGGTGCTTCTGTGACACTTGTCGATCCGGATCCCGATGTGCGGCCACCGGCCGTTTGCTCGCTGATCGACGCCGCGGACACGTCGGCAGTGCGGGCTGCGTTGGACCGCGCCTGGGGCGTCGCTTCGGCCACCGGGATCGCGGGTGCCCTCGGTCCGTGGGCCGAGTACCTCGCGGGATCCGACCTCGTCGTGGCCAACCTCGGCGCCGAGGACGAATTCGGCCCGGACATGCCCGAACACCGTGTCCTCAACGACAAAGCGCCCGTGAACTTCGCCTTGGACGAACCCACCCACCTGCGCTACATCGACGCGACGATGGCCCTGCACAACGCCGGTGCCGTGGAACTGCGCTCTGGCGCCTACCATCCCGGGATCAACCGCCCCCCGCGTGCGGTGGAGGATGACATCCTCGGAATCGTCCGGCGCCGCGGGACGATCGAACTGTCCGCGATCGAGGAGGACATGCTGTGACACGGCTACTCATCAGCGACGTGGTTCTGCACGGCCAACGGACCGACGTGCTCATCGCAGGCAATCGCTTCGAATCGATCGGCCCGCAGCCTGACGCCGTCGTAGACGAGGTCATTACCTGCAACGCCCGGATGGTCATCGTCCCGCCGTTCTACAACGCGCACACCCACGCGGCGATGACCCTGCTACGCGGGTACGCCGACGACGTGGAACTCGCCGAGTGGCTAACCGACCACATCTGGCCCGCCGAGGCCCAACTCACCGACGAGGACATCTATGCCGGCAGCCGGATCGCGATCCTCGAGATGATCAAGTCGGGCACGGTCTTCTTCAACGACATGTACTGGGACCAGTCGGCCACGGTGCGGGCCGCCGAAGAAATGGGGGTGCGCGCTGCCATCGGACTGCTCTACCTGTCTGGACCGGACGGGCGCACGAACCCACGCAGCGAGCGCAGCAACGCCGAACTGCTGGAGATGGCCGCAGACCTGCCCGACCGCATCCAGATCACCGAGGCTCCCCACTCGGTGTACACGGTGCCGGAGGCGAGCCTGCGCGCTGCGGCCGAGTCCGCCGCAGAAGCCGGCCGATTGCTGCACATCCACGTCAGCGAAACGCGCAAGGAGAACGCCGACTGCCTGGCGCAGACCGGGCGCACACCTGTGGCGTACCTCAACGACCTCGGCGTCATCGGACCGAACAGCATCCTGGCGCACTGCGTTCACCTGTCGGACGAGGACCGGGGCATCCTGGCAGAACACGATGCCGTCATCGCTCATCTACCCGCCTCGAACATGAAGTTGTGCAGCGGCCAGTTCGATCACACCGCAGCACGCGCAGCCGGGTTGCACCTGACGCTCGGCACGGACGGCGCCTCCAGCAACAACTGCCTGTCAATGCTGACCGAGATGAAGCTGGCTTCGCTGTCGGCCAAGATCCGGTCCGGCTCACCGACCGCTGCCCGCGACCACGAGGTGTACGAGATGGCCACCGTTGCTGGCGCGCTGGCCTTCGGGATCGACGCCGGCGTGATCGCGGAGGGAGGGCTCGCAGACGCTCTGCTGATCGACTTGGATCAGCCGAACTTGATCGCCGACCACAACCTGGAGTCGAACTTGGTCTACGCCGCGGACTCATCGGTCATCGACACCGTGATCTGCGACGGTCGCGTTCTCATGTCCGGCCGTCATGTGCCCGGCGAGGAGGAGATCCTTGAGCAGGGACGGGCCGCCGCGGCGCGGGTGCGCGAGCGACGGTGAGTTCGCCCTGAGAACCTCACCTGAAGATGAGTAGCGGCTACTCACGAACCGACGCCGCATCGACGATGTCATCGACGACATGAGCACATCGATGAAACTCCTTGAAGCGGTCAGTGTGGACGGCTTCGACGTCCACAGCGCTGAAGTCCGCGAAGTCTTGGCGACGGCGCGAAGACGGCGCATCGCCATCCTGCTGTGCGATGTGGTGGGTGACGACTCCACGCCTGACACCGTGCGCAGTCGAGCGCTGCGCCTCATCCTGCGTGACCTCGGCGTCTGACCGGTTCGTACCCCGCGCAGTGGCATACTGCACCGCGTGGAGCGATGGCCGACGGTGGGGCGTCGCGACAGCCTGCGCGCCCTACGTACGTCGGTGTTGTCCCAGACGGACGGATCCGTTGCCCTGGTCGGACCGGCGGGCATCGGGAAGACCCACTTGGCCACAGACCTCGCCACTGAGGCCGAACAACGTGGATTCGTTGTCCTACGCGCGGTCGGCGGAGAGACCACGGCCCGCTTCCCGTTCGCCGCACTGGCTCCTCTGCTGCCACCGCTGGGCGACCAGCGCGATGCGACTGCGCTGTTCCAGCAGGTGACTGCGGCATGGAAGGCTGAGCACGGCACAACGCCCCTGGTGTTGTTCATCGACGACTGCCACCTGCTGGATCCAGGTTCGGCCGCCCTGGTGCAGCAACTGCGCAGCGCAGGCGTGTGCCGACTGCTCGCGACCATTCGCTCCGACAACCCCCTGCCCGACGCCATCGATGCGCTGTGGCGCTCTGGAGACCTCGAGATCATCGATGTGGACCCGCTCACACCCGAGGACCTGCACCGACTGCTGGAGCAGATACTCGGCCCGCCGGTTTCGATGACGACCACTGAGCGACTCTTCCGCCGAACGGAGGGCAATCCGCTCTACGTCCGTGAAATGGTCCGCGCGGCGTTGGTCGACGAGAGCCTCACGAAGGACTCCGGGATCTGGGAACTGCACCGCACGGACACGCGTTCTTCGCGATTGTCCGACGTCGTCCGACGTCGGATCGGAAGTCTCGAGAAGAGTGCGATGGAGGCCCTCGAACTCCTGGCCGTAGCAGAGGTGCTGTCCGAGTCCGACCTGAACACGGTATTGCCCGACCCGCCATTGGAGGATCTCGAGGACCGGGGGCTGATCATTCTGGCACGTGACGGCCACCGTTCGCAGGTGCGACTGAGCCACCCCGTGTTCGCAGAGATCCTTCGTGCGGACATGCCGAGGACCCGGGAACGACGCCTCAAGAGCCAGCTGGCCGCCCACATCGAAGGATGCGGTGCAAGGCGACGTGATGACGTCCTGCACTTGGTGACCTGGCTGCGCGACACCGATCAGGTGGCCTCCGCAGAGCAGTTGGTCGCCGCCAGCAAACGCGCCCAGGCCCTGTTCGACCTTCCGCTCGCGATTGATCTGGCCCAGCAGGCGATGGCGGCAGGTGGTGGCACGCAGGCCGCCGTGGCGCTCGCCGAGGCCGACTTCCGCAACGGTGACGTCACAAGTGCTCTCAAGGTGCTGGCCCAGGCCGCAGATGCGGCGACATCCGACGACGAGGTTGCGGGGATCGCTGACACGCGGGCGCACGTTCTGTGTCTGGCGGGTCGCTCGGCCGAAGCGTTCGAGGTACTCGAGGCTGCTCGCCAGAAGGTGTCGCCGGAGTCTGCGGAGCAGATCGCCGGCCGTACGGCAGTGCTGATGATCCAGAACGCAGGCAGGCCCCGCGAGGCACTCGCCGCGGTGGATCAACTGCGCCATGGCGGGCAGGCGACCATGAGCACGCGGTCGCGGATGCGAGCAGACTACGTCGCGGGGCTGGCGCTGCCGCTGATCGGCCGTAGCGCCGACGCGCTGCGGGTCTGCCGGGAGTTCGCGGACTGGTTGCGCCGGGAGACCGACATCCCCATCCCTGAGGAGCAGGCACTGATCGGCAGCACCCTTGCCCACGTGCTCGCGGGTGAACTGGCGGCTGCCGGGTCGGATGCCGATGCTCTGCAGACAGGCATGGTTCGCCTCGGGGACCTCGAGGGTGAGGCCACGGGGGCGTTACTTCGGGGTCGCGTGGCGATCGCCTCCGGAGATGTACTCAGGGCACGTCGACTGTTCGAGCGAGCCCTAGCGATCAACGAAGGTCTCGATGATCAGATCGGCATCCGATGGTCACTCGGGGCAGTGGCGCTGGCGGCAGGGCTCACCGGTGATGCCGAGGCCGCCAGCGAAGCCGCCGAGCGGATCCGGTTGGACACTGTCGAACCGGCCGGGCTGTTCGAACCCGATCTGGTCCAGCGTGGCTTGGCATGGGCGGCCGTGGCGTGTGGTCAGCCCGTGCGCGCGAAGGAAATTCTGACAGAAGCGGCAACCACCGCCCGCGCCCTCGGTCAGATCGTGTCCGGCTGGCAACTCGAGCACGATCTTCTCCGACTAGGCGCACCACCGAGCGCGGATCTGCTCTCCGCCGGAGGAACACGCTGGGCCGTGGCGGCCGGGGAGCACGCGCGGGCGGTGGCTGAACGGGATCCGATCGAACTCGAACGTGTCGCACTGCGGTGGGCAGAACTAGGTTTCGTCATCGAGGCCGCGGAAGCACTCGCGGCTGCAGTGGACTTGCAGCACAAGGCGGGACAGAGTCGTCGAGCGTCGGCACTGCTGACCCGCTTCGATGAACTGCGCGGCAAATGCCAGGCAGCTCGGACACCCGGCCTCCTTCGGCCATCCGAACAGGCCACCGCGCTCACACGACGAGAACGCGAGATCGCCGATCTGGCGATCCAGAACCTCACTGCGGCGAGCATCGCCGAACGCCTCGTCCTGTCGCGTCGAACGGTGGAGAACCACCTGCAGCGCGTGTACACCAAACTCGGGGTCACCAACCGCGCCGAACTCGAACAGTACCTACGGGGGACTTGAGTACCGGCTACTCACGCCAGCACCTGCCGTTCGATCTTGACTGTGCCCATGTCCAAATATCGAGCAATACCTGTCCTGTTGATCGTGACCGCACTACTACCGGTGGCGCAGACCGCGCACGCAGCCGACAAGCCCACCCCCGGCACCTTTCGTGGAGAGCATGGCCTCAACGGAGGCCTGAGACTCACCTTCGCCCACGAGAAGGGCATCGGTGTGTATCTGTCGCGGTACACCGTCTCCGGTGAACTTCGCTGCGACGGCGAGCCGGTGATCCCGTTGACGTACCAAGCGATGCGGGTGACCGCTCGCACTGCTGCAAAGGTTCGCGGGAAGAAGCGGACCTTCACCTACCGAGCGGCGACGTTGGAGATCACGGGCCGGTTCGTGTCGGCCAAGCGCATCGCGGGCACGATCACCGGTAAGGCGAGCTACTGCACTCAGAGCGCGGGGTTCGTCGCCAAACTCAGCTGACGGCACGCGAAGGGGCCGGGTCGAGAACATCCGACCCGGCCCCTTCCTTCATGCTCATCGCTTGGGCGGGACCTTGAACCTCTTGGCGTCGGACGGACCCTGCCCAACTGCGTTGATACCACTCACCTTGACGCGGTAACGACCCTTGGTCACCGCGAAGCGGGTCCGCGGAGCCGAAACCGTCCGAATCCGCACCTTCTTCGACCCACGCTTCTTGACAACGACCCGGTAGCTGTTGGCCGCCTCACCGCGCTGCCATGACACACGGGCATACCGCTTGCGCACCTTGACCCTCAGACCTGTGACAGCGGCCGGTGTACTCCTTCCTGTAGCCGGCGGGGTGATGGCATCGTCGATGTTGCGCACACGACTCGTCCGCAGAACACCGAACGTCCCGCTGTGACCTCGCCAGAAGGCCACACCCGAGTTCGCGCTCTCATCCACGAGGACTGTCGGTGACCCGGCCAGAGCGCTGACCGATGAGACATCCACCGGCATGTCCCAGGATCCGTCGTCGTAGTGAGCGCCGGTCACCTTGCGCAACTGTCCGACGGCTTGGGTCCACACAGCCATCGCGGACGCACCGTCCTTGGACAGCGAAACGTGCGGATCGAACGAGGACTCCCCGGGCCGCGACAGGGTCTGCGTGGCACCCCAGCCAGTCCCCGCGTCGACCACTGCCTCTACCACCCCGGTGCCGGAGTCGTCGCGCCGCCAAGCCACTGCAGCCGTGGATCCGGCGGTGTCCAGGACCGGCGTATAGGCGTTGCTGCCCTGAGCGGACAACACGTCCTCCTCACCCCACTGACCGGCCGCGCGTCGAGCACTGAGCACGCGCAGGGTGGCGTCACGGACCTCGACCCATGTTGCGACGGCACCGCCATCCACCAGCGCCACGTCGGGGCTCGTGGTCTGCGCCGATGCCGACAGCCACTGGGGAGGCGACCAGGTCGACCCCGCCCATTCCGTGGATTCGACGTTGTAGTAACCACCTGCGTACCTGCGCCACAGCGCGATCGCCCGCGTACCGTCGTCACTCAGATCCATCGTCGGCGTCACGGAGTCTGTGCCTGGAGCGGTGAGATCGTCAGGGGCGTCCCACTGTCCATCGTGCCCCCAGGCGACTCGGATAGTCCGGTCGGCGCCACTCCCCTCACGCCACATCACGAGTGCGGTTCCACCGTCGCTCGTGATGTCCACCTGCGGAACCGCTGCCTCTGTGTCGGTGCCAACCTGCTTGAGGACACCCCACGTGCCGTTGCTGAACCACCGGGACTGCACGATCGATTCGTTGCCGTCCTCCAGCACCCACACGGCGACCGCATTCTCTCCTGATGGTGAGACGGCCACTTGGGGGCTGCCGGCGTCGCCGTTTGAGGAGGACAGAACGGCCGTGGGTCCCCATTGACCGATTTCCAGGGAACGGGCCTGGATCCGCTCGTGTGCACCGTCGAACTGTCGCCACACAGCGACGGCGCGTGAGGTGTCTGCGCTCGTGGCACTTGTGAAGGTCGTGGTCTTTCGGTCTGGCATGGACAGTGTCGATTCGGGCTCCGGAGCGAGGACGGCGACTGCCGGTGTGGAAGCCAGCGCGATGAGCGCCATTGCCAGAATGATGTGTGGTGTCTTCATGCCTCGCAGTCAAGCGGGGCGGCGTGACGGCGGGATGAGTAATGGGTACTCAAATGCCTATGGCCGACCTCCGGGCGTGGCGGCCCCGCAGATAGATCTCCGCTTGCCGAGACGCCCTACTTCGGGAGTTGCCCGGCACCGAACGCCGCGTCCGCGGCTTCCTCGATCTCCTGCGACTGCTTCTCGCTCCAGTCGCTGGCGGGTTCCTTCGCAACTGCCGCCTCGGGGTCGATCTCCTGCGCTTGATCGGCCGCGACCTGCTGCTGCTCAGGCCAGTTCTTCTCGTCCATCACCGCCTCCTCGGCCTCCAGTGAACCAGACGGTGCCACCCGTGGCCTGCTGTCACGTCACACGTCTTGGCAACGAAGTCGGAGCCACCCACCCGGGCGTCTTCGTGATCGGCAGCGAGCGCCAGCGGCTACTCGACGACTTCCCGAAAGCGGCTGCGGTACTCCCCCGGCGTGACACCCATCACGCGTTGGAAGGACCGATGGAACGTCTCCACATTGGCGTAACCGCAACGTCGCGAGACCCGGGCCATGCCGTCGTCGGTCCGCTCGAGCATCCGCCGGGCGGTGTCCATACGCACACGTTCGACATAGCTGCCGGGACTCACACCCACCTCACGGGTGAACAAGCGCTGGAAACTGCGGTGCGCCAGACCAGCACGTTCTGCGAGGGCCGCCACGCTTAGGTCACCGTCCGGATGATCGGCGATGTAGGCCAGCAGGTCGTTGATCGTCTGATCCGACGCCTGCTCCACAGCGAGGTGGGTGCTGAACTGACGCTGGCCCCCGGACCGGTGCATGTACACCACGAGATTGCGTGCGACCTCAGCCGATAGCGCACTCCCATGGTGGCGGCGCACGATCTCAAGCGCCAAATCGATGCCGGCGGTCACCCCTGCCGAACTCCACACACCGTCGTGGATGAAGATCCGGTCGGAGTCCACGTCGATCTCCGGATGGGTGCGGGTGAGTTGATCCGCCAGTGCCCAGTGCGTGGTCGCCCGCCTCCCCTCGAGCAGGCCCGCTTGGGCGAGCAGAAGCGCGCCCGTACACACAGAGCCGACCTCCTCGCTGCGTTCAGCCAACCCTCGTAGAGCATCGATGAACTCCGCATTGGTGGCGACCTCGGCCACCGACAGGCCGCCAGGCACCAGTAACAGATCCGGCGCGAGTTCGGGGTCACCCACGCCTGCTGTGGCGTGAACTGCGGGGCCTGCGGCAGTCGCAACCGGCCCCGGACGTGCAGCGGCCAGTTCCACCACATACGCAGGGCTGGATCCACCATCGCGGTCCACCAAGTAGTTGACGAAGTAGAACACGTCGAGCGGGCCGAAGATGTCGAGGCCCTGCACACCGTCGAAGGTCACAAGGACGACGTTGCGAGTTCTCATGATCCAAGGCCAGCATGTAGCAGAGGTGGCGTCAATGACTTGGTCCTGACGTTTCCGGCCAGCCAGCCGGTGGCGCGAATCGTCAATCGTCGGACCTCGACGCCACCGGGCACGGCGAGAAGCATGGATGACGCAAGCAGTCAGGACCTCATCGATCGCGCCACCGGGCGCGGACAAGGAGAACGATCATGAGTACCACTCTCACACGCGAGGTGAGCCGGACCGACGACGCGATCGGCCGTCGCGCCGGCGGCTGGGCCGCTCTGGGGCAGGCTGCCACGTTCATCATCGGCATGATCCTGTTCGCGACTGTCGTCGCCTCCGCCGACTACGGCGCACTGGACACCGATGTCGGCGAGCACCTGCGGTTCCTTGCGGACAACACCCTGCTGCTGAACGTCTGGTACGCCGCCATCTACCTGGCCTTCGGCGCATTCCTGGTGGTCCAGTCGCTCGCCCTGCTGTCACGGGTGGGAGCGTCGTTCATGGCCCGGGTGGGTACGGCCTTCGGATTGATATGGGCCACGCTGATGTTCGCCGTCGGGATGACCGCCATGATCGGCAGCGACATGGTGCTCGACGTGGCCGCGCAGGACAGCGCCCTGGCCGCATCCATGTGGGCGACCATCCAGATGCTCATCCAGGGTTTGGGTGGGGGTATCGAACTGGTGGGGGGCTTGTGGATCACGCTGATGAGTGTGGCGGCTCTGCGGTCGCGGTCTCTGCCGAAGAACCTGAACTACCTGGGTCTGGTGGTGGGCGCGGCGGGCATCCTGACGACCACCTTGCTGCTGCCCGACGTCCTCACCGCGTTGTTCGGGCTCGGAATCATCGTCTGGTACGTCTGGATCGGAATCACCATGCTGCGCTCGGAACGCCCGACGAACTGACCGCCGCACGGTGGGTGGTGTGCCCGGGGAGCGCACCACCCACCGTGTTGCCGACGCTGGGCCACACAGGCGGCCACTAGCCAGCGTGTGCTTCAACCCATGGTGGACGTCCGTCCGAGCACCGTGTTCACCATGTAGTCCACGAAGGCGTCCGGCTGCTCCCACAGCGGGCGGTGCCCGGAGGTCTCAAGAACAACCCGGTCCTTGATGGGCGCATCGATCATCGGATACCACTCATTGAATGGCAAGGCACGGCCGTCGGCCTCATGAGCGCCCTGGACGAAGAACACGGGAACGGAGAAGTCAGTTGCCGTCCGCCGGAAGTCGATCTCCTGCAGCTGCGGGTACAGGGCGGCGAACGTATCCATGAACGCACCCAGGACATGGATCTGGTCGATCAGGGCATACTCCTCCACGAGCAGGTTCTCAGACATCTGACCTGATCCCTCAGAGTTCGCACTGTGGTCGTAGGGGTAGACATCCTGTTCGTGCGACAGCGCTGCTTCGTAGCGCAGCATGTCCTCGTAGGGTGGTGGACCCGAAGCCAGGAGCTCGGAGGCCAGCTCGTCGTTGCCCGTCCGTTGCGCCCATGCCAACGTGTCCCGGTAGAAGATCCGATCCGTGGCCGACTGGCTGACCATTTGACCCGTCCCGATGAAAGCGGCGTACAGGTCAGGCCGCTGCTGGACGGCAAGCACCCCCAACGTCGAACCCCAGGACTGCCCGAGCAGGTAGATGGTCTGCTGTCCGAACCGGTCACGCAGGTACTCGGTGACGGCGATCGTGTCGGAAACTGCGCCTTCCGGGCTCACAGTGCCAGTGGGATCCAACTCCGAATACGCCGTACCTGCGCCTCGCTGATCCCATGTCACCACGGTGAAGTGCCGTTCGAGTTCGGCCAGATGCCGGCGCATCGCGCCGTACTCGGATCCACCCGGTCCTCCCGCGAGGAAGAGCAGGACCGGATTGTCCGTGCTGTGGCCGCGGATCATCAGCTTGGCCTGATGGGTCCCGATGTCGACTCCCGTCAACTCGGCGACAGAGCCGGTGAGTTGCCGCCCGTCGGGCCCCACGATCGGAGCCGTCGTCGCCGGCCGCAGCAGGCCCACGCTCACGACGAGGACCGCGAGCGCGGCGATTGCCACACCGGTCCTCATGATCAGCGACGACCAGCGGGAGGTGGGCCCCGCGACCAGACCCATTCCTACTGCGGACCCGAACGCCAAAGGAAGCAGTGCCAACACTGCGTGGAAGCCACGGCCGGTCACCAGCGCGATGATCCCGTACATGCTCGCGTGGATACCGTCGACCATCGGCCCGTCCAGACCGATGCGCAACACCTCGAACACGACGGCGAACACAGCAGGAGTCAGGACGATCGCCCAACGGCTACGCAACAGGACTCCCGCGACCGCGCCGACGATGAGGCTGATCGCGATCGACCAGATCGCCTGGCTCGTCGTCATCGGGCCGCGGGGCATCCACCATGCGGCGATGCCCGCCCACGTGGCGGCCACAAGAAGTCCCGCTACCGCCAGGTTCCGCACCTTTCCCGACGTGTCGTCGGATGTTGTGGTCGGGTGTCCCTCGAGATTCTGCAAGATGCTCATGGCGCCTCCTCAACGTCCACTTCCACGATCGCGCTCCCAACCGTCCGCGTCGTCACCCCAGGAGATCCACGCGGTCGTCCTGTGGAGGGATTCACCATCCCTCCGCGGGAGGACGAACGGCCACCGGGACGGCGGTACGGTGAAGACGTGCCCAGCCGGCCACAGGACGCCGCAGGCCACCAGCGCAAACCCTGGTGGTTGATCACGGACGCGGCGCTTGCTGCGCTGTTCACCTGGATCACGGTCGTTTCCCTGCAGAGCCCGGCGTACGTGGATCAGTACGGGCAGGTCGAGGGTTTGGGCTGGATTCTGGCGCTCGCGCCGAACGCGCTCCTCCTCGTCCGACGCCTGATGCCCGTCGTCGCACTGGTGGCGGCCACGGCGCTGTACCTCGCGGCCAGCGCGACCCAGGGGGACAGCAACGCCCCGCTTGCGATCCCATTCTTCGCATACTCGGTCGCGGCCACCCGGACGGTCCCCGTCTCGGGAGCAATCGTGGGTGGCGCGGCGCTGGCGCTGTCAACAGTGACGTTCTACGGGCCGGGCGAGCCCGACCCACTCGTCATCGTCGTGTGGTTCGTCCTGTTCGGGATCGGCTGGTTGATCGGTGCGAGTATGCGGAGCAACAGGATCCGCGCTGCCCGGCTGACCAAGACGGTGGATGACCTCGAAGCACACCAGGACGAGGTCGCGGCCGCTGCGATCGCCGAAGAGCGCAGACGCCTCGCGCGCGAACTGCATGATGCCGTCGGACACGCAGTGAACGTCATGGTCCTGCAGGCGGGCGCCGCCCGCATCTCACAACAGCCGGACCGGGCCTTCGAGGCGCTGGCGGAGATCGAGAATCTCGGACGCAACGCACTGACCGACCTCGACCAGATGCTGGGCCTGCTGCGTGAGTCCGATGACGTCGAGAGGGATCCGGCGCGAGGCATCGGCGACATCACGCAGATGGTGGCGGATCTGCGGGACACGGGAGCCGACATCACCCTGCGGATCGACTGCGACCGCCCGGTCGAGCGCCATGTGTCGGCAGCTGCCTTCCGTATCGTCCAGGAGTCGCTCACGAATGCCCTCAAGCACGCGGGCGCCGCCCACACCGACGTGACGGTTTCCTGCGCACCCCGGCACCTGCTCGTGACCGTCAGGAACGGCCCCGGATCGACCGCGCTGCCGAACTCAGACCGCCATGGCCGCGGCATCGTGGGCATGAGCGAGCGAGCCAGAATACTTGGCGGCGACCTGCGCGCAGGGCCGCGCGACGACGGTGGGTTCGAGGTCACGGCGACCCTGCCACTCGGGCCGATCCCCCAGACGGTGAACGACGGACAGCACCCGGCGACCCGATGAACATCAGAGTCCTGATCGTCGACGACGACACCCTGGTTCGCGCGGGTCTGCGCATGATGATCGAGTCGCAGTCCGATCTGGAGGTGGTCGGCGAGGCGGACAACGGAGCGGACGCGGTGACGCTGGCCCGCAGCCTGACGCCCGACATCGTCCTGATGGACATCCGCATGCCCGGCACGGACGGACTCGCGGCAACCGGACTCATCACGGACATGTCCGACGAAATCAAGGTGATGATTCTGACGACCTTCGATCTGGATGAATACGTGTTCGAAGCGGTGCGATCGGGAGCGAGTGGCTTCCTGCTGAAGCGCACGCGACCCGAGGATCTCCTCGCCGGTATTCGCACTGTGGCATCTGGCGATGCTCTGCTGTCACCTTCAGTGACACGCAGGCTCATGGATGAGTTCGCGCGCACAAGCCCGGCTCGTGCTCGCGACTCCCATGAGTCGAAGCTCGACAGCCTCACCGCGCGTGAGCAGCAAGTCCTCGTGCACATCGGACAGGGAATGTCGAACCGCGAAATCGCCCGGCAGCTCTACGTCAGTGAGAGCACGGTGAAGACCCACGTCAAGCGAATCCTGATGAAACTCGGGCTTCGGGATCGGGTCCACGCGGTCGTCTTCGCGTACGAGAACGGACTACTTGAGCCGCGCGGGGACGCGTTCTAGCTTCTCTGTCCAGACAGGTTGGTCGCGGTAGCGTGCCGGGCCCGGTGACGGCCGGGCGGTGGTCATCGCACATCCCGGTTAGAGATCGGCATCCTGGTTAGAGATACGGCACTCCGGTTAGCCCTATACGGCCGTGGGACTCTAACCAACCAGCCGCCGACTAACCAACCTGCCGATCTCTAACCGGACGGGGGCCGGTACAAAGCCCGCACCCTCCCCAGAACAACGGCACGCTCGAATCCACAACGGTCCCACTCCACCGGAAAGCCCGCCAGCCGTGTGGCCAACCTCCCTGCACAACACCTGACTTTCAGCCAGCGGCGCGCTGCACCAACTCCCGCAGCCGCTTCTCCACCGTGTCGGTCCACTCCACGACCGCGAACGTCGTAGCCCACATATCACCGTCGTCCAGCGTCGCGTCCTCGTTGAATCCAATGGTGGCGTAGCGGGTGTCGAACTTGGAGGCGGGCTGGACGAAGGCCACGACCTTGCCGTCACGGGCGTAGGACGGGAAGCCGTACCAGGTCTTGGGATCCAGGTGTGGCGCTTCTTCCGTCACGACCACATGGAATCGTTCGGCGATCGTCCGATCGAGCCCGGACAGTGCGTCGATGGCGTCGATGCACGCCTGATACTCCTTGGCCTTCTTGGCAGAGCCCTTCACGCCCTTCATGGCCGCGAGTTCCTCGGCGCGCTGCTTCATCGCCGCACGCTCTGCGGCGCTGAATCCATCGTTGTTGTCCGCCATGGTGGCCACCTCCGGCGTCGTCGCGGAAACTCATCGTGTCACAGATCCACAGGATCGAACCGTCACGGCGCTAGATCTGCGATTCGCCGAACCATTGCTCGATCACACGTGACAAGGCGGGATCGTCCGGCGAGCCCGCCCAAGCCACGTGACCGTCCGGCCGCACGAGGACCGCCGACGGTGCGTCAACCTCACCGATGACCGGCAACTCCCACACCTCGGCGCACTGGGCTTCCACCACCCGCACCGGCACATCAGCGGCACCACCGGTGAAGCTCAGCAGGAGCGGCTGGCCGTCGTGCATGAAGTCGTACACCCGCGATGGGCCATCTCCGGTGAACAGGTCCAGATCCGGCATACGCCTCCCCACAACCGGGTGGCCCTCGCCGAAGTCGTAGGTGATGTCGAGTCCAGACAGCATCCCAACGGTGTGGCGTCGTGGCTCATCCATTGCCAGCAGCCCACGGAGGATGTCCCGAACCGCCTCGTGACGCGGGTCGTTGGCACTCAAGGCCACCTGCGCCAACGTGTTCTGCAAGACCCTGGCAGCCACCGGATGACGTTCCTGCTCGTAGGTGTCCAGCAGCGCATCCGGCGACGCGCCACTGACCACGCGGGCCAGTTTCCAACCCAGGTTGACCGCGTCCTGCAGGCCAGTGTTGAGACCCTGCCCACCATGGGGCGAATGCACGTGGGCGGCGTCGCCGGCCAGCAGCACGCGGCTACGGCGATAGGGCTGAGCCTGCCGCGCCATGTCCGTGAATCGCGAGATCCAGCCCGCACGTCGCAGCCCGAAATCGGTCCCGTACACCCCGATGAGCGCCTCCCGCAGGTCCTCGAGGCCAGGCTCGGTCCCCAGGTGCAGTTCGCGCTCCGTGATGACGACCCGGATCGGCTCGCCCTCCAGGCGGCGGTTCATTGCGTGCGTACCGGCACTGTCCCGCCGGACGCCGAACTCAGGTTCTTCGTCCAACTCGACCTCGGCCACCATCCAACTGGTGGTGGCCTCAACTCCGACGAAGTCGATACCCGCCGCTTTGCGCACAGCACTACGGCCACCGTCGCACCCGACGAGGTACTGCGAGCGCAGACCGCCGCCTTCGGACAACTCGACATCCACGCCGTCCTGGTCCTGCTGGAAACCCATCACCTCGCGCTGGCGGATGATCGGCACACCGAGTTCCGTCACCCAGTCAGCCAGTATGCGTTCGATGTCGCTCTGCCACAGACCGAGCGTGTAGTTGTGCCGAGTCGGAAAGTCCGTGACGTCCATCATGATCAGCGCGAAACCGAGGAACGGATACTTCGTGCCGTCGGTCACGAATCGGTCGGCGACCCCGCGCTGGTCCAGAACCTCGAGGCTGCGGGGGTAGAGCCCACCGGCCCGCGAACCGTCAAGCTCTGGTGTCGCTCGCCGTTCCACGATCACAGCATCCACGCCTGCGAGCGTCAGCTCGGCACCCAGCATCATGCCCGTCGGGCCAGCACCTGCGATCACTACGGCATGGTCGGTCATGCGCACACCTCCAGGAACACTAGTACCCAGTGACGTCGGCGCTGACCCTGCAATTCTTGGCGCTGGCGCACGGCCCGACTCATCCGACGTCAGGATCAGTTCTCGCGGCGAGCGCTCGCCTGATCAACTGGACCCCGGCCAAGACCATAAGCCCTGCGAAGAGGATCGCGGCCTGACGCTCCGGGATCCACTGTGCAAGTCCTGCCGCAGCGAACGATGCCGGAGCACCGGCCAACCCCGCCCACAGACCGACCCGGGTCGCCGTCTGCCCGCTGCGCACCGTGGTGAACGACGCGGTCACGGCGGTGAACAGAACAACCAGCAGACTTGTACCCCGGGCCACGTCGAGACCCACCCCTGCCAGCAGTACGAGTCCGGGAACGATCACGATCCCGCCTCCGACCCCGAGCAGTCCGGCCAGCATCCCCGCCGCGATCCCGAGGGCTACTAACAGGATCCACTGCGGTCCACCGCCCGCGGATTGTTCGGCCGTCGACGGCAACACAAGACGGTACGCCGAGAAGAACAGCAGTGCCGCGAACGCAAGTTGCAGCGCGGGAACCGGGATGCGATGCAGCAGTCGCACCCCCACCTGACCCCCCACGACACTGCCGAGCCCGATAACGATCGCTTCGGTCCAAGCGACCGCCCCGCCGGTCGCATAGCCGAGGGTGCCAAGGGCGCTGATCGGGATGATCGCCAACAGTGACGTCGTGACGGCCGTGCGTTGATCCAGACCGAGCAGGAACACGAACAGCGGCACCATGACGATGCCTCCACCCACACCGAACATCCCTGCGAGCAGACCGCCGAGGATCCCGACGAGGACGACCTTGGGAACCGACGGCACATCTCCACGCTCACGGTCCACGCGCGGATTCTGCCAGAGTCGCGGTCCGGCGGACAGCATCCGCCCCTAGATCAGCCCCGCGGTCTCCAGAGCCTCACGGGCCGCATTCTTGGAACCTCCCAAAGTCAACTTGTACGTCTTCCCGGTGGTTTTGAGGATGAGCATGTCGGATCCGACCCCGCCTTCCGGGCCTGTGGTCGTCTTCAACTTCACCTTGGTCACGGTCGCACGATCCACCGCAAAGTTCTTCGGGTTGTCCGCGAGCGTACCTTCCGGACCCCACTGCGCGTAGCGCTCCACGAGCCGGTCGTAGACGTGTGGATTCGCCAGCATCTGGGCCATTCGTCCCTTGCCCTGACTCTGGGCCTCCGCCTTCGCCTGCTGGGACAACTCCTTCAATTGGGCAACCGTGATCCGCGCGAAGAGGATGCGGTTGTTCGTGATCACCAGGCTGTGCTGGCGGCTTCCGAACCCCAGGAACCCTGCCTTCAGGGTGACGTTGGGAATGAAGGCGAGGATCCGCTCAGAGGTTCCGTAGGGGTATTCGATGGTCATCTCGGCTCCCTCCACCCAATTCCAGGATACGAGTAGCGGATGCCCGCCGGGTGCATTCAGACCAGTTGGAAGATGTACGCGAATGCACTCTTGGTGTACGCGATCCCGCGGCCCCGATCGCGAATCGTCTGAGGGTCGGCGGCTTCCGGGCGCTTCGGCACGAGGTAATCGCCCAGTCCCTCCCTGATGAGGCGATAGACGCCCGCTCGGTGTTGTACCGCCGCGATGAGTCGCAGACCGGGATCGAGTGCCGCCAGACTGGCGTCGCCATGGCTGGCGTTGGCGAGCAGCAGGCCCTGCGGGGTCAGATACTCCCGGCAGTTGTCCCACACCGGGCCCGCATAGAGCGATATCAGCAGGTCGAAACTCGACGTTTCCAGAGGCAGAGGCGTGGAGTAGTCCTGATGGATGAAGGTGACGTCCGCTCCGGCCTCGGGGAGTGCGCGTCCGGACAGTTCAGAGGCGACCAGATCCGCATCGCCGAAGAAGCGGGCGGCGCGACGGTCAGTATCCACATAGGTCACTGAGGGGATCGCGGTCGACGGCGAGAGGTCGACATAACTGCCCGGGTACAACGCGACGTCCGGATCCCATGCTTCGCGGATGGCCGCGAACAACGGCGCACGATCCCCGATGGTCTGGCAGTAGCTGCGCCATGTGGGCTGGCTCATTCGTCTTCCTCCGGGATGGTTCCTCTCACCACCCATCATCGCGGACAACCCGAGCCCCACCGGACAGGCCGTTGGATGGGGTTCGTGCCGGTAGATGAGGTTCGTGCCCGTAGATGGGATTCGTCGGCCGCTGAACCCGACTACCTGAACCCCACCGGAC
>ERZ795053.3614-NODE-3614-length-17416-cov-7.978169_pt1 | contig 17416 bp, 14 predicted proteins | sample MGYA00375137_ERZ795053 | MGnify/ENA primary metagenome ERZ795053 (study PRJEB30182, sample SAMN05720284) | activated sludge metagenome | isolation source: Anaerobic digester | place: Hong Kong | collected 2014-12-17 ...
CCGATGACCATCTCCTCGGCCGCGTTCATGCGTCACCGCCGAGCCATTGCCGCCGGGTCGAAGCTGACCTCCACGGTCGCCCACCCTGGCGTGTCCAGCACCAACCTGTTTACCTCCCGCGACGGGCGCGGGAGCCACTGGCTGGTGCGCACCTTCGCGCCCGCGGTGATGCCCGTCGTACTCCAATCAGCGGCGCGGGGCGCCGACGCCACCTTGTATGCCGCCACCCTCGCCGAGCCCGGCTCCTACACCGGCCCGACCGGGCGGATGGAGTTTCGTGGCCCAATCGGGCCCGCCAAGCTGAGTCGCCATGCTCGCGATGAGGGTTTGGCCGCCGACCTTTGGGCGTTGAGCGAGCAGGTGACTGGGGTCAGTTTCGCCCTTTGACTCATGCCTGGGTGAGGGCATGCTCTAGGTTTATCCGCATGCTTATCCTCGCCCTGCTCGTCTTTGGCATCTTCGTCGGCGGCATCGCCCAACTCATCCTCGGCACCCCGATGCGCGAGATCAACTGGGGCTTCGCGATCATCGCTGGCCTCCTCGGCTCCTTCGTCGGCGGCCTTCTGATCAGCTTCATCAGCGGCGACGGCCTCAACCTTCGCGCCTCCGGCCTGATCGGCTCCCTCGTCGGCGCCCTAATCGTCAGCGTCGCCTACGGCGCTTGGGAGAAGCGCAAGTAGGGCTGCTTAGCGTCGGTTTACCAAGCGCGCTTGGTACGCCGTACAGATGCGCACCAGCGCTGTTCGTCGTACGCCGTGGCTCGGAGCGATCGTCCCCCAAGACACGGGCACCCCTGCGAGTTGATGTCACACCCAATGGGAAACCTGCACATTCAACGGTGTGCAACCCATTGAACGTGCAGGTTTACCGTTGAACGTGACCTGTGTACGACGCTCCACCCACGCCGTACGACGCTCGCGCCGCTGCTATCCCTGCCTGCGGCGCCTGGTGAGTACGAGCCCGCCTGCCGTGACCAGCCCCAGCGCCAGCAGCAGCATGCCCAGGGTGACGGATGCGCCGGTGTCGGGCAGCTTGTGCGGGATCGGCTTCTTCGTGGTTGGGGGTGGCGGGTCGTCACCAGGCGGATCTGCCGGCGGGTCCACAGCCTTGGGTTGCTCTGGTGTGCTGTGGGTGGTCTGACAGGGCCGCGACACCATGCACTGGGCCGGTTCGACCGCCCCAGAGCCGTAGGCCTTGTTGAGCACGGTCTTCTTCCAGGCATGGTCATCGATCTTCACGGTGTAGCTGATCGACATCGACTGGCCCGGCCCCAACAGCGGCACATTCCAAAACAGAGTCGTGCCCGAGCGCTGCACCCCATCAGGCAAGTCGCCCTTCATCGCAGCCTGGTTCAACACCTGCGACAAATCGTCGGTAACCATCAAGTCCGACAGATTCAAATCACCAGTGTTGGTGACCTGCAGCGTGTAGGTGATGTCCGAGCCGGGTTTCACTTCGGTGCCCGAGGCCGGATCAGAGGTCTTCGACATAGTCCACGAAGCCGCCCCATTGGTCACCGCCTGCCAACGATCAGAAGCAGCCACCGGCGTACCCGAGACCGTCCCCACACCAGTCACGGTGAACTCATCTTCATGGCTTGCGCCCAAGTCCATGCTGGGCAGGGTGCCGACACAGTCCACGCTCTCCCCGACGGGAAGCACGGTCGTCTGGTCGATCGGGGAGCCGGCGTACTCACACGTGATCCCGGTGAGGTCTGGCCCCACAAAGGTGGTGTCTTCCCAGCCGAGGTCACGGAGGGGCTCACTGCCTTCGTTGGTCCAGGTCATGGTGACCGGGGTCGGCGCCGTGGTGCCATCGGGGCGCACCCGCAGGGTCGCTGGGTCTCCGGCGGTCGAGGTCTTCACCACCGACAGGCCAGCATTGGCCAAGACCACACCTGCATTCAGGTGCTGAGTCTGCGCGCCGGCGCTCACAGTCACCGGCCAGGTGCGCTGGGTGCTCGGATGGGCACAGGAGAGATTCAGTGAGCAGCTGGCAGCGCGAGTCGTGTAGCCATATGACCAGGTCTTGTCGGTGTCCAGCCCAAGGGCATTGAGTACGGCGTTGCTCGGCGCAAGGCCTTGGATCCCGAAGGCCACTTGATAGCCGCTGCGCGGCGGCACATTGACAAACAGGTAGCCGCCGTTGGCATCGGTGATGGACTCACCCACCAAGGTGTCACCGTCATACAGCGACACGGGCACTTGACTGATCGTCTGCTCGCCCACGCCCTTGGTGCCGTCACCATTGGCATCGGCCCAGACCGTGCCCGACACCGACCCGGGCATCACGGCACCCTGCGCGACCTGCACGGGCACTTGGTCGCAGGAGTCTGCGACGGCTTGTCCGCCGGGGTCGGCGTCGGTGTTGCAGGTCGGGTTGCCAGGGATGCCCAAGGGGTTTAGCGCGCCACCGGGATTCGTGGGCCCGGTCGGCTTGAGCTGCCCACCGGGCAGGAGCCCGGCGATCGGCGTACTCGATGAGGTGAACCAGGCTTGGTTCAAGACATTGATCGGCACATACGACTGGTTGATCCTGCCGCGCAACTCCACCGTCACGGTCTGCCCAGCCGGGATCAACCCAACCGCATAGGTGCGATCTGTCAGGGTGCCTTGATTGGTGACGCTCGTGGGCGCAACTGCTGTTGCTGGCACATATTTGGTGGTGTCTTCACCCAGTACGCCGAATGGCCCAATGCTGGGGGGGATGATCGAGCTGCTCAACACGGCGTCAGCAAACAGATTGTCGGCAACACCGCCATTCCCGTTACCCAATTGCGAGCCCCTACCCCACGCTTGGACGATCCCGTCTGTGGTCAAGGCCAGGCCACCCGTGCCCCGGTTGACCAAATCTCGCACCCCGGTGAGTGGGGTGTTGGCCGCGGTGAGCACGGGTTGGGCATATTCATTGTTGGTCGAGTCGCCATTGCCATTGGCTCCGTAATCGCCGCGCCCCCAGGAGTAGGCCCGTCCATCCGTCATTACGGCCGAGGTCGACTCCGCATTGAGTAACCAGTTGGTGGCAAAGTGGTCAACCCCAGTCAGTGGCGTGCTCGCTGCGCTCAGCACTTCTGCGGCGTAGAGGTTGTTGCTCGTGCCGCCATTGCCATTGGCTCCATAGTCGCCGCTCCCCCAGGAAGAGACCCGCCCATCGTTGTGCAGAGCCACGCCTCCGCCCATCAATCGCGCCCCCACATCCTTCACGCCGATCAAGGGCGTACTGGCGTCGGTGAGCACAGGCTGGGCGTAGTAGTTGTGGCTCGTGCCGCCGTTGCCATTGCCCCCATTGTTGCCCCAGCCCCAGGAATAGACCGAGCCGTCAACACGCGCGACGTGACCCCCAGCCCCCCGCATGGCCATCTTGGCCACGCCCGTCAGGGGCGTATTGGCTGCGGTGAGCACCGGTTGCGCATACATGTTGTCAGCAATGGATCCATTGCCATTGCCTCCGGCGGCGCCCCTACCCCAGGAGTACACCTGCCCGTCAGTCATCAACGCGGCTCCGCCGTAGATATAGCGGTCAAAGAGTTGCTTGACTCCGCTCAGTTGGGTGCTCGCGGAGGTCATGATCGGCTGGGCATAGAGATTGTCACTCTGGCTCCCATTGCCGTTCATGCCATTGACACCCCAACCCCAGGCATAGGCACTGCCATCCTGGAGCAGCGCATAACCTCCCGAATACTTTCTGACCACGTCGACCACGCCGGTCAGTGGCGTGTTGGCCGCAGTCAGCACCGGCTTGGCATACCAGTTGATGGCGCTGGCGCCGCTGGAGTATCCATTGCCATTTGCGCCTGACCCTCCCAGCCCCCAGGCAAACACCCTGCCATCCTGCATGAGGGCAAAGCCCCCACCACCTTGGCGTACTACCTTTTGCACCCCAGTGAGCGGCGTCCCCGCCGCAGTCAAAACTGGCCTCGCCACCAAGTTGTGATAGCTCCCGCCATTTCCGTTGAGTCCGCTGGTTCCCACCCCCCAGGCGTAGACGCCACCATCCGACATCAGGGCCAACCCCTCATCAATCTGAGTCACCTTGACGACTTGGTGCTCGCCAAAGAAGGCCCGTACGTCGTAGACCGAGCTACTCATCGTGTCGGTGAGAGTGCCGGCCACGATGTCAACATTGCTGAGATTCTTCAGATCGACAGACCAGACCAATTCGCAGACGCCATCGGCACAGAGCGTGGAGACATTCTTCTTGTCTACATCGACCTTGGGATTGGGTTGGAAGAAGCCAAAGTCAACATCTACTTGGGTGCTGTCGACGGGCAGAATGATCCGCGAGGAGGTTTCACTTGAGCGGGAGTGGGTCTTGCCCTTGAAGGAATAGGTCTGCTTCAAGCCGACTGAGTCGTTGTAATAGGAAACCAACGAATCGGGCAGATTTGGCCCCCGATCGAGGATCCTGGTCACATAGCTTCCGGCGCGAAGATCCGTGAACTCGTAGTACCCAGCTGAGTCAGTGGTTGTGGTCCGGATTGGCATTTCACCCGGCGCACCATCAGGGTGCAACCCAAACAGCCCGATCTCGACATCGGCGATCCGGGGCTCCCCAGAGCCCATGACGGCGTTGCTGTCTTCGTCGCGCCAGATCGTGCCGCTGATCTTGGAGGAGACGACCTCGACTTGAGCCGGCCACGGGCTGGGGGCACCAAGCCCGTTGCCGGGACCGCTGAACTTCGTCTGGCTCCCCCACAACAAGTAGACGTCATCGGTGGTGTTGCCCGATGGTTGCATCGACACCCGCAATTTGGCATTGGAGCGACCCGCTTGTGCTTGGAATTCGACCTTCAGGGCAGTCGCGTTTGCCAGCTGCGCGGGAGTTGCGCCAGCCACTGGCAACCAGACCTCAGCCACGCTGTCAGGATCAAGCACCGGCGAAGCCGCAGTTGTGTAGTACAGCACCGCATTGTCCGTGGTGTCATCAAGCTCAAATGATGCGCTGGTCAGCTCGACATTGCCACTGAAGTCCGAGCTCTGTGCTCCCGGATAGGAGCCCGGATTGTCAACGAGTGAGAAGTAGTCGGCCCCGTCACCAGTGCGCGGCAAGGCGATCACGGTGGCTGAGCTTTGAGTGGCATCCATGGCGGCCACCAGATCCACAGTCCAGTGGAGCGAATCCTCGATTTCAACCTTCTTTGGGTCAGAGTCGATCTTCGCCGAAGATGCGCTGGCCGCCAAGATATTGCTGCTGGCATCGGCAGTGGCCGGGGTGACCTCGCTGCCGAGTCCGCCCACTTCGAAATGCCCGTTGTTGACGACCGCATTCTGCGCAGCCAAGCGGCTCTGCGCCTTGTAGGTGATCGTGGGCAAGCTCGCAACCCGAGTGTTCGGGTTGAAGCCACTGGCATAGATGATGCTCCCATTGGTGGGCCTGAAGACCAGCACACCAGGCGTCGAGTCGGGATCTCCACAGACTCGGCCAGTTGGCCCGGGAATGGGCGGGGTATAAGACATCGCCCACTGCTCAGAGGTGTTGACGGGGGCAAAAACGCAGCGATCCAGAGTCACCGTCACGGTGGCATTGAAGCCACCGGCCATCACATTCGGATCAGTGATCGTCGGCTTGACCGTGTAGCTCAGCTGCTTGCCGGCGAAGTCGACGCCTGGCGTCACCGTATGGGCCAGCGCCAGGACCGGCGTACTCGGCCACACCATCATCACCGCATTGTCTTGCAGGAAGCTTCCCTGCCCGCCGGTCACATAGACATAGCCACGGTCAACAATCAGCGGTTGAGCCGTCTTCGGCAGATCGAGGGTCCGCAGCGGCACCGTGACTCGATAGACCCCAGCACCAGACTGACTGCCGGTCAGGATGGCTCCGGTCTTGAAGACCACCTTGACCCCAGAAGCATTGACAGGATGCTGCGCCAACTGCACCCAGCCATCGAGATCATTGGGGTCGGCCACATTGGTGTTGACCTTGGTCGCGGTCGTGCTCCAGTAGACGGTGTACTGGCTCGGATGCACCAAGGAGCCGTCCGGCGCGCTCACCCACACATTGCCATCGGGCACCTGCTGGGCAGGGTCCCACACATCCGCAACGGCGAGCTGGGCCGGATTGCCTGTGATCGCGGGCGAGTTGATGACCAGATCGGCGCGCAGTTGGGTGGTCGGCGCGACCTTCTGTGGATTGCCCAGGCTCGACCAGCCGGGCCCAGAAGACGCACCCCAATGCATGTTCCCAGACTCAAATAGGGTCCGATTCGAGGTGTACGGGCGCGCCAACTGCTTGGAGAAGATCGAGCCCGGGATCTGCGCATTGCGATAGAGCGAGATCCTGGTCCAGTCGTTGTTTGGATAGGGGCTTCCCGACTTGGAGCCCAATGCCGCGTCATAGGTCGAGTGGCCTGAGCCCTTGCCATCTCCTGGCTGCCAGCCAGTGCCGTTGTTGAGGAAGTCGTCGGTCGAAAACGCCGTACTCGGCACGATCAGGCGGAGATCCCATGAGACCACCTCGCCCGGGGCCAATGGTGGTGGCGTGTTGCCCGGGAAGGTGAAGGCGATGGTGGTGTCTCCCGAGATCGGGCCCACCTCGATCTTGCCGTCATCGACCGGGAGATTTGTCGGACCGATCCGCCAGGTGGTGCCCGCCGGGAAGCTCGACACGTCGACTTGCGCCGTCCACGGGGTGAGCGCTGAGGCGCCCTTCGTCGGGGAGAAGCCCGGTCGGCTGAGTGAGTCGACAACGATCTTCACCGTACCCCCCGTCGCAGAGGCATAGTTGAGCTGAGCAGGCTGCACCAGGCGCAGGTCGGCGGTGGGAGCTGACACCACAGTCACCGGCTCAGATGCCACGGTCGCGTACTTCGTCTGAGACTCCAGGCCCACATCGACCCGCAGCCGCTGACCACTGAGCGCCAGGCCGGAGGAGTCCTTGGCAGTCAAGATCACCGTCCGGGTGATCTGGGCCGTTGCCCCCTGGGCGACCAGGAAGAGGCACTGGTCATTGGCGGAGTCGAGGGTGCCCGAGACGCCGGGCAGGTCAGCGCAGAAGCCAGCTCGATCGGTCTTCCACTCCAGCCCCGGATCAGTGGCGATCTTGACGGCCACCGTGCGGGCCGGGCCAGCCTCCACCCGGAGCGACACTTCATAACCAACCGTGTCCTGGGATGAAACCACCCCATCGGTGGACGTGTCATCTCCCGGGGTAAAGCCATTGAAGGTGTTGACGAAGGTCTGGCCGGGAGTGCCGTGACCGGTGCCATCGAAGGTCTTGACGACCTTGAGCGAAGCATGAGGATTGGGCCCGATCTCGGCCTGAGCCGGGGGAGCCAAAGTCAAAGCCACCAACAGGCCCGGGACGAGCAAGCCCAGCACCGTCAAGATACCCACGAGCTTGCGCTTCGCCGTACTCTTCGCCATGTTGCCTGCCCCCGCCTGTAGTGGACCGCCTGTAGTGAATGCCTCCACACAAGATAAGGAATCAACAGGGCATTAGTTATGGATATGCCCAAACTGCTCTAATATGGCGTTTGGTTAGCTAATATGCCGGGTTTCGGGGTACGCCGCTAGACCTTCGCCCTGCGATAGCCAGCCGCCCGAGCTGCGGACTCCGATGCAAAGCACTCTTCGGGATTGGTGTTGGCGTAGTACGCCTGGCCTGGCAGGTGATAGATCCAACCGTTGGACCCCTGGTTGCCCTTGATCGGCGCACTGCGCGGGCAATTCCAGCCAACCGGCGACTGGCTCCCGGTGCCAGCAAAGAAGGTCGGCTTCTCGCACCCCTTCAACGAGTGGCGCGCATCGAGGCGGATGTACTTCGCCTGCTTCGGATGCCAGTCATATCCAGTGCGCGAGTCATAGCGGGCCTGCGCGCCAAGCTTGATCAAGCGCGTGCCTAGGTCTCGCTTGCCGCGTACGACGTACCTCAAGAGCCGGTCATAACGATCGGTGTCTTGCACGCTCGACGGATCCACCAGTCGCACTTGCGACCCGGTGGGCGCAAACTTGCGCGCACGAGACTGCATCAGGCCGGCTCCACACTCGTTTTTCTCCGGGGTGTCGACGCCGATCAGCCGCACTGTGCCAGCTGTGGTCACGACCGTGTCTCCGTCGAGCCAGTAGAGCACCCGCGCACTCTGCGTCGCCGCGGGCGCGGCCATCGCTTCGAGCGGCGCCACGACACCAACCGCCAACAGCGCGCTCAAGCTCACGGCGAGCACTCGCCACCAAAACTGTGCCCTCACGGCCCTCAACTCCTTCGACCCGCCAGTGCCACCCGCGACCGGCGCGTTTCGCCAACCCCCTCTGGCCGACTGCCCCAATGATAGACCGGTATCAAAGTATTTGTCGCTTTTGTGGCTTTGGCTTTGGGGTGGGCTGCAAATGTCGGTTTCCCAAGCGCGCTTGGGGTACATGCACGTTCAACGGTGTGCAACCCATTGAACGTGCATGTTCACCGTTGAGCGTGAAGGGTCTGGTACGCCGCAGAGGCCTGCGGCCACGCGGTACGACGTACGCAGCGGCTAGGAGCGCTCGGTGCCCAAGACACGGGGCAAGCCAGCGGGTTGACGTCACACCCAATGGAAAACCAGCACGTTCAACGGTGTACAACCCATTGAACGTGCATGTACCCCAAGTGCGCTTGGGGTACATGCACCCTCACCACACGTACGCCGAACAGTACGCAGCAAGCACCGGGCTAGGGTCGGGGGCATGGGTGAGGACAGGCGCCAGCTGGTGCTCGACGTACTCGAGGGCAGGCCGGCGGCTCGAGTGCCAGTCGGCTTCTGGTGGCACTACTACTCAGTGCCGGGGCCGTTGAAGGCCGTGCAAGACCGGATGACGGGCGCCTCACGCGTCCCACCCGAGGTGATCTGGAAGATCGTGCCCAACAACCCCTTCCGCGGTTATGCCAGCGAGCGGATCAGGCGCACCAACCTCGAAGACCACCGACGTGACTATCTCGCGCTCCAGCCCGACTTCGTCAAGATCATGTCTGACGGCTTCTTCAGCCATCCCTCGATCGTGGACAACAAGATCTCCCGAGCCGCCGACCTGGCCAAGATCAAGCCGATCGGCGCCGACCATCCGTGGATCCGTGAGCAGGTGCGGTTGGTGCGCGAGCTGATCGACTTCTACGACGGCGAGGTACTGGCCTTCTACACGATCTTCGCCCCGATCCAGCAGTTGCGGCTCTTTGCGGAGTACGTCGTCAAAGACGTCGCTGGCTTCCAAGACATGCTCTTGGAGAACAAGGAAGAAGTCGCCCGCGCGGCAGAGGTCATCGCCACAGACACGCTGCTGCTCGTCGATGCACTCAAGGCCGAGACCGGGGTCGACGGGATCTTCTATTCGGCGCAGTCGGCCCAACGGCCCGAGTGTGATCGCGCCCACCACGACCGCTATATCAAGCCCTCCGACCGGCAGGTCCTCGACCACATCAACGCGCTTTGGCGCCACAACATCTTGCACATCTGCGGCTATGAGCACTACCAAAATGATCTTGAGTATTACGCCAGTTATCCGGCCAGCGCCTACAACTGGGCCGTGCACACCGAGGGTGTCTCGCTGGCCGAGGGCAAGGAGATCTTTGACGGCGTGGTGCTGGGTGGCTTCGACAACAATCCCGGCGCTCTGCTCGACAGCGGCACCACAGCGCAAGTAGTCGCTGCGACAAGGCAGATGGTCGTCGACGCCGGCCCCGACCGGCTGATACTGGGCGCCGACTGCACCGTGCCAACGACCATCAATCTCGACCGGATCAATGTGATCAGGTACGCCGCAGCGCAGGCGGTTCAGTAGAGACTCAGCCGTGCTTGTGCGGCGCGATCCACTTCGCTGGATCTGAGCGGCGCCCCTCATCCTTGTCCAACCATTCCGTTGCGGTCTTGAAGGCGCCCTCGATCAACTCGTCGCTGTGTCCGAAGTCAAGTGGCGAGACCCTTTGGGGGCAGGGCGGTGGGATCACGATGAGGTCGCACTGATCGGCGAACTCCAAGTGCCTCTGGATCAATCGACGCAGGGCGCCTGCGGAGAATAGCGACTCGTCGCGGCCGATGAGCCCCAAAGCCATCCGCAGCGGGTCGGGGCGAAACAGAATGGTCGTGCGCAGCCTACGTCAGACTCGACCAAGATCCTTCAGTGCCCGACGGCACCCAAGCTGCCGCCACCGGAGAGCACGAATGCGGTGGTCACTCATTCAGACTAGCCACCGCAGCCCGACCGGTTGCCTATGGTGGATCGAAGCCAAGGCATGGCCTTGCCCAACACCGGCGCTTGACCAAATCGTCATGAACAGCATTTTTCGCTAAAACCTCCCCATAACCGGGCGCACACCTATTCTGAGCAAGTGAGCAAGGGACAGCGCAGGGCGCACCAACGGTTGGCCCAACGGCGTGCACAAGCCAAGGCACAGAGACGCCACGCACGCAAAGCCGCCGCCGCAGTAGCAGCCACCTTCACCGCCTTGGCTCTGACCCCGGCCTTGCCTGCCCATGCCGACAGCGAGACAGTGGCACTGGTCAAAGACATCCAAACTGGAGCCGGCGGCAGCTACCCCGGCTATCTCAGCGAGTTGGGCGGCAAGATCTACTTTGCCGCCGATGACGGCATCAATGGCATGGAGCTCTGGGTCACCGATGGCACACCGGGGGGCACCAACATGCTCACGGACATCAACCCCGGGGCAGGTAGCAGCGCACCGAGAAGGCTCAACAAACTCGACGGCAAGATCTACTTCTCCGCCATCGATGGCACCCATGGGCGCGAGTTGTGGACCACAGACGGTACGCCGGGTGGCACGAACATGGTCAAGGACATCAACCCCGGTCCCATCCAGAGCAACCCGTTCGCCTTCGCCCCCATGGCGGGGAAGATGTACTTCGCCGCTGACGATGGCGCCAACGGCATCGAGTTGTGGTCCACTGACGGCACCAGCGTAGGCACCACACTGGTCAAGGACATCTGGCCTGGTGTGGGCAACAGTGGTTGGCCCTCATACCTGGCCGAAATGGGCGGCAAGATCTACTTTGCGGCTGCGGATGGCCCGAATGGACGGGAGTTGTGGTCCAGTGATGGCACCAACATCGGCACCACGCTAGTCAAGGACATCAATCCTGGTTTTGGGCAGAGCAACCCAAAGTGGATGAGCGCCTTTGGTGGCGATCTCTATTTCGTGGCTGACGACGGACTCACTGGCCGGGAGTTGTGGTCCACCGACGGCACTGGCCCGGGCACAAACCTCGTCAAGGACATCAACCCCGGTATTGACAATGGCTACCCTTCGGAGCTCACTGCTTTGGGCAGCAATGTCTACTTCCACGCCGACGATGGCACCAATGGCAGGGAGTTGTGGACCACCGACGGCACCGGCTCAGGCACCACACAGGTCAAGGAAATCAACCCCGGCCCAGGCAACAGCAACCCCAGATACCTTTCCTTGTTGGGCGGCAAGATCTATTTCCAGGCCAATGACGGCTCCAACGGCCTGGAAATGTGGTCAACCGACGGCACCGGCCCCGGCACCAACCTCGTCAAGGACATCAACCCCGGCCCCAGCAACAGCGGCCCGGGCCCATTCATAGCCCTCGAAGGCAAGATGTATGCAACGGCTGATGATGGCTCAAACGGGCGCGAACTGTGGGCCACCGACGGCACGCCCACCGGCACCACCTTGATCAAGGACATAAATCTCGGCCCGAGCAGTAGCAACCCCTTCTATCTCAGCTCGCTAGGAGGCCGGATCTACTTCCAGGCCGATGACGGAGTCAGCGGCGTCGAGCTTTGGAGCATCACGCCACCGGCAACGAGCGACGTCATCAAACCAGACACACCCACTACGCCAACCGACGAGAAGGTCCCTCCAAAGAAGGGGCCCAACAAGAAGGGGCATTTGGCCACACCCAAGTCCCTGCCAAACACCGGGGCCTGACCGCCTATCCGGTTAACGGGCAGGTCAAGATGACTCGCAAACCAGCTAGCGGCATGTCCAACACTCACGGCGCCGCTTAGAGCATGCTTGGACCGTGACTTCTCCCCCCGAATCCAACAGCGACGGTGTCGTCGAGACGCGCTTCACCCACAGCTCATCGCTGCCCGACGTACTCTCTGCGGCCGGGTGTTCGCTGCTGATCTCGACCTATCAGGCCGGCCAACTGGTGTCCGTGGGCACCCACAACGGCCAGGTGGAGTTTTCCTTCCACGGCATCGGGCAGGCCATGGGGGTGGCAGTCGGTGAGCACCTGACGGCAGTAGGGGCCAAAGGGCAGGTCTGGTTTTTGCGAGACCAGCCTGATCTCGCACCTCGCCTTGACCCTCCCGGCACCTTCGACCATTGCTTGTTGCCGACTGGCTCGACGTACACCGGTGCAATCCAGTGTCACGAGGTCGCGTGGGGGCAGGGGCCCGATGGCAAGCCGGATCTTTGGATGGTCAACACCCTGTTTTCGTGTCTTGCCGGTCTGAGTGATGACTACAACTTCATCCCGCGGTGGCGGCCACCCTTCATCAGCCAGCTCGCCGCCGAGGATCGTTGCCACCTAAACGGAATGGCGATGCGCGGTGGGGTGCCGGTGTTTGTCACTGTGATGGCCCAGAGCGATGAGCCTGCTGGTTGGCGCAAGCAGCGCAACGAGAGCGGCACGATCCTTGAAGTGCCCAGCGGTGAGCCCGTCACCACGGGCCTTTCGATGCCCCACTCCCCCCGCTGGCACAACGGCGAGTTGTATGTCCTCAACTCCGGGTACGGCCGGCTCGAGCATGTCTCTTTGAGCAACGGGCAGCGTGAAATCGTCGCCCTGCTCCCCGGGTATGCGCGCGGGTTGGCCATCCACGGCAACCTCGCCTTCGTCGGGTTGTCCCGGATCAGAGAGACCGCGGTCTTTGGTGGCGCCCCGATCGCGGAATACCACGACCAACTCAAGTGCGGGGTCGGAGTGGTCGACCTGACCAAGGGCGAAACGATCGCGACTCTGGAGTTCCACTCAGGGGTCGAGGAGATCTTCGACGTACAGGTGGTGCCCGACACCCGCTGCCTGACCCTTGGGGGCTCGCCTGGCAGCGGCGATGAGATCTGGTTGCTGCCCTAGGTTGATGAGGGGTGAGGGCCAACTTCTAGCTGGCATCCACCCCCGAAATGAGTCGACCACCCTTTGATGACCTCACTGTCTACGACGTGGCCGCTGCCTGACGGAAGGAAGCCAAGTCCCCCCATGCATCGGGTTCGTCCAGCGGATGTTCATCGTAGGCCGAGTAGCTGGCATCCACCTCAGCGGCACGCTTGCGCTCGAGCAGATCAGCATTAACTGTTGTACTCAGACGTGTGCGCCTCATGCCACAATCATCCCACTGATGCCCGTGCCTGCAAACAACAATTGGTCGCCCACCTGTAGCGGGGTGTCTGGGTCGGGCGTCAGGACGAGCTCTTCGCCTCGCTTGAGCATCAAGACACCCACGGGCAAGACTCCTTCGCGTACGTCGGGATGGCGACACAGGTCGCCGACGCTCAGGCCGCGATCGGCCAGCCAACGCACCACCGCTGGGGCTTCATGGGCATCGAGGGTGATCAGTTTGTGCTCGGGGACCTCGCGGCCCATCCGTTCGAGCAGTCGGTCTCGGGTGCTCTCCGCCCAGGCGTCATCGCACTGCACCGCCTCCTCGATGAAGGTCCAAAACTCGGGGTAGACGATCCGGGCCAATACTTCGCGAGCGATCAAGTCGGTCGGCACATAGATCGAGTCGACTTCGATCGCGGCCAGGAGTGGGCGGTGTACGGCGTCTACCTGACGCACCGAGACGAGGTTGGCCAGCAGCGCGCCGATCTAGGTGCGGTCACCAAACCTCAGCACGGTCGCGATCAGATTGACGATGACGGCCAAGAAGAGCTCGTAGACATTGTGGACGCGGGCATCAGAGATGGGGCCCACGAAAAATCCGAAGTTCAAAGTGGCTGAGAGCAGCACAAAGAACCCGAAGACGACTTTCTCTAGGTTCACTGTTGCAGCCCAGAGAGGATCAGCCTCCACGCAGGTCTTTTCCACCGCTTTGTCAGTGGTGTTTGTGGGCGGCCAGCCAGCGCGCAGGGTCCTTGCGGTGGCCGCCGTCCTTGGCCAACCACTTCGTCGCGGCAGTGAAGGCCTCATCGATCAACTCCTCGCCGTGGCCGAAGTCGAGTGGGGAGACCGAGAGCGGGCAGGGCGGCGGGATCACGATCAGGTCGCACTTGTCGGCGTACAGGGTCACGTCGCGATGCATGCGTTGGTGAGCCAACACCGAGGCGCCTTGTACGGCGACACCCGCCGCCGAGCGTGGTGCCTTGCGCAGAGCGCAGGGATATCCGGTGGGCAGCACGTAGACCCTCTCGGCACCGTTGTTGAGTGCCACCGAGATCGCCGAGTCGTTGGCCAGGGAACCGTCGACCAGGACTTCACCGTCGAGGTGGACCGGCGGGTAGATGCCCGGGATCGCCGAGCTCGCCGCGATGAGTTCGAGGGCGGGGCCGTGGTTGCGGTGCACTTCGGCACCGGTGAGCAGGTCGGTGGCCACCACCCACAACGGGATCGGTGCGTCCTTGAGGTCGGTGAACTTCAAGTGGCGCTTGATCAGTCGGCGCAGCGCCCGGTCGGAGAAGAGCGAGTCCTCTCTGCCCGCCAGAGCCAGTCCGACCCGCAACAGGTCAGGGGCAAACAACTCCAGGGTGCGCAATCGTTGCCACACCTCGGCGAGGTTGTCTACGCTCGCCCGATCGGTGCCGTGGCCAGCGAGATAGCCGGCGTTGAGCGCGCCTGCCGAAGTGCCGACCAACAGGTCGGGGGTGACTTCGAGGTCGGCGAGCGCCCGCAACATCCCGACCTGCACGGCGCCCAGACTCCCGCCCCCAGAGAGCACGAATGCGGTCCTCATCTCTTCAGATTAGCCACGAGGGTGCGGGCGCTTGCCTAGCATGGATTGGTGGTCTTGGTTCGGCGTACGACGGGAGGCTGGCGATGAGCAGGCGGGTGACCCGTTTTGCCATCGTGGTTGTCACCACGGTGGCCACCATGCTCGCGCTGGCTCCCGCGAGTAGCGCGGTCGAGTTGCCACCTGCCCCAGCGAGATTCGACTACCAGCTCGGCGGAGCTCGCGCCGTACCCGATTTTGTGAAGATCGTGGCCCGTGATCGGCTCGATCAGCCACTCCTGGGCAAATACAACATTTGCTATGTCAACGGATTCCAGACCCAGCCAGATGCACAGCGCTTTTGGCGCCAGCATTGGCGTCTCGTGCTCAAGCGGAAGGGTCGACCCGTCGTCGATCAGGCCTGGGGCGAGTGGCTTCTCGACATCCGTACGCCGCGCAAACGCCGCGCGCTCGCCCGCATCGTCGGCGCTTGGATCAACGGGTGCGCCGCATCTGGTTTTCAGGCCGTCGAGTTTGACAACCTCGACTCCTTCACGCGCAGCCGCCGGTTGATCAAACCCCGGCATGCCAACCAGTTCGCGCGCCTCCTAGTGGCCCGGGCCCACACCGCCGGGCTCGCTGCCGCGCAGAAGAATCGCGCCGAGTGGGACGGCCGCCGGGTCGGCTTCGACTTCGTGGTCGCCGAGCAGTGCGGCCAGTACGACGAATGCGGGCGCTACGTCAGCAACTACGGCGCTCGGGTGCTCGACATCGAATACACCCCCGCCGGTTTCACTCGCGCCTGCACCGGCTGGGCCGCCACCATCTCGATCTTGTATCGCGATCTCGCGCTCTCGCCGACCGGCGTACGCACCTGGTGCGCGTAATCACCTTCCCGCGACCCCTGCGTCATACGATGCGTGACGACCGGCCCTTGCGTCATACGTTTTGAGGCCACAAACCCACGAATTGGATGACGTACGCCGGGCAGCGCACGTTACGTATGACGCAAGCCCAGCCCCAAGCCCACGGCAAAGCAAAAACCCCAGGTCACAAGACCTGGGGCTGTTGTGCGCGAGGGGGGAGTTGAACCCCCACGCCCTTTCGGGCACACGGACCTGAACCGTGCGCGTCTGCCTATTCCGCCACTCGCGCGCTGCCCAATAGTTGAGCCAGTGAAGGGTATCCCAAGCGAGTACGACGACCAAACCGCGGCTTGGCGCGGGGGCGATCGGGGCGTGGTTGGATAACATCGACGATGGCTGTCAACACGGACAGTTCGCGATGAGTTGGGTGAGGAGGGGTCGTGGGCCGGATCAATCGCTTCGAGGAGAAGCTGCAGTCGGTGGTCGAGGGGGCCTTCGCCCGCACCTTCCGCAACGCCGTACAGCCCGTGGAGATCGCGGCCCAGCTCAATCTTGAGGCCGACAAGGCCGCGCAGGTGTTGAGCCGCAATCGCCGGATCGTGCCCAATGCTTATTACGTCGATCTGAGTCCGAGCGATTTCGAGTCGCTCAGCGATTTGGGGCCGCAGTTGACGGCCGAGCTCGCTGAGTTGTTGACCGAGCACATCACCGAGCAGCGTTATGTGATGAGTGGTTCGGTGAGCATCGAGTTGATCGAAGATCCCAAGTTGAGCATCGGGCGTTTGCGCATCCGCAGTCACACCGAGGCTGGGGTCACGCCCACGGCGGGTGATCCGACGGCCACCGCCGTACGCCGAGCCACGGCGATCTTGAGCGTCAACGGCGACGACTTGCCGTTGTCGGCGCCGGGCATCGTGATCGGGCGCGGCAGCGATGTCGATCTGCGCATCGACGACCCCGGGGTTTCGCGGCGCCACATCCAGATCAAGGTCGCCGACACTGCTGAAGGCCCGCTGGTGAGCGTGTCGGATCTGGGCTCGACCAACGGTTTGATGGTCGACGGCAAGCGCGTTGAGCAGGCTCGGCTGCGCGATGGTGCCACGATCAGGATTGGCAACACCACCATGTCCGTGCGAGTGAAAGACCTGTGAATGTCAGAAGTCACTTTGCTCCTGATCAGGTTCCTCTATTTGGCGGTGCTGTGGATCTTCGTGCTCTCGTGCATTTCGGTGATCCGCTCAGACATGTTTGGCGCGCGGGCTCCACGCACCAAGGCAACCAAAGACAAGAAGGCACGCACCAAGACACCCAAGGCCAAGCGGGGTGACCCCAAGGAGTTGGTGGTCACCGATGGGGATGACCGTGGCCAGGCCGCTTCGTTGGCGCAGGCTCCCCTCCTGATTGGTCGGGGCAGCGATGCCGCGATCCGGCTCAACGACGACTATGCCTCGACTCGTCATGCACGGGTGGGTCAGAGCGGCAGCCAGTGGTTTATTGAAGACCTCGGCTCCACCAACGGCACCTATGTCAACAACCACCGGATCACCCAACCGACCACGATCACCTTGGGCACCCAGATCCGGATCGGCAAGACCTTCTTGGAGCTGCGCAAGTGAAGCTCCAATTCGCCGCCCTCTCCGATGTCGGTCGCGTACGCCGCGACAACCAAGACTCCGGCTATGCCGGGCCGCACCTCTTGGCCGTGGCCGACGGTGTGGGTGGCGCAGCGCG
>ERZ795053.3616-NODE-3616-length-17416-cov-4.557399_pt1 | contig 17416 bp, 6 predicted proteins | sample MGYA00375137_ERZ795053 | MGnify/ENA primary metagenome ERZ795053 (study PRJEB30182, sample SAMN05720284) | activated sludge metagenome | isolation source: Anaerobic digester | place: Hong Kong | collected 2014-12-17 ...
GACACCGGACGCGTTGCAGTCCACGAAGGTCTCGCAGGCGTCGGGCGTGCCGTTGGCATTGCAATCGGTATCGCACTCGTCGGGGACGCCGTTGCTGTCGCAATCGTTGCCGGCGAGTTCGCATTCATCCGGGACGCCGGACGCGTTGCAGTCCGCGAACGTCTCGCAGGCGTCGGGCGTGCCGTTGGCATTGCAGTCGCTGTCGCACTCGTCGGGGACGCCGTTGCTGTTGCAGTCGTTGCCGACGAGTTCGCATTCGTCGGGCACACCACTGTTGTTGCAATCCGTGAACGCTTCGCAGGCGTCCGGCGTACCGTTCGCATTGCAGTCCGTGTCGCACTCATCGGGCACGCCGTTGCTGTCGCAATCGTTGCCGGCGAGTTCGCACTCGTCCGGCACTCCGGATGCGTTGCAGTCAGCGAAGCTTTCGCAGGCATCGGGGGTGCCGTTGGCGTTGCAGTCGATGTCGCACTCGTCGGGCACGCCGTTGGTATCGCAATCGTTCGCGGCCAGTTGGCACTCGTCCGGGATTCCGTCCGTATTGCAGTCGGTGAAGGATTCACACGCGTCCGGGATGCCGTTCGTGTTGCAATCGGTGTCGCACTCGTCGGGCACGCCGTTCGAGTCGCAGTCGTTGCCCGCAAGCTCGCATTCATCCGGCACGCCACTTGCGTTGCAATCCGTGAAGGCTTCGCAAGCGTCCGGCGTGCCATTGGCGTTGCAGTCGACGTCGCACTCGTCGGGCACGCCGTTGGCATCGCAGTCGTTCGCGGACAGCTCGCACTCGTCCGGGACTCCGTCGGTGTTGCAGTCGGTGAAGGACTCGCACGCGTCCGGGATGCTGTTTGTGTTGCAGTCGGTGTCGCACTCATCAGGGACGCCGTTCGAGTCGCAATCATTGCCCGCCAGCTCGCATTCATCCGGCACGCCACTGCCATTGCAGTCGGTGAATGCTTCGCAATCGTCCGGCGTTCCATTGGCGTTGCAGTCGGTATCGCACTCGTCGGGGACGCCGTTCGTGTTGCAGTCGTTACCGGCGAGTTCGCATTCGTCCGGCACGCCACTGCCGTTGCAGTCGGTGAACGCCTCGCAGGTATCCGGGGTGCCGTTTGCGTTGCAATCGACGTCGCATTCATCCGGCACGCCGTTGCTGTCGCAGTCGTTGCCCGCCAGTTCGCATTCGTCCGGCACGCCACTTGCGTTGCAGTCGGTGAATGCTTCGCAATCGTCCGGCGTGCCGTTCGCGTTGCAGTCGGTATCGCACTCGTCCGGGACGCCGTTCGTGTTGCAGTCGTTACCGGCGAGTTCGCATTCGTCCGGCACGCCGCTGCCGTTACAGTCGCTGAAGCTCTCGCAATCGTCCGGAGTGGCGTTGCTGTTGCAGTCCGGGTCGCATTCATCCGGGACGCCATTCGTGTTGCAATCGTTGCCTGCCAGTTCGCACGCGTCAGGCACGCCGGAGCCGTTGCAGTCGGCCGCGGAGCCGGCTGATATCTCTACGCCGTCGTCGATGCCGTTGGCGTTGCAGTCGGTGATCGTGGTGAAGGTCAGGTCGTTCGTGGATGCGGTGAGTCCGTCGTTGTCGGTCGAGCTGATGCGGCAGTGGTAGAGCGTACCCTCGGCGAGTCCGCTGAGCAGCACGCTGTGATTCGTGACCAGTGTGCCATTCGACGTAGCGTCGCCGTAGCCGGCGGTGAGGCCGTACTCCACGCGGCTCGTGGCAGACTTGTCCGTCGTCCAGGTGACGACGGCTGATTCCGCCGCCGGGGCGATCACCACGTCGCTGATCACCGGCGGCACGGGTACGCCGAGCGGCACGACGGTCACGTCGGCGATGCGGATATCCATGTGGTGGGCGACGAAGATGGCGGACCCGGAGGGCACGTCGCCCGGCGGCTCGTAACCGGAGAGGTCCCACGCGACCGGTTCGGGATCGCTCGCCCGCCAGACCTTGCCGGCGTAGAACGTGCCGCTCAGGCCGGCGTCCTCGACGCGCATCTTGAAGACGTAGGGCACGCCGTAGTCGAGCGTGCGGTTCTGCGAGACGTAGAGGCCCAGGTCGGCGTCGAGCGACAGCGGGCCGTCGTGGCCCGCGTCATACCACACGGTGCCGCCCGCGGGCAGCCACCCGCAGTGCGGTGCCGGGCAGACCACCGGATCGTCGGTGTGCCCGCGCCAGCGCAACGTCATCCCGAAGCCCGGACTGACGCTCGGCCAGTTGTAGCCCGCCGGGTCGAGGTCGAGCATCGTGATCGTTGCGGTGACTTCGTATTCCGCCCAGTCGATGTCGCCGACCGCGAGCACGCGATCGTAGCCCATCTGCGGGCAACGCACGCCGTTGGTGGCGATAACCCAATCGCCGTCAACGACCTGGGCGACCTCGTTGAGCGCGCTCGCGCCCGACAGGTCCAGCCCGTACGGCAGCGGCCAGATGATGCTCGGCGCGTAGGTCACCGTCACCGGCGTAACGGAGACGTTGGCGAGGTTGTCGGTCGCGGTGATGACGAGGTCGTTGTCGCCGATCTGCAGGTCGGCGAAGTCGATTTCGACGTTGAAGTCGCCGGGCATGAGCAGCCGGCGCGTGTCGGGCCCGCGCCGCAGGTTCTGCTGCGGGCCGCTGTTGAGCGTGTAGGTCAGCGCGCTGACGCCGTCGGGGTCCGATACGTTGCCGAGCACGTTGGCCCAGGTCTGCGCGACCCCGGGCTGACCGAACGTCTGCGCCGTGCCGTACCACAGCACGACGTCGGGGCCGACCGCGTCGGCGCGCACGCGCTCTGTGGCCACGGCGCCGGCGATGAGCGCAGCGATCGCGCAGCCCACCCTCGCGGAGCATGTGCGCACGGCATTCACGATTGCCTTCTCCCGTCCGGTGGCGAGATGCAACTCCCCCCAGACCCTGCACCATCGCTGACGCAGCGCAGCCGCGCTGACAAGGCGACAGTGAATTGGCCTTTGCGGCGAAACCGGCCCGATGTCCTCTTCCATCGCTCGCCGCGTCGCGTGGAAGCCCGGAGAGGACCCCCTCATCCTACCAGATGAACGGCTAAACGATCAATAATCGGCGGTTTTTGCCCAGGAATCGGTAGTTCTGGGACCTGCCGGAAGGATGCACCCTGCTGCGCAGCAAAAAGCCCCGGGCGCTGAACGCTCGGGGCTTCAGAGTTGTGATTGGGACGTACTCCCTGGTCGTTGCCGACCGCGATCAGCGGTTGCGCCGGCGGCGATAACGCATGCCGCCGAAGCCGGCGAACATCATCCACAGGCTCATGCCGCCCATCGCTCCGCAGGGAGCGCCGGCTCCGCACTGGCCGGTGCCGTTCTCGGGGCAACCGTCCGGGCCCGTGCCGAAGACGTTCGGGCACGCGTCGTTTTGGTCCGAGACGCCGTCGCCGTCCGCGTCATCGGGGATCGGCTGGGGCGGCGGACTCGGCGTGGGCGTCGGAGTCGGCGTCGCCGTAGGCGTCGGCGTCGGACTCGGAGTCGGGGTGGGCGTCGGCGTCGGAGAAGGCGTCGGCGTCGGGATGACCACCACCTGCGACTCGGAGCAGCCGTTGGTATTGGCCTGCTCGTCGCCCGGCGTATTCGGGCACTCGTCCTTGTCGTTGGTCACGCCGTCGTTGTCGTCGTCGAGCTGCGACGCGGAGCAACCGTTGGCGTCCACGGCTTCACCAGCCGGCGTGTTGGGGCAGTCGTCGCGCGTGTTGCGGACGCCGTCCTCGTCGTCGTCGATCGAGCCGCCGCCGCCACCGCCGCCTCCGCCACCACCACCGCATCCGGGGATGGCGGTGAACTCACAGACGCCCGCGTTGCAGGTGTCGGTGGTGCAGGAGTTGCCGTCGTTGCAGTCGGAATCGGCGAAGCACTCGTCGCACTCGTCCGGAACCGAGTTGGAGTTGATGTCCGGGCTGGTGCCGGCTGCGACTTCGCAGTCGTCGATGTAGCCGTTGGTGTTGCAGTCGCGGATGGCGAGTTCGCAGCGGTCGTTGAGCCCGTTGGTGTTGCAGTCGAAGTAGGGCTCGCACGTGTCGGGCGTACCGTTTCCGTCGCAGTCGGTATCGCACTCGTCGGGCACGCCGTTGGTGTTGCAGTCATCGCCGGCGAGCTGACAGTCGTCGGGGATGTTGTCGTTGTTGCAGTCGTTGCTCGAGAGCTGGCAATCGTCGGGGATGTTGTCCGCGTTGCAGTCGTTGCCGGCCAGCTCGCACTCGTCGAGGATGCCGTTGGCGTTGCAGTCGGTGCCGGACTCGCACTCGTCGGGAATGCCGTTGGCGTTGCAGTCGGCGCTGGTGAGGTTGAGGATGTCATCAGCGTCGTCGACACCGTTGGTGTTGCAGTCGATCGGGCCTTCGCACAGGTCCAGCGTGCCGCTGCCGTCGCAATCGGTCGCCGTGCCTGCGGCAATGTCCAAGGCGTCGAGAATTCCATTGGTGTTGCAGTCAGCGCCGTTCGTCGAGAGGTCGACGACATAGTCGAACTTTGCCGAATAGACGACGTTCGCTTCCTTCTCCAGGAACACACCAATGCGCGAGACTGCCAGCGTTGCAGTGAAGCTGTGGAAGGGCGTCCAAGCGACCCCATCGGAAGAGTACGCGACGGCCCAACTGGTTCCATTGCGCGTCACCCGAAGGTACAGGGGCTGGGTCAGGTCAAAGACATTGAACTGAGCCTTCTGCAGTGCGGCCGGCGGAATCCCTCCGCCCACGGTCACAACCGAGGAGAACAGGAAGGACTGGCCGGCTAGGTTGGACGCGTCCACCCGCACGAAGTGCGTGGGCGACTCCTGGATCATGAGGCCCTGCGTCTGCTGTGCGGCGTTCGTATCGAAGTTGGACACCAGCTTCGTCTGGATGACGAAATCGACGTCGGCGACGTCCTGCATGACGGCCGGGGCGCTGTTCGTGTCAATGAAGGCCGAATGGCTGCTCAGCGGATCGGCCTTGATCACGAGCATGCCGTTGGACTGGGCATCGGTGGAGTTGTCATTCGTCGGATTTACAAATTCCCAGGCCGCGCTGGGCATCGGGTTCGCACAATCGAAGTTGTCGGAAACGAAGCCCGTGCCCGTCACACCCGCGGCCAGCGGCGTGATGTTCACATCGCTGACGCTGATGTCCATGTGGTGGGCGATGATCAGCGCCGAGCCAGTAGGTTCCTCCGCCGGGTTTGCCGGCTGCTTGATGCCGCTCAGGTCCCAGTTGGCGGGCTCAGTCGAGCCGGTGGGCCAGACCTTGGCATGGTACTCGCTGGTGCCGTTCTCGAGCTGGCGGACGCGGATCTTGAACTCGTAGGGTACGCCGTACTGAAGTACCTCGTTCTTGTCGGCGTACATGGGAGGTAGGTTGGCCCCGTTGTCGCCGGAGAGCTGGAGGGGCTTGTGGCCCGGGAACTTGTAGTAGCCCGCGTCGTACCAGAGCGTGCCGCCGGAGGGCAGCCAGCCACAGTCGGGCTGGACGCACGAGACCGGCTTGTCGCTGTGGCCCGGCCAGCGGAGGGTGATGCCGAAGCCCGGGCTCACGCTCGGCCAGGCGAAGCCGTTGGAGTCGAGGCCGTACATCGTCATCGTCGCGGTGACCTCGTAGTCCTCCCAGTTGACGTCGCCGATCGCGATGACGCGGTCATAGCCGAGCGTCGTGCAGCGCAGGCCGTCGGCGTCGGTGGTCCAGTAGCCGTCGACGACCTGGGAGACGTCCTGAACGTCAGCAGCCGGTACGGTGGTCCAGTCGACGTAGAAGTTCTGCGGCCAGGTGTTGCCCGCGGCGTACTGCACGTCCACGTCGGTCGCATCGATGAAGAGCGGCGAGGCGGTGTACGCAGCCGGGTCGGTCGGCGGCGTGGACGTATCGTCCCACGCGAGCAGGGTCACGGTGTTGCCACCGGCGAGCAGGCTGGCGAAGTCGATCTGGACGTTGAAGTCACCGGGGTCGACGAGGCGTCGCGAATCCGGGCCCAGTTCGAGCTTGACGAACGGCGCGCCGTCCAGGCTGTACCAGAGGCAGTCGTCCGGCTCCGCCTGCTGGAAGTTGCCCAGGACGTTGACCCAGCGTTGGGCGCGTCCGGGATTGCCGAAGGTCTGGTTGGGGCCGTACCACACGTCGATGGGACCATCGGCGTATGCGCTCGCGGCGACGCACGCGAGTGCGACGGCGCTTGCAACCCAGCGGTTCATTTGGATGTGCTTCATAAGCCTCCCCCTCAATCTCTCGCCTCGCGCGTCCTTGCGCTGTTATCCGACGCTGGTCTTGTTCCCCTCTCCGCAGAAGTGGCCTGCGGTTCCAGATGGTATGCCGCGGTGTGCTGACAATCCAGCCGCGAAGCGCGGTTGGCGCCGGCCTGCCTGCGACTTACCGATAATTCATGCGTTAGGTGCGCACTTCCCCGCGGCGCACGGAAAATTCCAACCCTGATTGCGGCAAAGGGGGCTCCGCAACCACGTCCGTATTGTCCCGGGTTCAGGCAGGCAGGTCAAGTAGCTTGGGGCGTGACAGCGCGCGATACCGGGCGGACTTGCGCACTGGTTATCGGGCGAGCATGCGGCGTCCGGCCGACAATCCCACAGCGTCACTTCAGCGTCAAATTAGGTCATCCTGAACGACTTGCCGGTTGGGGATACGTAATGGACATTGAAGTGCCACCGTCCACGCAGCACGCGCGCAGAGGTAAGGGGTGCGGCTGCCGCGGGGCGGGACTCATGCCTTTTCAGTGCTCGCCGTAACGACCCGCCACAGAGGCGTCCGCGGTAATTGGGGGGAGAAGCCAACATGGTGTGCAGGAACTGCGCGCGCGCAGGTCTCGCCTGGAGTCTGGCGGGGCTTTTGTTGATGGGGGCGGGATGCCAGGACGCGACGAACCTGGCCGGCAACGAGAATCCACCGGCTGACGACACGCAATATCTGACGCTCGACGATGAGGCGATTGCGAATATGCGCATCGTCGCGGAGCGCTCTGCGGACGCGGAGCGGGCGTGGAACCTGAGCGTCGGCCCGGCTGACCTGCTGCCGGGCGCCCAGACGCTGCGGTTCGTCTGGGATTTTGGCGATGCGCTCGGCAGTGCGGAGGGCGCGACGCAGGCCGTGACCTTCCCGGACGATGGGGATTACCACATCACGGTGCACGCCTACACGCCGGCGGGCGTTTATCTGTTCTCGCTCACGCTGGATCTGAAGGTCGCGCCCGGCGGGCCGGTGGCCAACGCGGGCGCCGACGTTGACGCAGCCGGGGGCGAACGCGTGTGTCTCGACGGATCCGCCAGCGTCTTTCCGGAAGGGATGACGCCGGCGTACGCGTGGCAGCAGATCGGCGGAACGGCTGTCCAGATGGCGGAAGCTATCGGCGGCGCGGAGCTCTGCTTCGAGGCGCCGATGGTGGATGCGGACGAGGCGCTGGTCTTCACGCTGCAAGTCGGCGACGGTGCGAGTGAGGACACGGTCGTCGTGCACCTGGCGGGTTCGCCCGCCACTGCCGGCCTCGTGGTTGCGGACGCCGGTCCGGACCAGGCGGTGACGGCGGGTGACACCGTGGAACTCGATGGCCGGGGGAGCACGGTCGACAGCGATGCGCGCGTCGCTTACCGCTGGACGCAGACGGCTGGCCCGCAGGTGCAGATCAACGGCGCGAGCCTGGTGGTCGCGTCGTTCAAGGCGCCGGACGTTGCGGACGTGACGGCGCTGGAGTTTCGCCTGTCGCTGACGTCGGGGTCAGCCGTGGGGCTCGACGACATGACGGTCACCGTGTCGCCGGCGGATGACGGGTCCGGCGACCTGCCGGGCGGTGGCGGTGGTCCGGGTGGCGGCGGCACGCCGACGGACAACTGTCCGGACGATCCGGAAAAAACCGAACCGGGGGTGTGCGGGTGCGGTATCGCCGACACCGACACCGACGACGACGGCACGCCCGACTGCATCGACGCCTGTCCCAACGACGCCGGCAAGGTGAGCCCGGGGCTGTGCGGATGCGGCCTGGCCGAAAGCGACGATGACGACGACGGCACGCCGAACTGCAACGACGGGTGCCCGTTCGATCCGGAGAAGACCAGCGCGGGCGCCTGCGGGTGCGGCGTGGCGGACTACGACGCGGACGGCGACGGCGTGGCCGATTGCGACGATCCCTGCGCGACCAGCCCGGACAGCGACGGCGACGGCACTCCGGACTGCGCGGACGCGTGCCCGAACGATCCCGCCAAGACGGCGCCCGGCGCCTGCGGTTGCGGGGTGAGTGACGCCGACGCGGACGGTGATGGCGCCCCGAACTGCTCCGACGGGTGTCCGCACGATCCGGCCAAGACGGCGCCGGGGGCGTGCGGCTGCGGGGTGAGCGACGCGGACGCCGACGGTGATGGTGTTCCCAACTGCAGCGACGCGTGCCCGAACGATCCGGCGAAGACGGCGGCGGGCGTGTGCGGGTGCGGCGTGGCCGACGTGGACGCGGATACCGACGGCGTGCCCGACTGCCACGACGACTGCACGGGCGGTCCGGACAGCGACGGCGACGGCGTCGTGGACTGCGACGAGAGCTGCCCGCAGGATCCAGCCAAGACGGCGCCGGGGGCGTGCGGCTGCGGGGTGAGCGATGCGGACGGCGACGGCGACGGCACGGCGAACTGCCTGGATGGCTGTCCGACCGATCCCGCCAAGACCTCACCGGGTGCCTGCGGTTGCGGCGTTGCGGATACCGACGGCGACCACGACGGGACGCCGGATTGCCATGATGGTTGTCCCGCAGACCCCGCCAAGACGGTGCCGGGTGCTTGCGGTTGCGGCGTCGCGGACACCGACGCGAATCACAACGGTACGGCGGACTGCAACGATCCGCCGGCGCAGGGCTACGGCCCGGAGACGTTCGTGGGCGCGGCCTGCGGCGCCGATCCAGCCGGTTGGTCCGATACGGCGGCGAACAACGCCACTTCGGCGGCGGACGACTTCGCCGTGCAGTGCCTCGGCAGCGAGCACGTGTTCGGCACGACGTCAGCCGCGACCAACGTCCATTCGCACTACACGGGCACGGGCAGCGGCGCCTGGTCGACCTACAGCTACACCGGGCGGATGATGATCGCCAGCTCGAGCGGCGGCATCGGCGTGACGGTACTCTCGGACTATCCCAACAGCGACGCCTACTACCGGCTGCGGCGCGGGCCGTTCTCCGGCGGGTACGCGTTCCACGTGGACGCCCATCCGGACAGCAACCAGCACCTGCAGGGGACGACCACGACGACCGTCACGCCGGCGGCCAACGCTTGGTACCGGTTCCGCTTCGACGTGGTGGTGGGCGCGACGCGCACCGAACTGCGGGCGCGGTTGTGGACCGACGGATCGGCTGAGCCGAGCACGTGGAACATCGACTGCTACGACGAGAGCGCGACGCGGCGCACGGCGGGCACGGTGGGCATCTGGAGCATGGGCAGCGGCGGCAAGTACTGGGACGACCTCGCGGTGTCGGTGTCGGGCTGCGACGACGACAGCGACGGGGACGGCACGGTGGACTGCGCCGATCCGTGCGCGAACGACCCCGCCAAGGTGCTGCCGGGCGTGTGCGGATGCGGCGTCCCGGACGTCGACACCGACCACGACAACCTGATCGACTGCCAGGATCCCTGCGTGGGTGGCGCGGACAGTGACGGCGACGGAACGGTCGACTGCGCCGAGGAATGCCCCAACGATCCGAACAAGACGACGCCCGGCGTGTGTGGCTGCGGCGTGAGCGACAACGACAGCGACGGCGAAGGCGTCGCCGACTGCCTCGATCGCTGTGCGGGGGCGCCCGACAGCGACAGCGACGGTGACGGAGTTGCCGATTGCGTCGACGCCTGTCCGGGATTCGACGATCACGCCGACGCGGACGGCGACGGCACGCCGGACGGTTGCGACGACCCGCATCTCGCGGTGAGCCCGGCGGCGCTGTCGCTGAGCGGCACGCAGACGCAGGCGAGCTTCGAGGTGTGGAACGCGGGCGGGTCGCTGCTGGCCTACACCGTGTCGGAAAACGCAAGCTGGCTCACGCTGGCGCCCGCGGGCGGAACCAGTGCGGGCGAGCACGACGTGATTACGCTCAACGTGAATCGCAGCGGGCTCGCGGACGGCACCTACACGACGGACGTGACGGTCTCGGCCGCCGGGATCAACACGCAGGTGGTGCACGTGACGCTGCTGGTGCAGTCGTACACCGGTCCGGTGCTGACGCCGATGGCGCGGTGGGACGTGGTGCCGCAGCAGCGGATCGACGCGGGCGAGACGCTCAAGGCCGGCGTGGTCGCGTTCAGCAAGAACGGCATCCAGGAGGTGCGCTTCAACATCAGCGGCCAGGGCTACTCGGGACAGAACCCGAAGGTCGCGACGGCGATGACCTACAACGACCGCACGGATGTTTGGGAATACTGGGTGCCGATCGCGGCGAGCGAGTTCGCGTCCGACGGGCTGATCACGGTCGAGGCGACGGTGATCGGCGCGGACGGCGGCGTGCGCGACAAGAACACGACGCCGGGCAACGGGCTCGAGGCGCTTAAGCTCAACGTGAATCCCAGTGGCACGCTGGCGCACAACCTAGTGTGGGTCGATGCGTCGAGCGGCAACGACGGCAACGGCGCCGTGAACAACGCGTCCCGGCCCTTCAAGACGATCGGCAAGGCGATGAAGGCGCTGGAGACGTACCAGGGCGGCAAGGCCGACGGCGCGGAGGTGCGGCTGCGGCCGGGCAACCACGTCATGGACGGCAACGCCAACTGGGGAGTTCCCAACTGCAACGTGGTCAACGAGTGGATCACGATCACGCACGATCCGGACGCGGGGGGCACGGCTGCGAACACGCGGATCACGGGGGTGACGAACGGTTCGCTGTGGGCGTACTGGCTGAAGGTGCAGGGCGTGAGCCTGACCGCGCCGGACATCATCAGCGGCGGCTCGGGCGTGGCGAGCCTGTGGCTCAAGGACTGCGTGATGCCGGGCGGCAGCGGGTCGTCGCCGTTCCCGGTGGCGGCGAGCTGGACCGGTCCGCACTACTACACCGAGTGCACGATTTCCAACATGCGCCGCGCGACGGGGTACGGGCAGGGGCAGAAGATCATGCGCAACCTGACCATCAACGCGGTGCGCGAGGACTGCTTCCAGAACGTTCCGTTCGGCGTGAACATCCGCGTGTTCGGCAGCGACCCGGGCGCGGTCGCGAACCCGGAGCACGCCGACGTGATCCAGGGCTGGGGCGCGGCCCCGCACAACTGGATCTGGTACAACGTCGTGGCGAAGGATCTGCACTACCAGGGCATCTTCATCCGCAGCGGCGACACGGCGAAGAACAACGCGTTCGTCAACTGCCTGCTGGAGATGCGCGACCCGATCCGCAACGATCCCGGCGACGGACGCGGCAGCGACTGGGCCGGCAAGTTCGACCACCTGATCCTGTGGAACTGCACGTTCATGGGCACCCCCAGCCGCAACAACGTGGCCCTGGGTATTTACGAATCGGCCACCTCGCCGCCCAACCAGTTCCTGATGAAGAACGTCTCGGTCCGCGGGTGCATGTTCACCGACTTCCGCTCCTACGTGAGCACCGCGGACAAGGCTTGGGTGAACAACGCGGACGTGGACTTCCGCGACAACCACTACATCAACCTCAACCCGCCGTACCACGGGATGGCGCCCGATTCGGGCGACGGCACCATCACGATGGGCGACGCGAAGATCGAGCGCAACGTCGGCTCGCCGGACCTGGGCCGGCCGCTGACGGGCTCGCCGCTGCTGAACCGGATCAGCCCGCCGCTGGTGCCGGCGGACGCGTTCGGCGAGGCGCACGGCGCGTCGTCGCCGGTGGGCGCGCTGGCGCCGTAGGCACTTTACCTTACTCGAGTCCTCCAGCGTGGGTCCCTCGGCGTCGAGCGCCGGGGGACTTTGCTTTTTACTAACGTCGCGCGCCGGGGGATTGAACCACGAAGACACCAAGACACGAAGAACTGCCTCTATTCTACGTGAGAAACGGGTAGGGTGGACACCGCCCACCAAGCCGAGACTTCTCGGTCGATCGATCAATTCCAGCGCCAACCCTCCTCCAACTGCAAATCAAGAAGACCATTCTTTGTGACTTGGTGTCTTCGTGCTGGAAGCCGTTTTCGCAACGGACCGTGTGCGCGCTCAGCCGAGCAGGACGATGAGGAGGTTGTAGGCCGCGTGGGTGCCGGCGGCGGGTCCGTAGCCGCGATAGACGAACAGGGCGCCGAGGTACAGGCCGGCGCAGGCGCGGAAGGTGAAGGCGGTCGCCTCGAACGGCTCGCTGCCCAGCGGGGGGTGGTGGTGCGCGGCGAAGGCGAGCGCGGATATGATGACGGCGACGACCGTCGTGGCCTTCGCGGGCATGTTGAGAAAATCACTGGCGAGCATGACCAGCGCGGAGATGAGCACGAGGCGGAAGACGAGTTCCTCGTAGACGCCGGCGCCGATGCCGAGGATCGCCTCGGTGGCCACGTCGCCGCCGGCGCCGGTGTGCAGCGGGGCGATGCGCAGCACGTGGTTGAGCGCGATCAGCGGGACAGCCAGCAGTCCGGCCTCGGCGTACATGAAGCCGACGGTGCGCTTGCGCACGCGCCAGGGGCGGCGGCTCGCGACCTGGGTGCAGAGCAGGATGACGACGACGGCGAGTCCGGGCATCCACACGCCGGTCGTGCCGAAGAGTTCGAAGAAGACCTGGAGGAGATGGAAGGCGACGATGCGCTCCTGGGCGACCTGTCCGGGCGCGGTGTGGAGGAGCATGCAGCCAAGCTGGTAGAGGAGGATGAAGGGGAGCAGAAAGACGAGCGTTTCCAGCGGCTGACTCAGCGTGGGCCAGCGCGACGGAGCCTCCAGCTCAACGGCTTGCGGTTTCCTCGTCCGTGAGGTCGCCATGATGCGCCCATCGTGTCCGGATTTGCGCGGGCTTGCAAGGGGCAACCGCGGGGGCGAGGATGCGCGGCGATGGCGGCGAACGAACTGGTGGAGATATACGACGCGCTGGCGGCGGCCTACGGGCCGCGCGGGTGGTGGCCGGGCGACTCGCCGACGGAGGTTGCGATCGGCGCGGTGCTGACGCAGAACACGGCGTGGACGAACGTCGAGCGGGCGATCTCAGCACTGAAAGCGGCTGATTGCCTCGACTTCGCGCGGATCGCGGCGCTCGAGGAGGAGGCGCTGGGGGCGATCATCCGGTCCGCCGGCACCTACCGGGTGAAGGCGCGGCGGCTGAAGGCGCTGGCCGCTTGGGTGCTGGCGCGCGGCGGGACGATCGAGGCGGCGCTGGCGGGCGAAACCGGTGCGGTGCGCGTGGCGCTGCTCGAGGTCGCGGGGATCGGGGAGGAGACTGCCGACGCGATCCTGCTGTACGCCGGGGGACACGCGGTGTTCGTGGTGGATGCGTACACGCGGCGGGTGCTGCGGCGGCACGGGTTGCTCGCGGGCGGCGAGTCGTACGCGGCGGTCCAGGCGCGGTTCGAGCGGGCGCTGCCGCGCGACGTGCGGATGTTCAACGAGTACCACGCGTTGCTGGTGGAGGTGGGGAAGCGGCATTGCCGGGCGGCGGCGCGGTGCGCCGGGTGCCCCCTGGGGCATCTTCCCCATGACGAGACGGCGTGAAATCCCGCTTGGCGGGGTCGCCAGGTTGGGCGACGTTTTTTTTCTGAGATTTTCCATCCCAAGTGCCGCGTTCAGGCAGCACCCGGCAAGTTGTTGGGGTGATGTCAATTGATCGAGGTCCAGTCAAACCCAACCAGGTCGCAGGCCACTGCGCGAAGGTCACGCCGACCGTGCCAGCCACGGTCGAGCCACGGGTGCCGTTGCTGCCTTATCAGCGTGCGGACGTGGAGAGTCCGGCGCGGATGCGCTGGTGCTGCTGGTCACGGCAGTCGGGCAAGAGCTTCACGAAATCGCTGCGGCGATTGCTGCGCGGGTTGAAGCGGCGGCGTACGCAGGTGTTCCTGTCAGCCGGGGAGCGGCAGAGTCGCGAGCTGATGACCAAGGTGCGGCAGCACTGTGCGCTGCTCGGCATCTGGTCGGAGCTGGTGGCGGACGGTTACTTCGCGGGCACGGAAACGAAGCGGCTCGAGGTCAGGCTGCCCAACGGCGTGCGGGTGATCGGGCTGCCGGCGAATCCGCAGACGGCGCGGGGGTTCACGGGGGACGTGCTGCTCGACGAGTTCGCGATGCACGCGGACGACCGGGAGATCTGGGCGGCGATGTTTCCGACGCTGCTGCGCGGCGGCGGGGAGCTGGACGTCGCGTCGACGCCGAAGGGGATCAGCAACGTCTTCGCGCGGCTACGGCACAATTCCCAATTCAGTCATTCCACGATCACGCTGCCGGAGGCGGTGCGGCAGGGGCTGGGTGTCGACGTCGCCGAGGTGCGGCGGTCCATGGGGGACGACACGCTCTTCCGGCAGGAGTTCCTCTGCGAATTCCTCGACGAGGCGACGGCGTTCCTGACGTACGCGCAGATCGCGGCGTGCGCGGACGCGGCGCTCGAGAAAACCGTACCGGCGGAGGAGCTGGCGGCGGGCGAGGAGCTCTTCGCCGGGGTGGACATCGGGCGGCGGCGCGACCTGACGGTGATCTGGGTGCTCGCGCGGCGTGCGGGCGTGTACGTCACGCGGAGCGTGGTCGAGATCGCGGGGGAGACGTTCCGGGCGCAGTTTGCGCGGATCGCTGAGTACCTGCGGCTCAGGCAGTTGCGGCGCTGCTGCATCGACGCGGGCGGGCTGGGGATGCAGCTCGCGGAGGAGGCGCAAGAGCGGTTCGGGCGGCACCGAGTGGAGGCGGTGACGCTGACGGCTGCCCTGAAGGCGCAGATCGCGGGCCGCCTGCGCATCGCGGTGGAGGATCGCACGATCCGCATCCCGGTCGATGATGGGATTCGCAACGACTGGCACAGCGTGGAGCGGCGGACGAGTGCGAGCGGGCAGATCGTGCTGGGCGCCCCGCGGCGGGAGGGCAGCCACGCGGACCGTTTCTGGGCGGCGGCCCTGGCGCTGCACGCCGCGGACGATGCGCCGGTGACGACGTTCGAGGTGCTGCGCGTGCAGCCGCTGAAATACGCGCGGCGCGGGCTTTGGTAGGGGCGGTCGAGGGTCGAAGGTCAAAGGTCAAAAGTCGCAGGTCGGGCGCGGTTGCGCGATTGGGGGGATGTTATGAGGTGGGGGCGGTGGGTTGTGAATGGGTTACGCGGGGCGGGGGCGCGGCGTTTGCGGCCGGGGCGGCTGCTGGAGCCGCGGCGGACGGACGTGGTTCGGAATTACCCAAGCCACGGGCTCACGCCGCTGCGCTTGGCGGCGATTCTGCGGAGTGCGGACGCGGGCGACGTCGGGGCGGCGATGCAGTTGTTCGACGAGATGGAGGAGAAGGACGCGCACCTGTACGCGGTGGCGAGCAAGCGGCGGCTCGCGTTGACGGGTCTGCCGTGGGCGGTGACGAGTGCAGCCGAGGTGGAGGAGGGGGTGGACCGGGTGGCTGCGGATGCGGCGGCGGACTACTGCCGGCGCGTGCTGGCGCGGATCGACGGGTTCGACGCGGTGCTGCAGCACCTGGCGCTGGCATTGGGGCGGAACATCGCACTGGCGGAACTGGTGTGGGAGGTGCGATCAGGAGCGCTGATCCTGGCGGACGTGGTGCCCGTTGCATTTACCCGTATCACCTTCGACGACCTGGGGGCGCCGCGGGTGCTGACCGACGCGGAGCCGGCGGAGGGCATCGCGCTTCCGCCGCAGAAATTCATCGTGCACACGCCGCACACGGTGAGCGGGCACCCGATGCGGGGCGGGCTGCTGCGGGCGACGGCACTGGTCTTTCTGGGGAAGAACCTGGCGCTGAAGGACTGGATGGTTTTCGCGGAGCTGTTCGGGATGCCCGTGCGGATCGCGCGCTACGACCCGTCGGCGACCGCGGAGGAGAAAGCGGAGATGCTGCGCATGCTGGAGTCGCTGGGCAGCAGCGCCGCGGGCGTCTTCAGCCGGGCGATCGAACTGGAGTTTGTCGAGGCGGGGCAGGGCAAGGCGCCGCCGCCCTACGAGCATCTCTGTGATTTTCTCAACCGGGAGATGAGCAAGGCGTGGCTCGGGCAGACGCTGACGACGGAGACGCCGGGGCTGGGCGGGTCGTTCGGCGCGACGCGGATCCACGAGGAGGTGCGCAAGGATCTGCGGACGCAGGACATCCGGGCGGAGGCGCGGACGATCCGGCGCGACGTGCTGGGGCCGGTGGCGCGAATGCGGTTCGGGCCGGAGGTTCCGGTGCCGTACTTCACGCGGCGGGTGGAGGGTCCGCGGGACCTCGAGGAACTGACGGAGGTGCTGGACGCGGCGGTGAACCGGCTCGGGGTGCCGGTGCCGTTGGCGTGGGCGCGGGCTGCGTTGGGATTGCCCAAGGCGGCGGAGGGGGAGGAAGTGGTCGGTGGAGTGAGAAAGTGAGCAGGTGGGAAAGTGAGAAAGTGGGGACGGGTCGGCTTGAAAGGGGGGTTGTGATGACGGAGCAGGTTTTGGCGGTGGCGCCGCCGGAGTGCGGTGCGGGTGAAGGCTTGGGCGCGAGTGGGGACTGCGGCGCGGAGACGTTGGCGCGACTGGTGGCGGCTGAGGTGGATGCGGCTGTGCCGCAGCGGGTGGTCGTGGCGCCGTGGGGGGAGGTGGCGAGTACGAGCGGGTCGTTCGTGGTGGATGCGGATGCGGGCGCGGCGGTGGTGGCGGCGTTTGCGGCGCACGGTACGGACCTGCCGATCGACTTCGAGCATCAGACGTTGGGGGGCGCGTACGCGTCTCCGCAGGGTACGGCGCCGGCGGCGGGTTGGATCACGGCGTTGGAGGCGGTTGCGGGCGAGGGGCTGGTGGCGACGGTGAACTGGACGGACGAGGGTCGGCGGATGCTGGCGGCGCGGGCGTACCGGTACCTGTCGCCGGTGGCGCTGATCCGGCCGGAGGATCGGCGGCTCGTGGCGTTGCACTCGGTGGCGCTGACGAACAAGCCGGCGATCGTGGGGATGAAGCCGGTCGTGCATCGTGAAAATCCAAACGGGGCGCCCGTGGTCGCGGCGCTGTCGGCGCGGCTCGCGTTGCCGGTGGAGTCCGACGTGGAGACGCTGCTGGCGGCTGCCGATGCGCGGCTTGCAGCGCTGGAGGAGGATGCGCTGCGCAAGGACGCGGAGGCGCTGGTCGCGTCGGCCCAGGCTGCGGGGAAGTTGACGGAGGCGCAGCAGCCGTGGGCCCTGGCCCTGGCGTTGCAGGATGCGGTGCTGTTCGCGGAGTGGCTGCGGACGGCGCCGGTGGTGGTGGCGACGGGTCGGATCGCGGCTCCGGTGGCGGGGTCGGGGGCGGGCGGAGCGTCGGCGGCGGCTGTCGCCGCCCGGCGCGAGTACCGGTCGAGTGCGCTGCTGCAGGGGATCACGAGCGAGGAGGCGTACGTGGCTGGAGCCCAGCGGTGCGCTGCGC
>ERZ795053.3617-NODE-3617-length-17415-cov-9.604378_pt1 | contig 17415 bp, 12 predicted proteins | sample MGYA00375137_ERZ795053 | MGnify/ENA primary metagenome ERZ795053 (study PRJEB30182, sample SAMN05720284) | activated sludge metagenome | isolation source: Anaerobic digester | place: Hong Kong | collected 2014-12-17 ...
CATTTGTAGTGATCGCCCCCAACTATAGTAAACCCAACTGAATGCATCATTCAACTTTCAACCTTCAACCTTTCTACTGGTACCCTTCGGCCTGTAGGCTAAACAGCTCTGCGTAGAGTTTTTGGTTGGCAAGTAGTTCTTCATGGGTACCCAGTTCCAGGATCCTGCCATCCTGCAGGACCAGGATCCGGTCAGCCATGCGGACGGTGCTGAAACGGTGGGAGATGATGATGCTCGTGCGGCCTTTGGTCAGATTGATGAAGCGTTGGAATGCTTCGTATTCGGCGCGGGCGTCTAGGGCCGAGGTGGGTTCATCCAGGATCATCACCTGGGCGTCTTTCATATAAGCTCTGGCCAATGCGATCTTTTGCCATTGTCCGCCGGACAAATCCACGCCTCTGAAAAATCGTTTGCCTAATTGCTGATCGTATCCGCCGGGCAATTCACCCACGACCTCATTGGCCAGGCTTCGGTCGGCAGCTTCCCGGATGGCATCCATGTCCAGGAGCCGGTCGATGTGCCCTACCGCGATGTTTTCTTTTACCGTAAATTCATAGCGGATGAAATCCTGAAAGATGACGCCAAAAAACTCCTGGTATTGTGCTTTGTCGTATCGGTTGATGTTGGTTCCATCCAGCAGGATTTCGCCGGCGGTCGGTTCGTAAAAGCGTAGCAAAAGTTTGATCAGCGTGGTTTTTCCGGCACCATTCTCTCCGACAAAGGCCATTTTTTCTCCAGCTCGCAGATGGAAGGAAACACCTTGTAATACCGGCTGTTCAGAACCGGGATAACTGAAATGTACATCCTTGAATTCGAAACCGGATAACAACGTGTCCGGCATGGGCAACGGTTTTTCCTGAGGCACCGGTGGCTCAAAATCAATGAAATCAAAGTAGTCCTTGAGATAGAGGGCACTTTCCGATATCCGGGTCAGTCGGCTGAATGAAGCATTTAAGTTGCCGCGCAAACGATTAAAAGAACCGGACAAAAAGGTCAGGTCTCCAATGGTGATCACCCCGGATACCGCCCGGATGATGATGAGTACGTAAGCGCCGTAATAAGACAGTACTCCCAGTAAATTGAACAAGGCGCCATACCAGCTCCGGCGGATGGCCAGCGACTTATTGATCTTATAATATTCGTTGGCTAATTTGCTGAACCGGTTCACGATAAAATCAACCAGGCCAAATAGTTTTACCTCTTTGGCGGTGGTATCATTGGCTCCGATATAGCGAAGGTAATCCAGTTCACGCCGCTCCGCCGTCCAACTGCGTGCAATGGAATACCGGGAAGAGCTAAACCGCATTTCATTGATGAATGACGGGATGATGCTGAGGATCAGAATACCTATCAGGATGGGTTCGAAATACACCAAGCCAGCCACCAGAGAACCGATGACGATCAGGTCCTGAATCTGAGAAAGCGTATTGGACATCAGACCCACCCGGCTATTGGTCTGCATGCGCGCCATTTCCAGTTTATCATAAAATTCAGAATCCTCCAATTGGCTGATCTCCAGGGCCTTGGTCTTCCGGATGATCTTTACCGATGAATCGTTTGAATACAAGTCGCCCATCAGGCCGTCGGTCAGCGTGATCAGGCGGCCGATCCAGTCGGACAGTAAAGCCAGCCCCAGCTCAAAGCCCACGTACAGCCAGATCCGGTTGAACTCCGGACTGCCGGATTGTGCCTGATGGATGATCTCATCGATCAATAACTTTCCTACCCATAAGGTAAGAATCGGCGTAAAGGCATTGACCAGGATAGCGATCAGATTGGTATTGAAGTACAGTCGGCTGCTTTGTCTGATCTCGCGAAAAAAGCGGGGTACATACTGCATGGCCGAAAAAGTGGCTTTCCAGTCGATGGCTTTTTGATCGGATATGGATTGAGGCATGCGGTGGATCAATGGCTAGGTGTTTATTTTGTTATGTGTTTTGAAATGCAATCATACATCTGGTCTCTGGGCCGGAACCTCACGTATCTATGCGCATCAAAAAGTCGGTCTGCCGGTCCTTTCCCAGATAAAAGTCGTGTGTGGCGAATTTGGTAAATCCGTGACGCTGATAAAATCGGATTGCACCATGGTTTTGATCCCAAACCCCAAGCCACAGAAATTTTTTACCACCTTCCCGGGCAAGTTCGATGGATTTCTCCAGCAAATATTTACCTATGCCCTGATTCTGGAAATCTGCTGTCACATAAATACGCTCAAGTTCCAGGGACTCAGGGTCCTTCAAATCGGTCTGAGCGGAAAATTCATTGAGTTTGATGTACCCGGCAAGGACTTCTCCGACCCGGGCAAAATAATAAACCATTTCCGGATGGCTTAGTTCTGCTTTTATCCGCTGAGTAGAAAAAGCTTCGGCCATATATTGTTGCATATCTTCCGGCGTATTGTAAACAGCGAAGGCATGTTCGAAAGTGGTCGCAGCCAGGGTTTGAAGGGTTGTGAGATCCGTCGGATGTACGCGCTCAAACCGAATGTCATGCATCAAAATCATAAAGGCACCGCATTTATTGATGTAAAATACGATGCCTTTGAAGAAACGATCTATTCTACTAAATACTATTTCCCGTTGGCGGCAGTGGCTGATTGGATATCCGCCTTGCTAAAGACCAGATTCAACGTCATCGGGATCCGGTTTGGGACTAAATCAAAAGGAGGTGCGGAGATAAAAAAATCACGGGGATTAAAGGTGAAACTACCGTTAAAGGTGATCCAGTCTTCCGTGTCTTCCCGTTTGTAGTTGATGGTTACCGGTTCAAACTGACCCCGGAACTGAAGATTCCCTTTTACCTGGTATTTTCCATCTCCCTGATTAATAACTTTATTGGTACGAAATTCCAGATTTGGAAATGTAAAGCTGTAACCCAGCCATTCCAGGTAGTTTGCATTTTGTCCGATAAAGGAGTTCAGCGGTACCGAAAAATCTAATTTCTCAACGGCTGCAGTACTGTCATTTAAAGCGAGACTGCCTTGGATCAGATTGCTGGAAGCCCATATCGGATAGACCGGACCAAAGGGAACCTCGTATTGTATGGTGGTATGGAGATCAGGTTGTGCGGTGACCACAGCGGGTCCCGTAAACCAGGCCAGGGTCGTTATGATGGTTATTATTGTGGCTTTCATGATGATTTGGTTTTGACTTTAAATAATCAGGAAGTAAAACATTCATCATTTTGCCGCTTATTTATTTTGTGAAGCTCTTTATGAAACAAACATGTTTTCAAATTCCGGCGTTCGATTGAATAACTTAATTAACATGACCTTAAACCGGGATTATGCCCGGCTTGACTGTCTTTGATAATATTTTTCCATTTGGGTACGCCCACGCAACAAACGCATTTTTACGGCAGACTCGGAAAGGTGGAAGGTTGTGCTCAATTCTTCGATGGTTTTACCTTCCAGATATTTCATGCGCATAATTTTTCCGGAAGGAATTTTTGCCAATGCCACAGGAATGCTGTCGATAATCCTTTCCCATTCTTTTTTATCTTCCAGTTCACGGTCATCTGAAACCAGATTGTCCGCGTCACTGATTTGTTCTTTATAGACTTTGTTCTGTTTCTTATGCAGATTGGTCAAATGATTGTGAGCGATGGTAAATATCCAGGCCACCCAAAGCCCCGGATTCTTTAATGAGCTCAGATTCTCATACGCCTTGATAAAGATATCCTGCGCTACATCCTGAGCGTCCTGTTCATTATGCAGAGCTTTTAGACAATAAATGTACATCCGGTGGAAATATTTGGTATAAAGTTTCTCAAAACCACTCGGGTCACCATTCAAAAAGGCGTTGACCAGGGCTATATCTTCACTTTTTTGAGAATCCAGATACGCGTGTTTCATAACTTGAACTTTTTGTTGTTTTAAAGTTATGACACGGATGGACCGGAATCGGGATTGTTCGTTGAGTCAGGGTTTTCTATCGGTGAAATCCCTCTTCGAATCGGTGGCTAAATGAAGGCTTGTGGTCGTAACGGATGTACCTGCTTTGCGAAGGGAGACTTGGCACGTGGCTTCAGGCCTTTGCGTCCAGGTATTCACTACGAATAAAGATGCTGGAAGAAATGGCATCCTCCTGAATGCGCTGATGCAGTTGGTGGAGGTAGTCGAAATCGGGATCAGGCTTCGCCGCCTCCTTCTCCATTTGTTTCAGGTCTGCACCCAGGGTCGCGGCAAAACCCATATAGGATGCGGTACTTTGAAGGGAATGCGCAATTCGGCTCACAGCAGGGGCGTCCGAGCGGGAAAGTGCCTTGTCTACTCGTTCGATATCAGTCTGAACTTGTTCCAGGAAGATGGTAGCCATTTCACGCAGGGTCTCCGGGTTGTGTTGTGCCAGCTCCTCTACATAGGTCCGGTCAAAGCCGGTGTGATCCTGATGGACAGTTTCAGGATTCGGTGAGCTTCCGTCGACGGATGCATTTTCCCCGGATAGAATGTACCGGCGGATCAATCGCAACAACTCTTCTTCACGGATTGGCTTGGAGATGTATTCATCCATCCCGTTGCGAATGCATTTCTCCCGTTCCCCGGCAAAGGCATGTGCAGTGGTGGCAATAATCTTGGTGTTCAGATGTAACTCTTTGCGGATTTTCTGGGTGGTCATATGACCGTCCATTTCCGGCATTTGAATGTCCATCAGGATCAGATCAAATGGTTTTTTACGAAGAATTTCCAAAGCCTCTTTTCCATTTTCAGCCAGGGTGCATTGCAGTCCCCACCGGCTCAACAAAATATTGAGAATACGGGCATTAAGTACATTGTCCTCCACCACCAGCACCTCACGCTGAGGGAATTTATCCCGGGCCGGAGCATCCTTTTTGACTATTTTCTTTGGCGCCTGATCCGCCACCACCTTATAGGGAATGGTAACCAGGAAAGTCGTTCCCGTATTTTCAAGACTCTTTAACTGGATGGTACCCCCTTGAAGCTCAACCAATTGTTTGGAGATGGTTAATCCCAATCCGGTACCTCCGAAGGTGCGGGTTGTTTCCGGTGTAGCCTGGGTAAAACGCTCAAAGATCCGGTCAATTTGATCAGCTGGAATGCCTATGCCGGTGTCCGAAATGGTGAATAAAATTTTTTGCACCTGCTGGTCGCGACCTGCTTCGGAGATGTCCAAAGTTACTTCACCTTGCTTGGTAAATTTGAAAGCATTGCCCAGTAAATTGATCAGAACCTGGGTAAGGCGCGTTGGGTCCCCTTTGAGATGATCGGGCAAGCCGGGGTCGATGCGGACCGTAAATAGCAATTGGTCTCCGGATCTGAACTGGAACAGCTGTTGCACGGCCTGGACCACCTCAGCAAGGCTGAAAGGGATCTCTTCGAGTTTTAGGGCGCCGGCCTCTATTTTTGAAAAGTCCAGAATATCATTGACAATCGAGAGCAAGTTTTCACTGCTCATACGGATATTCTGAATGAAATCCTGCTGGTCCTTATTGACGGGAGTGTGTCCGAGTAGCTCGGAAAAACCAAGAATGGCATTTAGTGGCGTCCGGATCTCATGGCTCATATTGGCCATAAACTGTTCCTTGAGCAAACTGGACTTTTCTGCTTCCTTCCAGGCTTTGTTTAACTCCGATTCCAGTTTTTTGCGTTCTGTAAAATTGTAAACGGTGGAACGGCTGTATAAAAATTGATGGTCATTATCGTAGACGGCTTTGGCACTGTGCAAGACGGGGATGGCATCACCGCGTTTGTTGATGAGGATGCTTTCTTCACCATTAATTTCCCCGTTATGGATTAGCGCTCGCATGGTTTCATCAAAATGGGAACGATTCTCCCGGGGGAGGAGTGAAGCAAAGTTCATCTTTCCGATCACCTCGTTCGCCTGGTAACCGAGCCATTCCAATTCGGTGGCATTCATCTCGATGATCAATCCGTTTGCATCAATCGAGTGATAGCCGATGGGAGCATGATTGTACAGGTCTTTGGTGTAAACCACCAGGTCATCAAGCTGCTCGATTTGCCTGTTTCGCTCTTGTTCGGAGGCATGCAGTTTAGTGAGGACCTCTTGCTGTTTGCGTAGCGAATAACGCATGTACCAGAGCGTAAAGAGGCCCAGCGCGACAACAAAAAAAACCGCAAGGAAATTAATGGTCTGTGATTGGTAGGCATTATCCAAAAGCCTCCGCACCAATTCCACATGGCCTTCCTTGGGATATTGCAGCAGAAATTGGGTCACATTGCGGTCGAAGATGAATGAAATGCAGAAGACGATCAGCGGAAGGGCGACCAGCACGCCCAGCAGAATGAATAAATACTGGTTGTTTCTGGGAGGGGTCAGGATATCCTCCCGCTCATGGTTAGGCTCCTGGTGCTTTGCCGTTTTAGGTTGTTTAGCCATGTAGTAAGCGGTGGCGGACCATGGTTTTTGGTCAATTAATAAATGCTGATCTGAAAAACGAAGTAACATGGATTTACGGAAACTCTATCCAAAAGACAAAGCATTCGATCCAGGTCACGGTTCATCAGATAAAGGCACTACAAGTTATAACACATTCATCTTCTCCATCAATTCAGACTTATAACGCTCGCTGACCGGGATCAGGTGTTCGTTGATCTGAATCGAGTTTTCTTCCAGGTTGACAATCTTCGAAACCTGGACGATATAGCTCCTGTGTACGCGGGTAAAGCGGTTTTCCGGGATTTTCTTTTCAAGGGCTTTTAGGGTGCTGTGAACCGGCATTTTTTTGCCAGGGGTAACGATCACCACATAGTCGCCCATCGCTTGGAGGAAAAGGATGTCATCCCAGTCGATACGGATGAGTTGATTGTTAATCCGGGCAAAGAAGTAATTCTTGGATTCGGCAGATTGGATGGATTTCGAATCGCTGAGTTTCCATTCTTCAGCACGATTGACAGCCTGGAGCAGTCGGGGCAATGTAATCGGCTTTACCAGGTAATCGACCACCTGGAGCTGGAATCCCTGGACGGCATAGTCTGTTTTAGCGGTGATGAGGATTACCAGAGGCGGATTTGTGAGGCTCTCGATCAGTTCCAACCCGGACATCCCGGGCATTTCCACGTCCAGTAGAAGCAGGTCGACGGATTCTTTTTGCAAGTGGTTGAAGGCATCGATGGCTGCAGCATATTCGCCACAGATCTCCAGTTCCCTGATTTGTTTGACCATATTGCGCAAGACTGTACGCGCCATGGTGTTGTCATCCACGATAAGGCATTTCACGAATACCGGTATTTATGGTTTGTCAGGCTAATTTACTAAAACAAGGAGTTAGCCGGTCTGGTTCATTCCGGATGGCATGTCAAGGGGAGCATCGGGCATGCTATCCAATCGGTTTATTAGAGCGCATTTTGGTGATCAACGACAGAGTTAGGTAATTTCTAGGGGCATGAGTTGTGTTCCGGTTGGATTGCCTTACTGTAAATAAAAAAAGGATGCCTGGTAAGGCACCCTTTAAAAGATGATAACTGACCAATAGATTCTACATGTTTTTTTCCTGATGTTTGCTCATTTCATGACCCGATTCATCAATGGTCAAACGCATTTTTTCATTTCCTTTTTTCAATAAGATCCGGTAATAAGGTTTGGTCATGTCGTCCTTATTGATGGTGATGCGTTCAAAATCCGAATTCAAGGTCCAACCTGGATACAAGTTGCCAACCGCTTTAGCCACCGACTCCGGCAAAGCCTTGTTTTTGTAAAATTCTCTGGCTGATACCAGGTTACCTTCGTTATCGTATAATGCACTTGCGTTAAAATGATCACCTTTTAAATAGATCTGATAGGTTTGCTGATTGGCATCGGATTCGTCGCCATTCAATACAAAACTACCTGCAACAATTTCGCCTGGAATGGACTGAAAATGATTGGCGATCATTTTCGGAAAATCTTTTTCAATGGCTTTTAATACTTCCTGCGGGACATCGCCTTTTTTGATTTCAGCAGTAAATAGTTGCGTGTTGCTTTGGGCCAATAAGCCGGTCAACATGGTTAGGGATAGCGCTAGGAACAAAGCTGATTTTTTCATTGGTTTAATAATTTGTGGATCATAAATTTAGGTCCCTGTTAAAAAATCATTGATTCTTTTATACACTGAAATATCAGATTGATTCAATAAAAGAATCTGTTTAAAGGACACCGGGTATTCGTACTGTCACTGATTTTAATACAATATTAACGGAGTGCACCTGATAGATTGATCTGGAGTGAATAGTAATGCGAGGAGTTGTATTTGTTCGAAATCACTCTGGTACCAGGAGGGCTGTAAAAAGAAAAGACGCCTTTTGATAAAGGCGTCTTTCTTCGTGATTAGGTGAAGAACTGAAAAGACTACATGGTATTTGTGGATTGCTTCCCTATTTCTTTGCCGTATTCATCGAGGGTGACGCGGGTTTTTTCGTGACCTTTCTTCAATTGAATGCGGTAATAGGGATGCAGGTTGTCATTCTGATTAATGCTAATTTTTTCATAATCCGAGCCAAGGGTCCATCCTGGATACATCTGACCGATTGCTCTGGATACTGCCTCAGGAAGCGGTTTGTTTTTCCAGTGTTCTTTCGCAGATATCAAGTGACCCTGCGCATCATACAAAGCATTCGCCTCGAAGCCACTTGCTTCAAGAAAAATCTGGTACGTCTGATCATTATTCGGCGTTTCATTATTGTTAAGGACAAATGTCCCGTTAATGAACTCTCCGGGAATGGCTTTAAATTGTTTCGCAATCATAGTTGGAAAATCTTTCTCAATTGCTTTAAGGATATCTTTAGGTAATTCACCTTTTTTGATTTCTGCGGTAAACAATTCACCATTTTCCTGGGCGATCAGTCCGGAGAAGGCGACCATTAAAAATGCTGAAATAAATGCCAACTTTTTCATTGTTTGGAATTTTAAGGTTTCATTTTAGAAGCCGGTTAAAAAAATAGATCGAATATTATCTTTCGATTTCTAGTATAAAGGACATTAGGTCTGTTACCCTGTCACGGAATTTAATAAAACCTTAACCGGGAAAAAGGTGAAAGGAAAAGGGGTGAAGTGTGATAGGTATAGAGTGGTAAGCCTGAAAATGCAAAGCGCGCCTTCGGGCGAAGGCGCGCATTTTGCATAACAAAAGTTAGAACCAACAATTCAAAAATGACTGCAACTATATTTTTATAGACCGAGTCCGAAATAATAGGTTTCCGGACTATTTGGATAACGTCCTTCAATAAGCACGCCTCCTTTTTTATGGTCTAGTATTCTCGTTAGATCTTCGACACTGGAAACTTCTTTGCCGTCAACTTTAGTGACGATAAACCCTTCCTGGATGTCGGTTTGGTTTGCCAATTTTCCGTTGGTAATGTCTGTAACTTTGAGGCCACCATCCAGGTCAAGTTGTTTCGCTTCCTGGTTGCTCAGTGGCTCAAACGATGCTCCCAGTTTCGCCATAATTTCTGAGGGCGCCTCTTTTTTAATGACATCGGTATTTCCTTCCCGGTTTTTTAGCGTCACGGCGATATTCTTTTCTTCTCCTTTGCGGCGGACCGTTAAATCAACTTGTTCACCCGGGCGGTGCCGGCCGATCATTTCAAGCAATTTAGGGGAAGTCGGCGTTTGAACACCGTCGGCGGCTATGATCACATCGCCGACTTTAATTCCAGCTTCAGCAGCCGAAGAGTTGGCTGTCAGACTGTCCACATAAACGCCCACGGTAGAGGTAAGCCCTTTGTCTTTAGCCAGATTGCCATCGATGTTGCGAATCATGGCGCCAATAAAGCCACGCTGTACGACACCGTATTCTTTCAGATCAGAGACCACCTTCCGGACAATATTGCTCGGGATGGCAAATCCGTATCCGGCATAAGCTCCGGTTGGGGAGGCAATTGCCGAGTTAATCCCTACGAGTTGACCCTGTAAATTAACCAAAGCACCGCCCGAATTGCCTGGGTTGATGGCGGCATCAGTTTGGATGAAGGATTCAATCGGGGTCTTATCCTGCATGATGTTAATGTTACGTGCTTTTGCACTGACAATACCGGCAGTGACCGTCGATTCGAGATTAAACGGGTTACCCACTGCAACGACCCATTCACCTACCTTGATCTGGTCAGAATTGAAGAAATCGATAGCGGGAAGGTCATTCGCTTTAATTTTGATTAAAGCAACATCCGTCGATGGATCGGTGCCTATCACCTCTGCATCGTAAATCTCATGGTCATTTAGTGTGACCGATAACTCATCCGCATCTGCTACCACGTGGTTATTCGTTACAATGTATCCGTCCGGGCTGATAATGACTCCGGAACCGCTTCCTTGCTGGATTCGTTCATCCCCCTGGCGGTTGGAAGGGCCATCCTGATCGTCACCCTGGGGATATCCAAAAAATTGCCGAAAAGGATCCGGAAGACCGCGTAGATCAAACCCACCGGCCATTTCACGATCTTTCACATGCATGGTAGCCTGAATGTGCACGACGCTGGGGAGTGCTTTTTCAGCGGCATAGGAGAAATCAAAAGTCGGCGTGCTGGAATTTGCATCCGTTCCGGCCATTGGCATGCTAGCTACCTGTGCAAAGGAATTGGATGGTATGGTTTTGATCTGTACTTCTTTGCCAAACCCGAGCAGTTTTGCCCCGCCAAGGGTCACAGCTCCGCCAAGAATGGCTGCAAATACATAGATTGCAAAGCGTTTCATAGTTACTCTTTTATTTACGTTTGAAATAGACATTTTGGAATGGAATTGTATCGGAAAGAACACCAAGCGGGCCCAATGTCACTTCACGGTAATGGACTTTAAATAAATTTTAACGGTAGTTTATCACGTTGATTCGTCTGCAGGCCTTTTAGTTCATATCGATTAAGGCTGCGTATCTTTTGCGGATATTGGGTAATACTTCAGGAACAAATGGAGAAAAAAGCTGTAATCATAGGAGGTTCATCCGGGATAGGGAAGGCGACTGCTCACCGGTTTGCACAAGAAGGCTGGCGCGTGTTGATCGCAGCACCGGCTTCATCCATAGATTCTGGCCTGAAGCAATCCCTGCCCGGTGCGGGACACTTGTTCATGCCGGTGGATGTAACCAATGCGACCCAATTGGAACAGTTGGAACATCAGGTGGCAGCTCATTTCGGATCCTTTCAGGTATTGATCAACAGTGCAGGTATTTCCTCCAGTGTGCCGGTCGTGGATAGCCCTTTTGAAGATTGGGACAAGGCCTTGCAGATCATGCTTTATGGTGCGGTAAACAGTTGCCGGCGGCTGATTCCTTTATTGGAAGATGGCGGCCGGATCATCCACATCACTTCCATCCATTATGAGCGTGTGGCGCACGGCAGTTCCTCATATGGAATGGCCAAAGCGGCGATCACTCAATTTACCCGTTCCCTGGCCCTGGAACTGGCACCCCGGGGTATATTGGCGAATGCCATTGCGCCTGGATTTGTGGATACACCGATGTCCATTAAAGCCGACGGTCGCAATGAACTGGATAGCGAATGGTTTCTAACTAATTACATCCGGTATGACCACCTCCCATTGAAGCGGGCCGCCCAACCGGAGGAGATTGCCGGTGTGGCCTGGTTTCTTGCCGGGCCGGATGCATCCTACATAACCGGCTCGGTCATCACCGTAGACGGTGGGTTGACCATTACATTTTGAGGCACAAACATCAAGTGGACGGTCCATAAGGGATTGACATTTATTACCTTGTAGCGATGAGGAAGCGCACATTTTTAGTTCCGGTAATTTTCACGTTTTTGGTTGCATGCTGGATGGGAATCACGGGATGTATGGGTGGAGCATCCGGGCATGCCTACAGCGCTATTTATGTATCACCGGATGGCGATGACAGACATACCGGTTCGGTCTCCCAACCGGTAGCTTCCCTCACAAGAGCAATGGAATTGGCTCAGGCATTACCCACCGGCGGTGCTGGAACGATATGGTTGGCGGAAGGGCGTTATGTATTGACGCAGCAACTGGAGCTGTCCTCGTTGCAAGGTCAAGCAAACCAGCGTAATATCCTCTGGTCTGCCATGCCGGGAACGCATCCGGTTATCAGTGGCGGGGTCGCCGTAACCGGATGGCAGGAAGGAACGGACGGACGGTGGTCGGCACCGGTCCCTGCATCCATCCAATCCGGATTTCGGACGTTGTACATCAACGATCATCGAGCCATTCGCGCCCGCTGGCCGGATACCGCCTATCTGCGGATGTCAGAGCCCGGAACGGATAACCGGACGAATTTTTTTTTCACAGAGGGCGATATTCCACCGGTCGCTGATGCCAGCCAACTTGAGCTGGTTTTCCTTCATGACTGGTCCATCACCCGGATTCCCGTGCAATCAATTGACTGGGAGCAGCGGCACCTGGTTGCCCGCGATACGATCGGGACACGTTCTCTCGACTTTTTCACATTGACCGGCTGGGAACCTCATCCTCGTTATTTCCTGGAAAATGCAAGAGAATTTCTGGATGCACCGGGCGAATGGTATTGCGACCAAAATCAAATTTATTACCAGCCACAGCCGGGAGAATCTGTAGGAACCTTGAGCGCATGGGTACCTCAATTGACCACATTGCTGCGTATCCGCGGAGGTCGCGGCATCCAATTTCGGGGAATCACCTTCGAGCATTCCGCTTGGGAATTGCCGGAGCGAGGATACCCGGGAATACAGGCGTGTATGTACGATGACCGCACCACTTCGGGCCTGCAATGGGCCAGCGTACCGGCAGCCATCGAACTGGACTTAGCCAGTGATGTTGTCTTCAGGCAATGCACCATACAGCACACGGGCGGTTCCGGACTGTGGATCCGTCAAGATTGCCATTATATCCGCGTAGACAGTTGCTTGATTCAGGATATAGCAGGCAATGGCATTAACATCGGAGAAGGCCAGGACCGGATGGTTGACGGACAGCCCTGGTGGCGGGTGGCGACCGATGAGGTCAGCACGGATAACCGCATAACCAATTGCCACGTTGAAGCTTGTGGCGTTGAATTTTTTGGCGCAGTCGGCATCTGGGGAGGCTTGGTAGCACAGACTACCATTGCCCAAAATGAATTAAGTAATCTCCCTTATTCTGGGATCTCGATCGGTTGGATGTGGGATACCATTTCCACTCCCTGCCGGGAAAATATCATTGCCAATAATCACATACACCACATTATGCGCATCCTCAGTGACGGGGGCGGGGTCTATAGCCTGGGGCGTCAGCCGGGCAGCCGGATTACCGGTAACATCATCCATGATGTGTCCATCAATGCCGGCCGGGCTGAGAGCAACGGTATGTTTCTCGATGAAGGCACTAAGGACCTGGAAATTGCCAATAATGTTATTTATCACATAGCCATGTCGCCACTTCGTTTTCACCGGGCCGCTTCCGCCCGGGTAGCAGACAATCTGTTGTCTTGTAATAACGACATACCGCCCATTCGGTACAATCGGACTCCGGAAGATAATATTGTAAAAATAGATAATATGATCTTGAGTGATACCATAGCCGCAGATCAGGTCATGCGTGAGGAGCGGATCAGGAGTTTAAGAGCGGCATGGGATCGTCGATAAGATTGCCGGAATAGTCCATTGAATTGGCCTGGTGAATGGATTTTAACCGGGAGGAATAAAGCGGCTCCTATGAAATGTGTAGATTTAACACATAATTCTGGTTATGAAAGATCGTATGTTAATTGCCCGCCTGGCTTTGGCCGGGTCTGCTCTCTGGATTTTATCCTGTAATTCCCCCCAAGAAGCACCCGCTACGCCTAAAGAAGAAATCATTTCGAAGCAACTGGTCGCCGATAGTGCGAAAGCTATGGCGGAACGGATCCAGTCCTCCCTGGCCCTGGAAGTGGCGGACGGATTACAGTTCACCCTTTGGGCGTCCGACTCCCTTGCTCCAGACCCTATTGCCATGACAACGGACGAAAAAGGTACCCTCTACCTGACGCGGACCAACCGGCAGAAGCATTCGGAGTTTGATATCAGGGGGCATCAGGACTGGATGACCGCTTCCATCCGCATGCAATCGGTAGAAGACCGGCGTGCCTTCCTGCACGAAACATTTGCACCGGAAAAGAGCGAGCAGAATGCCTGGTTGGAAGACCTGAACCAGGACAGCATCCACGACTGGCACGACCTGGCCGTAGAGCGCGATGAAGTTTGGCGCCTGGAAGACCGCGATCAGGATGGACTGGCTGATGTGTCCACCCGGGTGGTGAATGATTTTCATGAAGAAGTGACCGACGTGATGAATGCCGTGCTTTATTATGATAAGGATTTATTTGTCGGCATCGGTCCGGACCTCTGGAAGCTGGAGGACACCGACGGCGATGGCATACCAGATAAGAAGACCTCTCTGAGCCACGGATTTAATGTTCACATCGGATTTGGCGGCCATGGCATGTCTGGTTTGATCGTGGGACCTGACGGTAAGATCTACTGGGGAATTGGTGACCCTGGGGCCAACATCACCGCTCCTGACGGCAAACATTATATGTATCCGAACCAGGGTGTCATTGTACGATGCAATCCCGACGGCAGCGACTTTGAAGTCGTCGCCCATGGATTGAGGAATACCCACGAATTTGTCTTCGATGCCTACGGTAACCTGATCAGTGCGGACAACGACGGTGACCATCGCGGCGAGAGTGAGCGATTGGTCCACCTTATCAACGGCTCGGATTCCGGTTGGCGGATCAACTGGCAATTTGGTAAATACACGGATCCTAAAAATAACGGCTATAAAGTCTGGATGGACGAGAAGATGTTTACGCCGCACTGGGATGGACAGGCTGCTTACTTCCTGCCACCTATTCAAAACTACCACAACGGTCCCACCGGAATGTTATTTAACCCGGGCACCGCGCTGGGTAAAGCCTGGCAAAACAAATTTTTCCTGGTCGAATTCACCGGTACTCCGGCCCGTTCGCCGATCTGGTCATTCAGCCTGAAACCGAAAGGTGCCTCCTTTGAATTGGCTGAAGAGCAAGCCATCGTCAGAGGTATACTGCCAACCGATATTGAATTTGGTCCGGACGGAGCGATGTATGTAGCAGACTGGATCAACGGCTGGGATACTAAAAATTACGGCCGGGTCTGGAAGCTGGATGTGACACCGGAAACCAATGATTTAAAAGCAGAGCGTGCCGAGACGGCCCAATTAATGCAGCTGGATTATCCGGCTCAGGAAGATGCACGGCTTTTGGAATTATTGGGCAATGGCGACATGCGGATTCGTCTGAAAGCCCAGTTTGCACTCGCCGGTAAAGACAGTGCCGCTACTTTTAAGCAAGCCATCGATCAAACCACCAACCAGCTGGAGCGGATCCATGGGATCTGGGGGATTGGCCAATTAGCTCGCAAGGATGCCTCCCAGGCACAAGCTTTATTGCCGTTGCTGCAGGACTCGGATCCTGAAATTGTTACCCAGGCCATCGACCTGCTGGGTGACATCCGCTATAAAGAAGCTGCGACCCAGATTATTCCTTTCTTAGCCAATGAAAGTGCCCGTGTCCGCATGAAAGCGGCCCAGGCTTTGGGACGGATGGAGTCTTCTGAAGCTACCGAGCCCATTCTGGCCATGTTGGAATCCAATAACGATCAGGACCTGTGGCTTCGCCACGCCGGTATGATTGCCCTGGCACGGATCGGCGATGCGGATAAACTGGGAGGACTTACCAGCCACCCCAGCATTGCTGTTCGTACGGCTGCGGTGGTTGCCTTACGTCAGATGCAAAGCCCGAAAGTAGCCGGGTTCCTGGATGACAAGGAAGCGTTTGTTGTTACGGAAGCAGCACGGGCCATCAACGACGATTGGTCCATTCCGGATGCCATGCCTGCCCTGGCAGCCATCCTGAATACCACGAAGTTTCAATCGGAGGCATTGCTGCGCAGAAGTATGAATGCCTGTCTGCGGGTAGGACAAAAGGAGCAAGTGGATGAGCTCATCCATTTTGCCACCAGAAATGACGTAGCCCCGGCCATGCGGGCCGAAGCGCTGCACATCCTGGCCAGCTGGTCCGACCCGTCGGTCCTGGACCGGGTGGACGGACGCTACCGGGGTGAGATGAAACACGATGCGGCTCCTGCTGTGGCTGCCGTGCAGCCTCATCTGGAGGATCTGCTCAAAGCAGGTGACCCTGAGATTCTTATTGCCGCATCGCAGGTGGTTTCCGGTTTAGGATTATCCTCGTTTGAGGATAAATTAAAAGCCCTGCAGGGCGGAAGTAAGAGTGCGGACGTACGCGCGGCTATGTTGACAGCGCTGGCTACCCTCAAGGTGCCCGACATGGAAGCTTTGGTTCAAAAAGGGATGGCGGATAAAGATGCGGGTGTGCGCAGTACGGCGGTAGGCTTACTGAGTCAGCTGGATATCGCCAAAGATAAATTGCCGAGTATCGTAGATCCCATCTTTTCGGTGGGCAGCACCCGGGAGCAGCAAGCGGTGCTCCGTGCCTTAGCGGACATGCCGGCAGATAAAACCACCCCGGTACTCAGCACCCTGATGAACAAACTGAAAAATGACAAGCTGTCCAAAGAGGTCCAGCTGGACCTCTTCGAGGCGGTAGAAAAGAATGGTAACCAGGCATTAACCGCTCAGGTTGAGGCCCTGCATGCCAACCAGGAAGACCCGCTGGCCGCCTATGCGGAGGCCCTCTACGGAGGAGACCGCCGCGCGGGATGGTGGCTATTTAATACGAACCCGACCGCTCAGTGCGTACGTTGTCATGCCATCAACGGACAAGGCGGCGAAGTAGGTCCTGACCTGACAGCCATCGGCTCCAAGCTGACGCGGGAGCAGATCCTGCAGGCGCTGGTAGATCCCAGTGCGCGCATCGCTCCGGGCTATGGCGTGGTTTCCCTGACGTTGTCCGATGGACAGACGGTTACGGGTATCCTGATGGAGGAGACCCCTAAAGAACTCACGCTGAAGACCAGCGCTGCCGAGCCCCTCGAGGTGGAGGTCAGCCGCATCACCAAGCGCGACAACATGCCTTCCAGCATGCCTAACCAGGGACTGCTGCTGAAAAAGCGGGAGATCCGGAACCTGGTGGAATTCCTGGTCAACCAGAAAGGGGAGGCGATGTAAGGAGAAGGCTAGGAATTGAAATGTTGAATGTTGAATGTTGAATGTTGAATGGGGTGGAACTTCGGTGTTATGTGAAGGGAATCACATCGATACGCGGAGTCTTGCACAGAGGGGAAATAAGATGTTGAATGTTGAGTGTTGAAGGTTGAATGGGGTGGAACTTCGGTGGATTAAAAAGGGAACCACAGAGGTACACGGAGCACTGACGCTCGTACCTCGGTCAGCACTTCATTTGGCACAGAGGTTCACAGAGGGGAAATAAAATGCTGAATGTTGAGTGTTGAAGGTTGAATGGGGTAGGAACTTCGTTGGATTAAAAAAGGAACCACAGAGGTGGTATGCTTGTAAAACAGGCATAAGTTGGAATTTTTAACTT
>ERZ795053.3618-NODE-3618-length-17409-cov-22.218682_pt1 | contig 17409 bp, 12 predicted proteins | sample MGYA00375137_ERZ795053 | MGnify/ENA primary metagenome ERZ795053 (study PRJEB30182, sample SAMN05720284) | activated sludge metagenome | isolation source: Anaerobic digester | place: Hong Kong | collected 2014-12-17 ...
CCAAACTTGACCGATGGTGTGACGCCGTTCTCGAGGCCGGCTGGCTGGCCGCGCTGGTGGTCGCCCCGATGTTTTTCAACGTCTTTTCCAGCCGCGTCTTCGAACCGGACAAGATCAGCCTGGTGCGCTCCATCGCGCTGATCATGATCGCGGCGTGGCTCGTCAAGGTTGCCAATGGCGGCTATGCCTGGCTGCCCGCGGCCAATCTTGGCCAAGGCGACGAGCCAGCCGGCGGCAACTGGCGCGGCTTTGTGACGAACCCGTTTATCTGGCCCATAGCACTGGTCATCGTCGCCTATCTCGCCAGCACGCTCTTTAGCGTGGCCGGCTTTGTGAGCTGGTTCGGCTCCTACCAGCGGCTGCAGGGAACCTACAGCTTCCTGGCCTACGTGACCATCGGCGGGCTGGCCGCAGCCACCATGCGCAGCCCGAGCCAGCTTCGCCGCTTCCAGCACGCCGTCATCATCGTGAGCCTGCCCATTGCCATCTACGGCGTCATCCAGCACGCCGGGCTCGACCCCCTGCCGTGGGGCGGCGACGTACAGACGCGCGTGGCGGCCAACGCCGGCAACGCCATCTTCCTGGCCGCGTACCTGATCATGGCCTTCTTTCTGACGCTGGAGCGGGTCTTCACCAGCTTCGTGCGTCTCATGGGCATCGGCAAGCCGGTCAACGCCGACGAACAGGACTGGCAGGCATCGCTGGCCGGCGGCGCCTATCTCTTTGTGTTGGTGGTTCAGGCCATCGCCATCGTCTGGACGCAGAGCCGCGGCCCGTGGCTCGGCTGGATCCCGGGCATCTTCCTCTTTGCCCTGTTGACGGTTTGCGCGGTGCGGCCGCGCTATTTTCGCGTCCTGCTCGGCGTCGCCATTGGCGGGGTCTTGGCCGTCGTGCTCTTCATCTTTGCGGCTAACTTTGTGCCTTCGCTGAGCTTTTTGCAGCAGACACCGTACGTCGGTCGCCTGGTCGACCTGTTCAACACCGAGTCGGGCACCGGTAAGGTGCGCATTCTGATCTGGGGCGGGGCGTCCGAAATGCTGCTGCCGCACGAGCCGCTGACTTTTCCCGACGGCAGCCAGGACAACGTGAACGTCCTGCGCCCGCTCATCGGTTACGGCCCCGAGGCCATGTGGGTCGCCTTCAACCGCTTCTACCCGCCCGAACTGGCGCATGTCGAGGCGCGCAACGCCAGCCCCGACCGCTCACATAACGAGGCCTGGGACAGCATCGTCATCACCGGGCTGCTGGGCTTTATCGGCTATATCGCGCTTTTTGTCTCGATCTTTTACTGGGCGCTGCGCTGGCTTGGCCTGCTGCATGGCCGGCGCGACAACCTGCTCTTCGGCGCGTTCGTCGCGCTGGCAGGCATCGGCGGCTCCCTGGCGTTCATGGCAACGGATGGCTGGCAGTTGCGCATGGTAGGCTTGGGCCTGCCCTTCGGCATCATCGCCGGCTTCGGCCTATACACGGCGGTAGCGGCCTTCCTGCATGCCGGCGAACAGCCCGACCGCACCGATCTGCCGCGCCAGATGCTCATCATCGCGTTGCTGGCGGCATTGGCAGCCCACTACCTGGAGATCCACTTCGGCATCGCCATCGGCGCCACGCGCACGACCTTCTGGGTCTTCACGGCCGTGCTCATGCTCATCGGCATGCGCCAGTTGGCCGTCCTGCCGGCAGAGCTGTCGCTGGTAGCCGAGGAGACGGCGCCGGAACCCGTGGCGCCCCAACCAACGGGCAAGCGCGGCAAGCAGGCAGCGCGCCAGGCGCAGGCCCCACGCCGCCGTGCACCAGTCTCGACCGCGGCACGTTTGCCCAAGACGGTGATGACCGACGTGCTGGTCTTTCTAACCTTCGTCTACATCTACTCGACCAACGCCACGGGCTTGACCAACCCTGGCAGCGTGCTCTTCGAGAGCGCGTTCGTCCGGCCCAACAACGCGTTGATCCCGCCCATCTTCGTCCTCATGCTCTTCACGTGGCTGGTTGCCGCCGTCATTGGGCTTGCGGAGGAATCGATGGGGCAGCGTCGCGCGCCGGCCATGGGCTGGTGGTGGACAGGTCTTGGCCTGCACGCGCTCGTCGTGTGGGGCGCCTGGCTCATCTACGGGCTGATCCAGGGCACGCGTCTGGCGCCGGTGACGCCTACGCCCGGCATGTTGAACCAGGACTTCCTGAATCTGCAACTCGACCGTGTGGGCGGTCACTTTGGCTTCTATACATTCGTCGTCGCCGGCTGGATACTCGTCGCCGCCACCGTCTTTGCGTGGCCGGCCCTGCGCGATCGCGCGCTGCCGGCTGCCGGTCGGGTCTGGGTCGCAGCAGCGACCGGCGCCGCCGCGGCCGTGCTGGCCATCTTCTTGATCTACACGGTCAACGTCAACCTGGTCAAGGCCGACATCGTCTACAAGCAGGGCCAGCAATTCGACAGCCAGGGTAACTGGCTCAGCAGCGTGGAACTCTACAAGCGCGCGCTGGCCACCCGCCAGACCGAGGATCACTACATGCTCTTCCTCGGCCGCGCCCTGCTGGAGCAGGCCAAGCAGGCGCCGGTGCAGGGCACGACCACGCTGCCGGCCACGTTGAACCTTGGCGATGTGCTCGCCCTCACGCCGGACACCGTAGCAGCGTTGGGCCGTGACGACCTGCTGCGCGCCGCCGAGACAGTGTTGCTGGACGCGCAGCGCGTCAACCCGCTCAACACCGACCACACCGCCAATCTGGCGCGCCTCTACCGCACCTGGGCTGATCTGGCAGCCGACGATGCCACGGTGCGTTCCGAACGGCTCGCCGACAGCCTTGCCATGTACGATACTGCGCTGACGCTGAGTCCCAACGCTGCACACCTGTGGAACGAGCGCGGCAATGCCCTGCTCGCCGCCGGCGACACCGAGCAGGCGCTGGCTTCCTACGAGCACAGCCTGGAGATCGACAACCTCTTCGACCAGACCTACCTGCTGCTGGCCGACTTCCTGGAACGCACCGGACAGACCGACAAACTCATCGAGATCTTGAACAAGGGCGTGGAGGTCTTCACCGCCAACAACAATTCGCAGGCAACCGCACAATTGCTGAGCTATCTGGGCGTTATCGAGGCACGGCAGGGGAACCTCGACGCAGCGGCCGCGGCCAACGAGCGCCTGCTGGAGATCGTGCCCGGCAACGTCGCCGCACTGCGCAACCTGGCCATCATCGCCCGCGACCAGGGTGATCTGGACAAGGCGCTGGATCTGACACGCCAGGGGCTGGCTGCCGCTCAGGGTAGCCCCGAAGAACTGAGAACGATGCACCAGCTTGCCGCCGAACTCTACCAACGCCAGGGCGACACGCCCGCGCTGATTGCCGAGTTGGAGGCGATACGCCAGCTCGATCCCAATGACGCCGGCACGCTGCAGACGCTCAGCACGCTCTATTCCGCGCAGGGTGACAACACCAACGCTTTGCAGATTGCCCAGAGCCTTATGGCGCTCGACCCCAACAACTATCAATACCCGGTCAACGCCGGCATGGCCCTGCTGGGTCTCGAACGGCGCGACGAGGCGCTGGCCATGTTCCAGCAGGCGAAAACGCTGGCGCCGGCGGAGCAGCAGGCGGCCATCGACGCCCTGATCCAGCAGGCGGGCGGCTCGTAACCCTATGCCCGACTCATTGCCGATTGCCGCCTTCATTCTTATCGGGACCAGCGCGCTGCTGCTGGCGATTGGCGTGACGCCCCTCATGCGCCGGCTTGCCTTGCAGACAGGCACGGTGGACAAGCCGGCCGCGCGCAAGATTCACGCCTCGCCCGTACCGCTGCTGGGCGGGGCTGCCATCTACGTGGCCTTCATTCTCGTCCTGCTCTTTTTTGGCGACCGCGACTATGTCAACCAAACCATCGGCATCTTTGCGGGCGCGACGCTCATGATCGTCATGGGGGTGCTCGACGACCGCAGAGGGCTTGGCAGTTACGTCAAGCTATTGGGCCAGTTGCTGGCCGCTACGCTGCTCGTCTACTCCGGCGTGCAAATTCAACTCTTCGGCGGCTGGATCGATATTCTCATCACGCTCCTGTGGGTCGTGGGCATCACCAATGCGCTCAACCTGCTCGATAACATGGACGGGCTGAGCGGGGGCGTCGCCATGATTGCGGCTATCTACTTCACCTTGCTGGCGGCCATGAGCGACCAGTACCTCGTCGGCGCGTTGGCGGCTGCGCTGGCCGGCGCGTGCGCCGGTTTTCTGGTCTACAACTGGAACCCATCGCACATCTTCATGGGCGACGCGGGCAGCCTCTTCCTGGGCTTCATGCTGGCGGCAGTGGCGATCAAGCTGCGCTTTCCCAGCAACAGCGTCACCGTCACATGGATGATCCCGCTGCTCGTGCTCGGCCTGCCCATTTTTGACACCTCGATGGTCTTTGTCAGCCGCCTGCGCCGCGGCAAGAACCCGCTGACGACGCCCGGCAAAGACCACATCAGCCATCGTCTTGCCCACGTCCTGGGCAGCAGGCGCGAGGCGGTGCTGGTCTGCTATCTGCTCTGCTGCGCGCTGGGCACGGCGGCCGTCTTTGTCTCGCAGGCCACCTTTGGCGAAGCGATCGTCCTGGCCGCCGTCATCAGCGGTCTGGGCGTCTACACCCTATGGTGGATGGAATTCCGCCGCGGCGGCGTCCGTCCGTAGCAGCAGTACGCACGTTCAACCGGGAGAAATCGACCATGCACGACCCCTATCTCGAACTCATCAAAGAGCAATGGCCATCCATTTCCGACACCTACAACCGCTACGCCGAGCAGCGGCCGATCATGCTGGTGGATGTGCAGGAGTCGGTTATCCACGCCTACCCGGTCGAAGAGTTCATCATGCTGCTGGATGCGCCATCGCGGCGCCAGGTAGAGATGCAGTACCACCGCGCCGTGGCGAACCGGCAGATGGTTCTGTTCGTGCGCGACACCGATAACAAGGTCTTCCAGTCCTACACGCTGGCTTTGGAAGACTAAAGACCACCACAAAGCCACAACGACACAAAGGGGCACGAAGAAGGGCAGATGGGCAGAGACAGGCGCCAGATGCTTCTCTTTGTCACCTGGCGCGCTACAGGGGAACCACGACGCGCCGCACGTAGCTGGGAAAATCTACGGCATCGGCCCGGTCGAGCTGCGAAGCCAGGCTCTTCTGGCTCCACACCAACTGGGCGTGATCCTGCTTCAACTGGCCGGCCTGCCGATCGACCTGGGCTAGGAAGTACGCGGCCTGGCGATCAAGTTCCTGCCGCTCCACACGCACCTGGCGCGTCTTCTCCCGAAAATGGGCCTGCACCTCGGCCACCTTGGCCCGGTGGCGTTCCTCGATCGATTTCTCGCGCTCGGCAGCCTTGCGCGCCCGTTGTGCATAGGAATCGCGCGTCGAACTCACGCGTTTGTCGAGCTTGCGCTCCAGCTTCTTGCGCTCCTTCGACAGGTTGCCGGCGAGCCGTTCGAAGCGCCGGCGCACGTCGCCATCATCTTTGCGGTCGAGGCGCGTCGGCGCGCCCTGCCAGGCCAGCGCCTCCACCTGCTTGCGCCAGTTCAGCAACACCTCTGCGCGCGCGTCGCCCACGCCAGGCACCTTGGCCAGCCGCTCCGGTGTGATGTCGAGCACCCGCTCGATGCCCCGTGCCTTCAGCCGCTCCTTGACGCCCGGCCCGACACCGGCGATCAGTGCCTTGTCGATCTTGTGACGCTTCAGGAAATCGGCCACAAACTGTGTGCGGCGCTGCTGCAACAGGTGCTTGCGCTCGTCGGCCTCGGCCTGGTGCAGCGTCGCCAGTTGCTGATCGACCTGGGCAATCCGCCGGCGAAAGTCGGCCTGAATGCGGGCGATGATCTCCGTTTCCGCCTGGCGGTCGCGCTGGGCGCGTACCTGCACGTCGTCCAGCCGCGCCTGGCGCTGATTGCCCAGCCGGTCGTAGGCCGCCTGCTCGTCCTTGCGCACGCGTGCCAGCACGCGATCAAGGCGCGCAACCTGTTCGTCGTAGATATGCTGGATGTAGGCGCGTTCCTGCTCTGCGCGCGTCAGCGTGCGGTCGGCGGCCTTCAGCCCGCGCTCGACATCGGCCAGGCGCGCGCGTACGGCCCGCCGCGCCCGCACGTCGGGTTTGCGCCGGTAGCGATCGGCCAGGTAGCCCAGGTTGCCCGCAACGAGTGCGGCGGTCAGCAACGCCGGCGCGGCCAGTCCCACCGCACCGATGTCGAGCAGAATCCACGCGGCGATAGCGAAGATCGTCGAGAGGCCGGCCACAACACGCTCGCGGGCAACCGAACCGGCAGGAGCGGGCAGACCGGTGCGCTGCCCGCCGCCGATGAAGTCCTCGATCCACTGTGGCGATGGCGTCGCAGATGGCGTCGCTGCCACCGGCGCAGCGGCTGGCGCGCCCGTGACCGCCGCCGCGGCCGAACGCAAATGATCCTGCACCCAGGCGGCCGGCGGGCGCGGGCGCGTCGGCCGCACCGTGAGCTGGCCGTCGATGGCCGGGATCTGTTCCGGCGCCAGGGCCAGCAACGTCCGTAGGACGTCGGCCAGGCGCGTGAGCCGGGCGTCGGGCGATTGTTCCAGCGCGCGCAGGGCCGCGGAGCGTTCCGGGCGCAGGAAATCCTCGTGGCGGAAGAGCAGGCATTCGTCGCCGCCGTTGAGCACCTGCCACAGCGCCGGGTCGGCCGAGAGCGCCACCAGCGAACTGTAGATAATCCACGTCGAGAAGTGGTCGGTCTCCGGCCCGAAGGCATCTTCGGTGCGCGCCGGGTGCTGGTAGTTGCGATGGCCGACCTCGTGGCTGCGCCGCCCGTCCAGCGCCGGCACGTACATGCCGTCATAGTCGATGAGCCGCAGCCGGCCATTGACGACCAGGATGTTGCCGTGCTGGAGGTCGCCGTGGGCGATACCGGCCTGGCCGATCGTCTGCGCCATCTCCACCCACTGCTGCGCCAGGTCGAGCAGGCGCGCCGGCGCGTGGAGGTTGCGCTCCACGTAGCTCAGGAAGGACTCGCCTTCCAGCCACGCCATTTTGAGGATGGGATAGGTGCGCCCGCCAATGCGGATGCCGTCGGCCAGAAAGGTGAAATCGACCATGTAGGGGAGTTGCGTCTGCGCCAGGTGGCCGCTGATGGCGGCGTAGCGCTCCTGGTGATCGGCGAAATCGCGCAAAAAGCAGCGCACCGCCCACACGCGCTGGTTGGCGCAGACCATCTGGTAGACGCTGGCGAAGTTGCCCGTAATGGGCCGCGGCAGACCGAGCGGCGTCAGCACCGGCTGGCCGGCGCGCAGCTCCGCATCGACAAAGGCCGTGCGCGGGTTCTGAATCGCTTCGTTATATTCTTGCGGTGTCGGCCACGCCATATCGCGTTCACCGCCGGCGATCCCAGTGCGATGCCGGCGTCTCGGTTCTCCTCAAGATCAACTGCCAGCGCAGCGGCGTCATTTTGCCACAGACCGCTGCGCGGCGACGAGATCAAGTCTACGTCGCTTCGGCGGGTTGCGCCATGGCTGAAGCGCGGGCCGGCTGCCACTCAGCGCGCAGCACGGTGACGTCGTCATTGCGCAGCGCACCGCGTGCCCGCAACCCATCGGCCCAGCTCGCAAAGCGCCGCCGGCTGCGCATCATCACGCCATCGAGCGCATCCCACGGCTGCTCCCCATTCTCCACGGCTTGCATGAACCACTGCCCCAACGCATCGGTGGCCAGATAGAGGCGATCCCCAGCCTCGAGACCGCCGGTTGCGCGGTGCAGGTTGGCGGCGACGGACAGGTTGCGCTCCGGCCGGCTGGAGATCAGCAGCGGGCGGTTCGTGAAGAAGGCCGCGTCCTCGGCGGGAAAGGAACGGGCCAGCCTGTTGCCGCGCACGTGAAAGAGGACGCAGTCGCCCACGGCCAGCGCCGCCCAGCCCGCCTGCTCCCCGCCGCGCAGGTCGACGGTCACGCCGAGCAGGGCGGCAAATGCGCCGCTGCGCGCCTTCTCCTCGGCGTACCAGGGCAGCGGCTGCGCGTCGACCGCGGCTTGCCAGGCCGTCTGCTCGCCCGCCAGGCTGCCGGTGAGATCGTCCGAGTTCAGCGCACCTTCGCCCCAGGCACGCACCAGTTGGCGCGCCCAGCGGCCGGCAAAGGCGCTTTCGGTCGCACCGTCGGCGACGGCGAGCCTGGCGAGCGGCTCGTCAATGGGATACGAACGGGTTGGCCAACAGGCATCTTCGTATTCGTCGGCGCGGTTGCCGGCCTTGGACAGCCAGCGCACTCGGATAGAAAGCGGCAACGGGATCCTCGCAGCGGTCAATGGCACCGGCACTTGCCGGCGAGTGGTGGCGGCAGGCGACGCGCCGGCCTGCCCGTCGCAGCGGGCGGCAGACCGGCGTGTGCCTGAGCACTCAGCGCAGGTTGCTGGGCCGCGTGCCGATGTCCAGGAACTTGATGACGGAGACCATGTCGGCGTTGAAGACAAAGCCCCGGCTCCCCTCGCCCACCGCGTAGCCTTCCTGCTGCGCAACGGTGCGCATATACGGCGTCAGCGCGCTGGAAAGCTCGAACATGAGCCGGGCGTGCTTGTCGGGCAGTTGGTCCGGCTGGGCCGGGAACTCGATGGGCGATGCCTCCTTGGCGGACAACTGCACGTTGAAGAGGAGCACGTTGCCGTCGCTTGTCGCCAGGCTGCGCAGTGCGTCGGCCGCGCTGGACGGGTCGCCGTCGGTCGCCTCACCGTCGGTGATGTTGATGACGATGGGCGGGAAGCTGTCCGGGTGCTGCGCCAGCCAGCGGGAGAGGACGTCGTGCGCCAGAGTGAGCGCCTGGCACATGGGCGTCGCCCCGTGGCAGACCGGGTCGAACCAGATGGGGAAGCGGATCGTCTGCTCGATCACTCCGCCCGCGCCATCCTCGACCTTTTTCTTGCGCTCCTCGATGCGCGCCGGCATGTTGCCGATGTCGCTGATGGGGGCGATCTCGCGCCCGGCGAGCTGACCGGCCAACGCCGGCCCGACCTTGTCGCCGTAGCCGATGACGCCCACCGAGAAGTAATCGCGGATGCCTTCTTCCTTGGCGCACTTGATGACGAGGTTTTGCAGAAGGCGGTTGATGGCGTCAGCCAGCAGGTCGGCCTTGCGCCGCTTGGAATCGCTGCCGGCAAACGGATCTTCCATGGAGCCGCTCTGGTCGATCAAGAAGAGAAAGCACGAGGGATTGGCCCGGCTGATTTCGGCTTGGTAGGGCATAGAGAGTTCCTTTCGCTGTTGTGTGCCAGTGCAAACGCAACGGGATCTGCTTGAATCACTACGCAGAGAGCGGCAGTTGGTTGCACGCTGCATTTTTCACACTTGGCGATTTTCAAAGATACGGTAAGATACCAGTGTCACCAAAAACGCGGCGCGTTGGCGCCGCCAGTGAATTCAAACGCAAAACCCTTTTGTTGGAGGCGATGCTCCATGGTCCAAATGCTCTTTGCTGCGCTCTTTGCATTGATTCTCGGTGCTGCCTTCTGTCTGTGGGGGTATCGCATCTTTCTTGTCCTGCTGCCGGTCTGGGGCTTCTTTGCCGGCTTCTGGCTGGGCGCACACTCGATTACGCTGCTGCTGGGTGAGGGCTTTCTGGCGACGACGACCGGCTGGATCGTCGGCTTTGTGGTCGGGATTCTGCTTGCGCTCTTCTCCTACCTTTTCTATGCGCTGGCAGTGGCTATCATTGCGGGTATTGCCGGCTATGCGCTGGGCACCGGCCTCCTGTCCGCAATCGGCATCACGGCAAACTGGCTGCTGATCCTCGTCGGGCTGGTCGTTGCGGTGGCGATCGTGTTCGCCACCTTCCGTTACAACTGGCAGAAGTACGTCATCATCGCCCTGACTGCCATCGGCGGCGCCAATGCCGTGATCCTGGGTGTGTTGCTGCTATTCAACCGCGTCGGGCTGTCCGGGGTGCGCGGGGCCGGCAACGCCATCCAGCCGGTGCTGGCCGACTCGTGGTTCTGGGCGATTGCCTGGCTGGTTGTGGCCGCCGGGGCGATCTTCTACCAGGTGCGGTCGAACAGCGCCTACCGCTGGCAGAAAGAAAACTACGTCGAGGGGTGGGGCTAGTCCGCCACGCTCCATCGGCTTGAGCAATACCAAAGCAAGAGATAAGAGAAGCGACCAATGTTCTGGATTGATCCCGTCTATTTCTGGTATGTCTTTATCCCAACACTGCTCATTTCGCTGGGCGTGCAGTTGTTCCTGCAAAGCACCTTCAAGAAATGGAGCGGCGTGCCCAACAGCAGCAAGATTGCCGGCCCGCAGACGGCGCAGCAACTCTTCGCCAAGACCTCGCTGAACGCCATCCCCGTCGAGCGCATCAAGGGCAACCTCACCGACCACTTCGACCCTGGCAGCAACGTCGTGCGCCTGTCCGACCCCGTGTCGACGCAGGCATCGGTCGCGTCCATGGCCGTCACCGCGCACGAACTCGGCCACGTACAGCAGTACCAGAGTGGCTCCGGGCTGATCAAGATGCGCGGTGCGCTCCTGCCCGCACTCCAGTTCAGCCCGACGCTTTCGTACATCAGCCTCATGTTCGGCCTGATTTTCGACATGACCAACCTGATCTGGCTCGGTGTGTTTTTCTTCGGGCTGATGGTGCTCTTCTCGTTGCTCACCGTCCCCGTCGAGCTCGACGCCAGCCGGCGCGGCCTGGCGCTGCTGACCGAGGCCGGCCTCCTGAAGACCGACGAGGATCGCAAGGGGTCGCGCGCGGTGTTGACCGCGGCTGCGCTGACCTACCTGGCCGCTGCCATCACGTCCGTGTTGCAGTTGCTCTACTACATCAGCATCGCTCGCCGTGCGAGCAATTGACCTGTAGATGCCGGGACGCCCGGCGCTATCGTCTTGTAGCCCAGGAGCCATTGTCGCTCCCAGCCATATTTTCAAGGAGAGGAAAGATGATTCGTAGTTTGAAAGTCTATGCCGTGATGGCCGTGCTGACCGCGCTGGTGCTTGTGCTCGGCGCGTGCGGTGGCGGCAATGCGGAGCCGACCGCCACGCCAACCGCCGTGCCAACCGTGGCGGAACCCACGGCAACGCCTGTGCCGCCGACCGATACGCCAGCCCCTGAGGCGGCGCCAGCCGAGGAAACCGAAGCCGAAGCACCCACTGAGGAAGCTGCTGCCGAGGCCACCGAGACTGAGGCACCCGCCGAGGAAGCCGCCGCCGAGGCCACCGAGACTGAGGCACCCGCCGAGGAAGCAGCCGCCGAGGCTACCGAGACCGAAGCACCCGCCGAGGAAGCTGCCGCCGAGGCCACTGAGACCGAGGCTCCTGCCGAGGAAGCTGCCGCCGCCGAGGCTACAGCAACCGAGGAACCGGCCGAGGAAGCCGCCGCCGAAGCATCGACTGCCGGCGGCGTGGTCGTCGTCGAGAGCGGCCGCCGCTTGACTGATGTCGTCAACGAGAGTGATGTGCCCTTTGCGGCCATCTCCCCAGACGGCTCCTTCATCGCCTGGTTCGCCCAGACCGGCCGCCGTGCCGACCGCACGGGGCAGATCTGCCTCTTCACCTTCGCCAATGCCGACAAGACCTGTCACGACATGCCCACCGGCGAATTCCGCGACTGGCCCTACCAGCTCCAGTGGTCGCCCGACAGCACCATGATCGCATTCACCGAGAACCCAGTACAGTTGGGCAACGACTCCGACGTCTGGGTCTTCACGGTGGCCGATGGTTCCTACCAGAACCTGACCGACGACGGCGTCACCGGCTCCTGGCGCGGCCAGGCCGACGCGCTGATCGACTACCTGCCTGCCTGGAACGCTGCTGACGGCAGCATCGTCTTCTGGCGCGTCGTGCCACTGGGCAGCCTGCAGTTCGAGATCGGGCTGTACAAGGTGACGCCCGGCAGCGAAGCCGAACTGGTGCGCGACCTGACTGCGGACCTGGGCCAGCAACTGCCCATCTTCCAGCAGGAGTCCTTCTACATGGACGGCTTCTCGGCCGTGTCGCCCGATGGGAGCAGCCTGGCCGCCATCGTCACCGGCTTCGACCAGTTCGGCGCCCAACAGCCCGGCCTGTGGCAGATCGACCTGGCGGACAGCGCAGCCGCACCGGCGCAGCTCATGACCTTTGCCGACTACCAGACGGCAGTGCCCACCTGGCCCGGCGTGCCCGCTTCGCCGGTCGGCCTCTCATGGACGGCTGACGGTGCGCTCGTCACGGTCGGCTTCAGCAACCTGGGCAACTCCACACCCTTCATGGTCTTCTACTACGTGGACCCGGCCGCTGGCACCTTTACGCCAGTCGTCGACTTCAGCGGCATCGAGGATGCCAGCGCCTACTTCGCCACGGCGCCCGATTCCAACCTGCCCTGGCGCGCCTACTCGCCCTGGAGTGGCTCGCTCTCACCCGCCGGCGACCAACTGCTCATGGTCAATGACCTGGGCGGCACCATGGGACTCTTCACGGCCAACCTGCCGCCGACGGGCGAACTGCCCGCTGTCGGTACTGCCGCCGACGCCTCGATCGCCTCGACCGTGACGCGCTCCAGCCGCGCCGTAACCGGCAAGATGCTCATCTACGGCCTGCTGCTGACCGTCGGCACCGAATAATCGCTCGATAGGTGTTCGCTGGCCCGCCTCTCCCCGGAGGCGGGCCTTTTTGTTTGCTGCGGCAAGGCCGAATCTCCTGCCGGCCCGTTCTCTCCATGGATTTCGGCGCGCCTATTGACAATCCGTCGAAAGAGGCGCATACTTTCGGTAACAGTACCGGTAATGTTACCGGAAATGTTGCCGCTCCCATCTTGTTGATGCTTTTCTGCACCAATCCCAGGAGGATGAAACAAATGAAGAAACTCACACTTGTCGTCAGCCTGCTCGTGCTGAGCGCGCTGCTGCTCGCCGGCTGTGCCGTTGCCCAGCCTGGCGCACCGGCGGCAACCGGCTCGGAAGCAAGCGCCCCGGCCGACGCGGGGAAGGTCACCCTCACCTACATGGCGAGCCAGGGCTGGATCAAGGATGCCGAGCTCGAGCTGGCCAAGAAGTTCGAGGAAGAGACCGGGATTCATGTCGACTACCAGATCATCCCGGCCGACCAGTATTTCAGCGTGCTCAAGACGAAATTGAATTCGGGCGAAGCGACCGACATCTTCGGCGGGCAGAGCGGCAAGACCGACCTGCAGGTACAGTACGATGTCGAGAAGAACGCCGTCGACCTGACCGGTGAGGAGTGGACGAGCCGCCACGAGCCGCTGTCGCTGGACATGGTGAGCCTGAACGGCAAGGTCTACGGCGCCGAAATCTGGGACACCGTCGCCTCCAACTACTTCCTCGTCGTCTACAACAAGCAGATCTTCGAGGAGCAGGGTCTGAGCGTGCCGACTTCCTACGCCGAATTCAAGGATGTCTGCCTCAAGCTCAAGGATGCCGGCATCAGCCCGCTCTACGAGCCAATCTCCGACGGCTGGCACCACGTGCTGTGGTTCCCCATGGTCGGCCCGCGCTACGAGGAACTCAACCCGGGGCTGGCTGACCAGCTCAACAAGAACGAAGTCAAGTTTGCGGAAGCACCGGTCATGGTCGAGGCGATGACCCAGCTCAAGGAACTCTACGATCTGGGCTGCTTTGGCGACAACGCCCTCTCCGACGCTTTCTCCGATGCCAACGCCAAGCTGGCCAGCGGCGAATTTGCCATGGCCGTGACGACCCTCACCGCGCCGGTGAGCATCGAGACCGACTACCCGGACGTTCCGGCGCAGACCTTTGGCTTCTTCCCCATGCCGCTGGTCGACAACCAGTTGGCGCCGGCGCACCCGGCGGGCCCGAGCAAGTTCATCTACTCCGGTTCGCCGCATATCGCCGAGGCCAAGCAATACCTGGCCTTCCTGACGGCGCCCGAGAATCTCCAGTACCTGCTCGACAACACGCCGGACTTTGCCGACCTCAACTTCTCCGGCCTGACCGCCAAGTGGACGCCCGAGCAGCAGGAATTCCTCGACACCTACCCGGCCAAGTCGATCGTCTACCAGGACGCGGTCAACTACGTGAACCCGCAGTGGATGGACATCGGCAAGGATATGGTCGCCATGTTCACCGGCGCCATGACCCCGGAAGAGGTATTGCAGAGCATCGACCAGCGCCGCGCCGAGATGGCGGCCACCGCCAAGGACCCGGCCTGGTCCGAGTAATCGACGACATACTGGCGGACTGTGCGGGTTCGGCGCCCTCGAACCGGCCCGCCCAGCCCGCCCTCGCTCACCCATCACGCATCACGTTTGACGTTTGACGTTTGACGTTTGACGCATCACGCATCGACAAGGGGGAGGCACAGCAGAGATGAGAAGCAGAGCCTATCCGTTGTATTTTGCCGGCGGCGCGCTCGTGCTGTATGGACTCTTCTATGTTCTCCCCAGCCTGCTCGGCTTCTACTATGCCTTCACCGATTGGAACAGCTACTCGAGCGAAGTCAACTTTGTCGGGCTGGCAAACTTCCGCCTGATCTTCACCTCGGGCGGCAGTTCGAACTATCTGCTCTACCTGCGCAACACGGTGGTCTTCACCGTTGCCACCATCCTGCTGAAGACCGCGATCGCCCTGGGGCTGGCGCTCTTGCTGACCAACGGGATTCGCCGCCTCGCCTATTTTCACCGCGTGGTCATGTACCTGCCGGCCGTCCTGCCCATGCTGGTGGTGAGCCTGGTCTTCAAGTCGATCCTCAATCCGGCCACCGGTCTGCTGAATACCTTTTTGCGCGGCGTTGGCCTCGATTTCATGGCGCAGCGCTGGCTCGTCGACGTGAATTGGGCGCTGCCCTCGGTCATCGGCGTGGATACCTGGCGCGGCGTTGGCTACATCATGGTGATCATGATCGCCGGCCTGCAGTCGATCCCCAAGGATTACTATGAGGCGGCCGCCATCGACGGCGCCAGCGGCATGGCCTCCTTCTTTCGCATCACGTTGCCGCTCATGATGCCCGTCCTGACCGTCACCACGGTGCTAAACCTGCTCTACGGCTTGAAGGTCTTCGACATCGTCTTCGTGCTCACCAACGGCGGGCCGGGGCGCGCCACCGACACCGTCTACACGGCGATCTTCGATGAGTTTTCCAAGGGGCGCTACGGTGTGGCGACGACGCTCTCGACGCTCCTGTTTTTGATCATGATTGTGCTGGGCTATTTCGTCATCCGGCTCATGCATCGCGAAGCGGAGGAGTAGGCCACATGCGCATCCGACGAGTTCAGGGCGTCATCAACCACGCGCTGGCTGCCGCGGTCAGCCTGATCATGTTTGTCCCGGTCTACCTGGTGATCGTCAACTCGCTCAAGACGAAGGCCGAGGCCAGCAGCATGGGCGCCGGGCTGCCGTCGGCGCTCCAGTGGGAGAACTTCGCCACGGTCATCGAGAAGGGCAAGCTGGTCACGGCCTTTGGCAACAGCGTGCTCTATGCCGTCGGCGCCACGCTCATCGGCACGACCGTGGCAGCCCTGGCCGCCTACGTGCTCTCGCGCAATCGGACGCGCCTCAACCGCGGCCTCTATTTCTTCCTCATCATGGGCATCGCCATGCCCACCAACTTTGTGACGCTGATGAAGGTGATGCAGGTTACGCACCTGATCAACACGCAATTAGGCATCATCCTGCTCTACTCGTCTATGTCGATTCCCTTTAGCGTATTTCTGATCTACGCCTTTGTCGGGACGATTCCACGCGAACTGGACGAAGCCGCCATCATCGACGGATGCAGCCCGATCCGCCTCTTTTTCAGCGTCATCTACCCGCTGCTGACACCCGTGCTGGTGACGGCCGGCGTGCTCAACTTGCTCGGCATCTGGAACGAATTCCTGCTGCCGCTCTACTACCTGAACAGCAGCGCCTACTGGCCCATGACACTCGCCGTCTACAACTTCTTCGGGCAATTTCAGGCCGATTGGAGCCTGGTTTCGGCCGATATCGTGCTGACCATCGTGCCCGTCATCATCGTCTACTTGTTTGCCCAGCGCTTCATCCTCTCCGGCATGACGGCCGGTTCGGTCAAAGGGTGAGCATTGCAAAGGTTGCCATCGCATGAACAGCCGTTTCTGGAAGGAAAACTGGGCAGCGTCCCGTCCGCACTATCTCGACTGGTGGGATCGCAAAGGCCTCGTCATCACCATGTGGGAGCATCTGGCCAAGGATGGCCCGCCGCATGAGGAGGTGCCCGAGCCGCCGCCGGCCAGGGACTGGACGCAATATTGGTTCGACCCGGAATGGCGTGCGGCCAACCTGCACTACCGGCTCTCGCGCAGTTCCTTCAAGGCCGACATCCTGCCCGTGGCGAGCACGCACCTGGGGCCGGGGTCGCTCGCCGCGATCCTCGGCGCCGAGCTGGAGGGCCGCGAGGACACGATCTGGATCCACCCGCGCGCGGATGGCAGCACGGCCATCGCGCTCGACGAAAGCAATCGCTGGTACCGGCTGCACCTCGACCTGGTGACGGCGTGCAAGCGGCTGGCGCAAGGGCGCTACTTCGTCGGCTGCCCCGATCTCATCGAGGGCATGGACACGCTCGCCGGTCTGCGCGGGACGCAGGCGGTGCTGCTCGATACCATCGACCGGCCGGAGGAGCTCGAGCAGGAGTTGCAGGCCGTCAACGACATCTGGTTTGAGGTCTTCGACCGCATCTATGACGTGATCAACGAAGAGGGCGAAATGGCCTTCTGCTACTTCTCGATCTGGGGGCCGGGGCGCGTCGCCAAGCTCCAGAGCGACATCTCGATCATGATGTCACCGGGGAGCTTCCGCCAGTTCGTCCAGCCCTACATCCGCCAGCAATGCCAGTGGCTCGACTACTCGCTCTACCACCTGGACGGCGTCGGCGCGATGCGCCACCTCGACGCGCTGCTGGAGATCGAGGAACTCGACGCCATCCAGTGGACGCCGGGCGTGGGCCAGCCTCAGGGCGGCGACCCGTGCTGGTACGACCTCTACCGGCGCATCCTGGCCGGCGGCAAGTCGATCATGCCGGCGTGGGTGGAAGTCGACGAACTCCAGCCGCTGCTCGACGCCGTCGGCCCGAATGGCCTCAACATCCTGATGCACTTTACCAGCGAGCGCGACATTGACCGCGCGCTCGCGATTGCGGAACAGTACCGCTAACACTGCGAGCATACGATGCCGGCATTGCGCCACACCCTCCAGCCAGATGAACTGATTCTCGAACTCGGTGAGTGCCGCATGGCCCTTACGCCGGTCACGCCGCGGGTCGTGCGCGTGCGCTACACCACCAGGTCGGCGTTCAGCAGCCGGCAGAGCCTGATGATCGTGCCCAAGCGCGCAGAACATGTGCCATTCACCGTGCGCGAAACGCCGGAGCACATCGTCTTTGAGACATCGGCCCTGACCATCGACATCGACCGCAAGACCGCTGCGTTCACCTACCGCGACGCCGCCGGCGCGCTCCTCACCAAAGAGCCGGCACGCGG
>ERZ795053.3620-NODE-3620-length-17406-cov-10.153882_pt1 | contig 17406 bp, 9 predicted proteins | sample MGYA00375137_ERZ795053 | MGnify/ENA primary metagenome ERZ795053 (study PRJEB30182, sample SAMN05720284) | activated sludge metagenome | isolation source: Anaerobic digester | place: Hong Kong | collected 2014-12-17 ...
GTCTGGCAGCCAACCTGACCAACCAACAAACCAACTGCCGTTAGAACATACGCTCTGATTTTATGAGGCTTTTCCCCTGGCGGCAAACGCAGTTGTCCAACTTCGCCGGATCATGCTAAAATTTTTTACAATCTTACCTGGAGGTGACGTCTGGAAAGTCTAGAATTTGCCCACGTATTGGTCGATTCCATCCTGGATAAAAAAGGCAGCGACATCGTGCTGCTTGATTTGCGCGAACAAAGTGTTTTCGCCGACTATTTTCTAATTTGTAATGGGGAGAATGATCGCCAAATTCGCGCCCTGGCTGAAAGCGTGCGCCAGGAAGCCAAGCAAGAAGCCGGCATCCTGGCCAACGGCGTTGAAGGGATTCCCGAAGCAGGGTGGATCCTCATTGATTTTGGCGACCTGATTGTGCACGTTTTTTCGCCGGATAAACGGGAGTATTACAGCCTCGAAGATTTGTGGACGGACGCGCACGTTGTTTTGCGCCTGCAATAATCTGGCGAGAAGGCCGCTAAACTAAATAAAAAGAGCGCTGCGTGAGCGCTCTTTTTTGTTTCGTTGGGATTAGGTTACGGCCGTTTCTCAACGCCTACTCACGAATCCAACTGTCCGTGACCCGGCCCCATTCAACCAGTTCCGCCTGGCTAAAGAAAAGATTCACTTCTTTGACCGCATTCACCGGGCTGTCTGAGCCGTGGACCAGGTTACGGCCGATTTCCATGCCCAAGTCGCCGCGAATGGTGCCGGGGGCAGCGGCTACAGGATTGGTAGCGCCCATGGTTGAGCGGGCAGCGGCAATGGCGTCTTTGCCTTCCCAAACCATCGCCACCACCGGGCCAGAGGTGATGTACTCGACGAGGCTGTTGTAAAACGGCCGTTCCCGATGCACCGCATAATGCTGCTCGGCCAGTTCACGCGACATCTGCATGAATTTCATACCCACCAGCTTCAAACCACGGCGCTCAAAACGCCCCACAATTTCACCGATCAGACCGCGCTGCACGCCGTCTGGCTTTACCAAAATCAATGTCCGTTCCATCAAAAAAAGTCTCCCAAAATTTGATTACATGCAACAAGGAAGGACGAAAAACCAGGCAGTCTACGCCGATTCTTCGTCCTTCACCAACAATCTTTTTAAGCTGACCGTAGATTTGTACCTGATTTTTACATCTGGTCAAGCGCTTGGCGATAGGTTTCCAACGCTTTCTGCAGCTGGCCGTTGCGCATGTAGGCGTCGCCCAACATGCGGCGCACCAGCGGCCGGTCGGCGTGCTGGCTGGAAGCGGCTTCCAGGTCGGCGATGAGGGTATTGAGACCCTCCCCTGTCTCCACCAGCGAGGCGTAGCTTTCCAGCGCCGCCTCTACCTGGCCACCGTGCAGAGCCTCGCGGGCCGTTTGCAGCCGGTCTTGGTCTAATTCCACAGCCGACATGCCCAGGTCGAGGTCGGGAATCAGCAAATCATCTTCCAGATCGCCGGTATCCGGCAAGGAAGCCTCGCTCAATGGGCCGGTTTGTACTCTGGGTGACAACGGGCCTGTCTTACCGGTCGCGGGTTGGCGCGGTTCGCCCTGGAAGCTGCCAGTTCCGGTCATGGTCGCTTCTTCTTCGGCGGCCAGCCAACTGTCAAGGTCAGGCTCCGGCAAAGCTCCCAGCCAATCGGTATGCCCCACCACGCGTTGCTGATCTTCTGCCACGTCGGCGATCAGCCAATCAGGCAAAGAATCGTCCACTTCGTCCAGGTCTGATGGGCCTTCATCCGCCGGCGACAGGTCTGCCTCATCGTCTGCGGCCGTCTTTTCTATGACTGTTTCTGCGGCGGCCACATCCAACGCGGCCGTGATCCAGGCCGGCGCGTCCAGATCGTCCACGGCCGTTTCATCTGTCACGCTGGGTAACTCGTCCAGGGAAGCGCCCTGCCGGGCTGCCAACTGTTCCAACCAGGCCATGGCGTCGTCGATGTCGTCGGGGACGCCTAGTGCCGCTTCCGCCGTGTCGGCAACGGCCGTTTCCTCTGACGGTGTCGTCCAGTCCTCCATCGTCTCCAGGTCTTCCACGGTGTCTACTTCTTCTAAAACGTCAGCCGCGCTGCTGGATTGGGCGGCAATCCAATCCGGGGTTTCAACCTCATCCGCCACCTCGGTAACCGACGGCAGCTCGTCGAGGGAAGCGCCCTGCCGGGCGGCCAACTGCTCTAACCAGGCCATGGCGTCATCAATGTTTTCCGGCACGTCCAGCTCGGCAGCGGCCGTTTCCGGCTCTACCGGCGCCTCAGGCTCTTCCGGCTCTACTTGCGCCTCTGGCACGGCCGTCAGGGCAGCCAGGGTCTCTTCGTCCGCGTCATAGAGCGATGGCAGCTCATCCAGCGAAGCGCCCTGGCGCGCGGCCAGCCGTTCCAACCAGGCCATGGCTTCGTCCGGATCGTCGGGGATGGCTTCCAGGTCAAGGTCTGGCTCCACTGCGGCCTCGACCAGGTCTATCTCCTCGTCCAGGGCTACGTTGTCTTCGACCACAACGGCCGTCACCAGAGTGGCGTCAACGTCGGCCTCCTCTGGCAAGTCTTCGGCCAGCGCCAGCAGCTCATCCAGTTCAGCGGAAAGGTCAGCCAGATCTTCAGGCAGGACTTCCGCCTCGGCCTCGGGCGCAGCGGACGTTGCGGCCGGCGTCAGGACCAATTGATCGAGCTGCTCCAGGGCCGCATTTAATTCGTCGTCGGAGATGTCGACGTCTTCTGCATCCAATTCAGCCAGACTTGCCGCATCGGCTTCCAGGCCGATCTCTTCTTCCAACCAGGCCAATTCTGCCAACAAGGCCGGCGTCATCACAGGCGGACGGGCAGGTTCCGATTCAGGCTCTGGCTCGGGCGTTTCCGCTTGCAGCCAATCGGGCACGGCCGTTTCCGTCTCATCGTCCATCTCAGCCAGGCCATCCAGCCAATCCATCGCCTCGGTCAGGTCATCCAGCGCATCAGAATCGGCCGCGCCCGGCGCTTCCCCGGCAATCAAATCCATTTCCTCAGCGCCGAACGCTTCCTCTGACATAGGCGGCTCCGGCAGGGCCGCTTCTTGCGCTGCGCCGATCGTCTCCAGCCAGTCCAGATCCTCATCTTCATCGGCCAGACCAAAGATTTCCGCCGCATCGGCTTCCGGCTCCAAGTCGTCTTCAAGAGCGAAGAAATCTAATTCCTCATCGTCCATTTCAGCCGCTGCGGGCTGAGCCAGCAGGTCGTCCAGGTCGGCTTCGTCGGTAATGGAGGGCAGTTCGTCAAGCGGCGCTCCCTGGCGCGCGGCCAGCCGCTCCAGCCAGGCCATCGCTTCGTCTGGGTCTTCGGGGACTTCCAGGCTGACATCTTCACCGGCGTCGACGGCCGTATCGGCCGTATCCTCGGTTTCTCGCACCAGATGCGCCCCAACCGCGCCGGCGGCAATCAGCGTGGCTTCTGCGCCAAGCAGGTCGTCGGCGTCCGGCTCTATGTCGGCCTCGGGCTCGGCCGAGGCTTCAACCGCGCCCTGGACAGATGGCAGTTCATCCAGAGAAGCGCCCTGGCGCGCCGCCAACTGCTCCAGCCAGGCCATGGCTGCTTCCGGGTCTTCGGGCGGCAGCTCAAACTGTTCGGCTTCTGCTGGCGTTTCCTCGACAACACCGGTCGTCAGGTCAGCCGCAAACAAATCGTCAAAATCCATGTCCATGTCCTGGGCAACTGTGGGAAGTTCTTCCACCGGCGCGTCAGGTTCGCCGGCCAATTCCTCCAGCCAGGACATGGCGTCATCGAGATCGTCTGGGAACTCAACGTCAGCCGGGGCGGCGGCCTCCAGCTCACCCTCGCTGTCTTCAAGGGCCAGCAGCGTCTGCATCAGGTCGTCTTCGGCCGCGTCTTCGGCGGGTTGGTCTTCGGGCCACTGCCAAGTTGGCAATTCTTCCACCGGTTCGGCCTGCGCTTCCTCGGCGGCCAGAGCGTCCAGCCAGTTGAGGTCTGCATCTTCATCGAGCGGTACGTCCGGGGGCAAGTCCGGCAGGGGCGATTCGTCGGCCTCGGACACGGCCGTTTCTGCGGGCTCTTCCTCAATCTGAGCGCCGACCAATTCCGCCTCATCCAGCACCATCCAGTCTGGCAGTTCGCCGGTGTCGTTGAGCACATCCAGGCCGCTCGTGTCGGAATCTGTCATGGCAGTTAAATCATCCAGCCAATCCATTTCATCGTCGGGGAGCAATGGCTGCTCTGGCTGCGTTGACTGCTCGTCATCCGGGCCGGTGAATTTTTCTTCCTTTTTATCGCTCACAACATCCTCCACATCCAATTTCAGGTCTGCGGCCCGGGCATCGGCCGCCGCTGCTTCGTCGGCAAACAGCCAGCCCGGCAGGTCTTCCTCTGCAGCCAAGGCATCCGCCGTCGAGAGATCTAGTTCGACCGCAGCACGCAGCATATCGCTCATCATCGGCGCTTCCAGGTCTTCGGCTTCTTCGGGAAGCGCCTCTGGGGCGGCCTGTTCATAGTCGTCAACTTTTGTTTCGTCCAACGGCGTGGAGGCGAGGGCGTCCAAACTGGCTCCCCGCAACCAAGCGGGGAGATCGCCGGTGGCGAGGTCGGCATTGTCCGGGTCAACGGCCGTTTTTTCATCTTCCTGCAGCCAATCCGGCAACCCATCGCTGATCAGGCCGTCGGCAAACGGGTCGTCTTCCGCCACGTCTGCCGGTTCGTCGGCCAGGCGATCCGTGCCCAGCAGGCGAGAATCTACAGAGTCGGGGATAAAATCGCTGTTTAACCAGTCGGGCAAGGGGCCGCTCTCCGGGGTCGCGCCGCCGGCCTCGCTAACCTCGCTCGCGTCAGATTCCGCCGCGGCCAACCAATCGTCGGCCTCATCGTCCAGCAGTTCAGAATTTTTAGCGGCAACCCAATCGGCCAATTCATCAGCCAGATCGTCGGTAGCCGGTTTGGTCTCTTCGTATAAGTCGCCTGTCTGGCTGCCGGTCATCAACCAGTCGGGAATATCGTCGGGCAAACCGGTTTCATCGCCCAACGCCAGGGCAGCCAAACCGTCGGCCATCTCAGGCGCGTGCTCGTCGTCCTCGTCTGGCTCTGCGCTCATGGCCGTCAACTCGTCGGTCAAACGCCATTCAAATTCTTCTTCCGGCTCTTCTTCGTCGTCCCAGTCAGTTTGAAAATCGCCAAACTGGCTTAGATCAAGGGCGCCGGATTCGGAGTCGATGTGCAGGCTGTCGGCTTTTTCATCGGCTGGGGATTCCAGCCAATCAAAGGCGTCACTTTCCTGGAGGTCATCTTCGACCTCGGCGAGTTGGTCTTCGCGCAGCCAGGCAGCGGCCGTTTGCGAATCGATTTGCAAGGGATCCAGGTCGTCGGCGGCGAGATCGGCCAGCCAATCCGGGGCAAAATCATCGACGGCCTCAGACGCGCCCGGCGTGTGGCCGAGGTCGTCGGCGTCGGCGGTGTGGGCCAGTAAACCGGCCTGGGCGTCGCTATCTGGTTCCTGGCCGGGCATGCCGCCGGCTACCAGGTCAAAATCTGACGCTTCGTCTTCCTCCGGCTCGATCAGTGTGGCCAGCCAATCGGACTGTGGCTTGGTTTGCTGGCGCAGCATGTCGCTTTCATAGGCATCGGCGCGGTCAACGGCCGTTTCCGGCTCTTCAAGCGGCGGCAGTTCACCGGTCAGCCCTTCCAACCATTGATACATGTCGTCGTCGGTTTCCAGGTCCGGCTGGTCGCCATCGGCCAATGGGGTGGGCTGCCAGGCAGGTTTTTCTTCAAACTCGACCTGCGCGCCTTCGGCGCCCAGGTAATCCACTTCCACCACTTTGGGCAGGGGAATGGCGCCTTCGGCGCGAAAAGCGCTGCCCTCGGGCGCTTCGGGATCGTAGTGGCTGGCGTCCAGCAGCAACAAGGCCTGTAAACGTTGTAAGTAGCTTTGGGCTTCATCGACCCGGCCGGTGCGCAGCCAGATTTCGGCCAGGACGGCGTTCGCGGCGATGCAGTTTGGGAGCTGATCCAGCACCACTAAGGCGACGTTGACCGCTTCCATGCGACGGCCGTCGCGCCATAGGGCTTCCATCAGCAAAACGCGCAAGTCGATGCGTTCTTCGTCGGCGGCCAGGGCGGCCCGTAAAACGGCCGTGGCCTGATCAAACAACTCGCCGCGCAAATACAGCCGGGCCAAAGCGCCTTTGGTCAGAAGAAGCGTGGTGGGGATAACGGCCGTGTCGCCATTTTTCTGCCCCTTACGCTGATTCTCGATCTGCCGCACGTACAGGCTGCGCAGTTCCTGCTGAATGGCCGTGTTGTAAGGCTCTATTTCGTAGGCGCGTTCCAAATGCCATATCGCCTGAGCGGGAACATCTTCCTCTTTAAAAATGATGGCTAAACCGGCGTGGGCAATGTGATCGTTGGGGTCGGCGCTGAGAATGCGCTGGAACAGCTCTCTGGCTCCGTCGTAATCCCCTTTTTCCAACTGCGTCTTGGCCAGCAGGCGGTAGGTGGCAATATGCTGGGGATGCTGCTGTAATATGTGGCGGCAGTGTTCAGCCGCCAGATCATAATGACTATCTTCCAGAAGTTGATTGATCTGTTCGTGGTATTTGTGCAGGGCAATGGTTGTCATGGGGGTAACCCCTTCCTGCAAAACGTAAAACGAACCAGGACCATGACTTCTATGAGGATGTCGGTTTTACGTTTTACGTGTTTGTTATGGTTAACTTGTGGCGATATTATGCAAAGTTTCCTTCAATTTAGCAAGTGGTGGTCCTTGATTTGCTGTAGTAGATCAGTCACATCTTGTTCGGGTTGGGGCATGGGGCCAATGTCGTCTTTGATTTCGTCGCGGCCCAACAGGGCGTAAATGGTGTTGAGAATGCCCCGGTTGAGCACTTGCAGTTCATAGCCGCCTTCCAAGACAAAGAGGATACGGCCGTGGCACAAATCGTTGGCCATCTGCACCAGGTAGCGGCAAATGTTGGCGTAACCCTGCAAACTGAGGCCCCCTTGAGCCAGCGGGTCTTGCCAATGGGCGTCGAAACCGGCCGAAACCAGCATGATGTCTGGCTTAAAAGCGGCTACCTTGGGCAAGACCAATTCCCGCATCACGCGGCAGTAACCTTCGTCGCCCACGTAGGGCGGCAGCGGTACGTTCAGCGTATAGCCCAGGCCATGCCCGGCCCCAATCTCGCTAGACCGCCCAATGCCGGGATAAAAATAGGGCGCGAACAAATGGGCCGACACAAACAAGACAGAATCATCGAGGTAAAAGATTTCTTGCGTGCCATTGCCATGGTGCACGTCAAAATCGATGATGGCCACGCGTTTCGCGCCATGTGCTTCCTGGGCGTGGCGGGCGGCCACGGCCGTGTTGTTGATCAGGCAAAAGCCGCTGGCCTGGTTAGAACTGGCATGGTGGCCCGGCGGCCGTACCAGCGCAAACCCATTCCGCGCCTTGCCGGTCATGATCTGGTCGACAGCCTCGCAGCAGCCGCCGGCAGCCAGCCGCGCCAGCCGGTAGCTTTCGGCCGTGGCGTAAGTGTCGCCGTGGTCCAGCAGCCCGCCGCCACGCCAGGAAATTTGCTGGATGCGCTCCAGGAGAACGGCCGTATGCACCCGCATCAACTGCTCCATCGTCGCCGTCATCGGCTCCACCGGCGTCAGGTCCTGCAAAACGCCATACTCCTCCAAAAACGGCAGCACCGCCTCCAGCCGATGGTGGCTTTCCGGGTGATAAGGCTTTGTGTGTTTCATGGCCGGCGCATAAACTATCAAACTGCTCATTCAATCATCCTTTCCTCGGGATTTGTTCGACGGAACTCAAAGCAATGAACCCACACCCCATTATACGCCCTAAGAAAAAAGGGCGCAGCAATAAGCCGCACCCTCTTCAGTTAGTCCTTTCTTCAACGCTCAGGCCGCCTGGGCCTGGGCCGGTTATCCGCCATTGACCAGCATGTAGAGCAAACCCTGGCCACCGGCAATAGCGGCCACCAAACCGGCAAAAACCACAGACACCATAGACATTAACTTAATCAAAATGTTCAGCGAAGGGCCAGACGTGTCCTTAAAGGGATCGCCAACCGTGTCGCCAACGACGGCCGCTTTGTGCGCCTGGGAACCTTTACCCCCATGATGACCTTCTTCGATGTATTTTTTCGCGTTATCCCACGAACCGCCGGCATTGGCCATCATAATCGCCAGGGCAAAACCGGCCGCCAGACCGCCAGAAAGCAGCCCCAGCACACCGGCCACGCCAAACAACACGCCTACGATCACCGGCACGGCAATGGCGATCAGCGAGGGCAGCACCATCTCCCGCTGGGCGGAAGCGGTGCTGATGTCTACACAGCGGGCATAATCGGGCTTAGACGTGCCGGCCAAAATGCCCGGGTCTGTGCGGAACTGGCGGCGAACTTCTTCAACCATGCCGCCGGCCGCACGGCCAACCGCCCGCATCGTTAACGCTGAAAAGTAAAAAGCGGTCGCCGCGCCGACAAAAAGACCAATCAAAACCGAAGGATTTAGCAGCGTCACGTTGTAATACACCATAAAATCCTGCATGGTCATGGTAGCTACTTCCACGGTTTTTCCGGCGATCTGCACCGTCTCAATGCCGCGCAGTTCGGTGAGTACCAAGCGGATTTCTTCCAGATATGCCGCCAGCAGCGCCAACGAGGTCAAGGCCGCTGAACCAATCGCAAAGCCCTTGCCGATGGCCGCGGTGGTGTTGCCCACAGCGTCCAGTTGATCGGTCCGGTCGCGCACTTTGGGATCCAGGTCGGCCATTTCGGCGTTGCCGCCGGCGTTATCGGCAATGGGTCCGTAGGCGTCTGTGGCCAGGGTGAACCCCAGGGTTGAAAGCATGCCAACGGCCGCAATGCCCACGCCATAGAGGCCCATCAAAATATTGCTGCCACCACCAACGACGTAAAAACTAACGGCGATACCGAAGACAATGGCCACCACCGGAATGCCGTTAGACTCCATGCCCACAGCCATGCCCTCGATGAGGGCCGTCGCCGAGCTGGTTTCGGCCTGGGCGGCGATGCCGCGGGTGGGCTTGAAGGCGTGGGAGGTGTAATACTCGGTGGCTTTACCCACGATAATCCCGACGACGAGACCAATGATAACGGCCGTCCACACCTGCCACCAATTCGGCAGCCCCAAACTATACAGAATCGGCAGCGCCAGCACCGCAATACCTATCGAACTGCCATACAAGCCACGGCTCAAAGCGCCAATCAGCTGCCCCTGGGTGGCATTTTCATCAGCCCGGACCAGGTAAATCGCCATAATCGACAAAATGACGCCCACGGCCGCCAAAGAAATCGGCGCGGCCAGATAGCGAAGCTGCATCTCCATTATGGAATAGGTTCCCAGAGCCGCACCGGCCGTTGCTACGGCCGCCACACCGAGCGCCGACGTCGCCAGAATCGAGCCAGCGTACGATTCATACAAGTCAGCCCCCATACCGGCCACGTCGCCCACGTTATCGCCCACGTTGTCGGCAATTGTCGCCGGGTTGCGGGGATCATCTTCGGGAATACCGGCTTCCACTTTGCCCACCAGATCCGCCCCCACGTCCGCGGCCTTTGTGAAAATGCCGCCGCCCACGCGGGCAAACAGCGCCTGCGTGGAAGCGCCCATGCCAAAACTAAGCATCGTCGCTGTGATGATTGGCAGTGGATTAGCCGCCGTGCTGATAAAGCTGTTCGGCAGCAGCGCCGGGAAAAGAAAGTATAAAATCAGAAACCAGGCTGTGATGTCCAGCAAGGCAAACCCAACCACAACCAGACCCATCACCGCCCCGGCCCGCAGAGAAATTTGCAGACCATTATTCAGACTTTGGCTGGCGGCATGGGCCGTGCGCGCCGAAGCATTCGTGGCTGTGCGCATCCCAAAAAAACCACACACGGCTGAAAACAACCCGCCGGTGATAAAAGCAAAAGGCACCACCGGATTTTGCAGTTTCAAAAAGGACATGATCAAGAACACGGCGAACAAAACGCCAAAAACGATGCCGACGACGCGATACTGTCGCGAAAGATAGGCCATAGCCCCTTCGCGGACAGCCTGAGCGATCTCCACCATGCGCGGTGTTCCTTCGCTCTGAGCCATGACCTGGCGGTAAAAATAGAAGGCGTACCCCAGGGCCACAACGGCCCCGATGGGACCTAACCACCACAACCAGGGTAAAGCGGCGCGATTTGCCGCCGCTTCTTGGGCCATTAACAATGTTTGTTCCATAAGCGTCTCTCACATCTCCTGCAAGGTTTAATCTGTTGGAAAATCAGGTGATAAACGATGGTCTGGGCTGTCATTTATCGAGTTAAACTTTGGGTGTATCCGGGTCTTTAATTGGTTTATCAGGTGCTTCTTGTTATCACAATTAAGAGGGAAGCGTGTGTTTGTTTTGTGATCAAATTTGGTTCCCAACGAGGGGGTATCAGGGCGGGCAGATTGTAACGAATTGCACAAACCGTGTCAAACTTGGGCGAAACGGCCGTAACCAATTTTGATAGGCGTGTTATTAACGGCTATAATTTGCCTATTGTGTAAAGCCAACGCTATCCCAAAGACGCAAAAGGAGCGGACAATCTATGACGGTACACCTCTACCTATCCCTGATACCTGAGGCGCTGATAGCCTCCATGTACCCGCCGGAGGAATTCGGCGTCTACTACACGGTTGGTTACAGCAAGAAGCAGCGCGGTCAGGCCATGTTTGTGGAATTGGATCCTGGTTTTCGCCATGAGTTTTTCCGAATTGATGAAGGGATCGCCCGCTGCGTGCCGCATGAAGACGGCCGTCCCAAAAAATCAGTCTACATCTCCACGTACCGCGTCCTGGAACACATCCCCCTAACCAACATCAATACCCTGTACCTAGTCACCAAATACGGCGAGACCCTGCCGCTGCAGCGCAGCACCGACTATCCCACCGATGAATCCGGCTTTTACATGTACCAGGAAATTGCGCCCGTCTCGCCCCTGGTCGTCAGCACCTTGAACCCGGTCGCGCTCTACAAATTCCTCACCCAGGACCCCGACAGCATGATCCATTTACCGGCCGTCTGCTTCGTCGATTTGCGCCTGGGCGATCTGGCCCGTGATCCGGAATTCGGTTCCGTCGGCGACCTGCCCTACGATTACATCCACCAGCTCCGCGAAGGATTAGTCGAACTGCAAACCAAAACCATCCATACCAAGATGATCGACCGGACCCATACCGTCGAGTACCCCTACCGCATGATCAACAACGGCGTCTACCTGGGCAACATCCAGGAACTGGCCTACTTCCCCATCCCCAGCCGGGACGAACTTCGGAAAAACTATTCTCGTTGGTGGCGCTCCGCCAACGTCTAACCCCTCTCAAAAAAAGAGACTGGAGACTGAAAAAGTCTCCAGTCTCCAGTCTCTACTCTTTAAATCCTATCAGACGCTCGACCCACAAACTAATCCGCCAGCGTAGACAAATCGCCAACGTCCTGGCCCATGACCCGAGCTTTCAACACACGCCGCATAATCTTGCCCGAACGCGTTTTCGGCAGGTTGTCCACAAAATCAATGGTTGAAGGTTTGGCGATTGGCCCCATCTCATGAGCCACGTGATCTTTGAGCATGTGCTCCAATTTCTCACTGCCTTCCCAACCCTGCCGCAAAATGCAGTACGCCTTGATGATGTTGCCGCGCAGTTCATCGGGCACGCCAATCACGGCCGCTTCCGCCACCGCGGAATGGCTGACCAACGCGCTCTCAATCTCGGCCGTGCCCAACCGATACCCGGAGACCTTGATCACATCGTCGATACGGCCGATAACCCAGATGTAGCCGTCTTCGTCCCGCTTGGCGCTGTCACCCGGCAGATACCAGCCCTGCTCGGCAAAGCGGCTCCAGTACTGCTGCACGTAACGGTCCGGGTCGCCAAAAATCGTCCGCAGCATACCCGGCCACGGCGATTTGATCACCAGATACCCTTCCTCATTCGCGCCTACCGATTCGCCTTCTTCGTCTACTACGTCCACATCCACGCCGGGAAAGGCGCGTGTTGCGGAACCAGGCTTCAGCGGCACGCTGGGCAGCGGCGTGATCATAAAACCGCCGGTTTCGGTCTGCCACCACGTATCCATGATCGGGCATTTCTCCTTGCCGATCACCCGGTAATACCAGCGCCACGCTTCCGGGTTGATTGGCTCGCCAACAGAACCTAACAGGCGCAGCGAGGAGAGATCATGTTTGTTGGGCCAGCTTTCGCCAAAGCGCATGAGGCCGCGAATGGCTGTGGGCGCGGTGTAGAGAATCGTGACACCATATTTGGCGATGAGCGACCACCAGCGATCTGGGTAGGGATACGTTGGCGCGCCTTCATACATCAGGCTGGTGGCCCCCAAAATGAGCGGCGCATAGACGATGTAGCTGTGCCCGGTAATCCAGCCGGGATCGGCGGCGCACCACCAAACGTCTTCGGGTTTGATGTCGAACACCCACTTGAGGGTGGTGGAAGTCCAGACCATGTAGCCGCCGTGGGTGTGTAAAATCGCTTTGGGTTTGCCCGTGGTGCCCGAGGTGTACAGGATGAAGAGGGGATCTTCGGCGTCCATTACTTCGGTGGGCGCGTTGGGATCAGCAATGGGCAGGGCCATCAGATCGTGATACCAATAGTCACGGCCCTGGACCATTTCCACTTCGACGCCGGTGCGCTTGACGCAAATCACTGACTGGATCGTGCCGGAGCGATCGACGGCTTCGTTGGCAATTTTCTTAAGTTCGACGATGCTGCCGCGCAGCCAAGCGCCATCGCTGGTGATGAGGACTTTGGATTGGCTGTCGTCGATGCGCTCGTGGAGGGCCTCGGTGGAGAAACCGCCGTACACCACGGAATGCATCGCGCCGATTTTGGCGCAAGCCAGCATGGCGATCATCAATTCGGGAATGCGACCCATGTAAATGGTAACCCGGTCGCCTTTTTGCACGCCCATCGCCCGCAGCACGCTGGCGAATTTGCTCACCTGGTAGTTGAGCTGCTGATAGGTGTAGACGCGGGTATCGCCCGGTTCTCCCTCGAAGATGAGCGCGGCTTTGTTGCGCACGGCCGTACGCATATGGCGATCCAGCGCGTTGTGGACGATGTTCACCTTGGCTCCTTTGAACCACTTGTAAAAAGGAGCGTTGTGATCTTCTAATGTCTTTTCCCATGGTTGATACCATTCGTAATTTTCTGCGGCCACCTTCCCCCAGAACTTGGCCAGATCGGCCGAAGCCTCCGCATGGACTTTTTCATAGTCCTTAATATGCGCGTGAGTAACCACCTCTGGCGCGGGAAAATAGACTTCGCCAACCATTTTCTTATCGTCTGACATTGCGTCGTCCTCCTAAATATATCAATTTAGACCATTTGGTTCGGGTGCTGCCCCAATGAAGATTTCAGGAATAAAATCTTGTCCGCCATTGGGCGTTTTAAGTATATTGGCAAATAGGCAAACTGTAAAACCTTTTTTCGTTTGTCGTTGGATGATTTTGAACGCTGGCCAATGATGAATTTCACATAAAACTTCATTTTCTGCTATCATACAGCTTATCGATTTCCTCCATCCCGTTCACTGCACCCACCGCTTACGCAGACTTATTGGTATCCACAAACAGCAATCCTGAGATTGTGCGCGATCTACAGGCATGATTTCATAAATCTTGCTGGCTTTTACGCCTTCTTGAGCGCGGATTTTGGCCGGCAGAGACACCGCTGTGGTTTATTCTTTGATGATGGACACCACTTCTTTCAGCTTATTTGAGCTTCTCCGCGATTACTTCAACGAAGACGAGCTGCGCACGCTTTGTCTGGCCATCCAAATTGATTTTGAAGATTTGCCGGCCAGCCTGGGCAAGCAGGGGAAAGTTCGGGAATTAATTCTGTTGTGCGCGCGGCAGAACCGGCTGGATGACCTAGTCGCTTACGGCCGTCAGCAGCGACCAACCTTAATCTGGCCTGACCCCCAATTCTTCACCAACGACGTGCTGCTGGGCGAGCCGCCCAGACCCCCGCAAGCCTTCGAGCCAGAATGTGTCCAGATTCCCGCCAGAGCGTTCCTGTTAGGCAGCAGCCTGCCTGGAGATGTCGCCACATTTGCCGGGCCGCAGCATGAGGTGACGCTGCCCGCGTTTGCCATAGGCAAATATCCGGTGACCAACGGCGAATATGCGGTCTTTCTGAAGCAGGCGAAGTATCCCCCGCCACGAGGCTGGCTGGGGCCGACTGCCCCGCCGGATAAAGAACGGCATCCGGTGGTGAATGTGAGTTGGTATGACGCCCTGGCGTATTGTGACTGGCTGCGGACGCAAACGTTACGGCCGTATCGCCTGCCTACGGAAGCGGAGTGGGAAAAAGCGGCTCGGGGCACAGACGGCCGTCTCTATCCCTGGGGGAATGAATGGCTGGACGGCCGTTGTCACCACCAGGGCCAAACCACCGCCCCCGTCGACGCTTATCCCGCCGGCGCCAGCCCGTATGGCTGCCTGGACATGGTGGGCAACGTGCGCCAATGGACCAGCACGCTGTGGGGCAGCGATTATCAAAAACCTGAATACCCATACCCTTACCAGCTAAGAGATGGGCGGGAAAACCTGGCGGCGGGTACGGCCGTTTATCGCCTGGTGCGCGGCAGCGCCTTTGCCGACGAGCAAACCCGCCACCGCTGCGCCGCCCGCGCCTGGTACGCTCCGGACAATAAACACAAACATCGCGGCTTTCGCATCGCTCTGGCCAGATAAATTCAGAGAACAGCCATGACAAATAACCGCAACAGCATCGACTGGGACCTCTTAAAACGACGGATTCGCACCGGCAAGTTAACCCCGGTCATTGGCGACCGGGTCGGCCACGATGGATTTCTCACCAGTGACGAACTCGTCCAGGGGTGGGCCGGCAAAATCGGTTACCCCATGCCCAACACGCGCAGCATCACGCGCGTGTCGCAATATCGCAGCGTGACCAAAGACCCCTTAGCGGCCAAAGAAGATTACCTGGAATACCTGAAGCAATATCTGCTGCAAAAGGCGCAGCAGCCAAACGGCCGTAACGACTTCCTGACCACCCTGGAAGATGAACTGGACCTGCTCTCCTTTTCGCAGGTCGCCGCCCGTCTCAAATACCCCAATTTTGAAGAAGACCACCTCAATCCCCTGAAAATTCTGGCCCAATTCGACATTCCCATCTACCTCACCACCTGCTTCCACACCTTCATGGCCCAGGCCCTGGAACAATCCAACAAAACCCCGCGCCTGGAAACATGCGCCTGGAACGACGAAAGCGGCGCCCACACCTCCCTGTTCGACGAGGATTTGTACGCCGACGACCCGCAAAAACCGGTCATTTATCACCTGCATGGGCTGGATTCTGAACCGGCCACCCTGGTGCTGTCTGAAGATGATTTTTTGGATTTTCTGGTAAACGTCACCCGCAACGAACAGATCGTGCCGTACCGGATCCATCAAGCCATGGCCGATTCCTCGCTGCTGCTGCTGGGCTATGAATTGCAGGATTGGGACTTCCGTGTTTTGTTCCGCGGACTGATCAAAAGCAAACCCAGCGCCCGTCGCCTGATGAGCATTTGCATTCAGCTAGACCCCCGGCAAAACAATGCCAACGACGCGCCCGAAGTGGAAAAATACCTGGAAACCTATTTCCGCGAATACAAATTTGAAATTTATTGGGGCAGCGCCCAATCATTTGCCCTGGACCTCTGGAATCAGCTGGGAGTATAAGCATGGGCGTTTCAGCTAAAAACCCCTACGTCGGCCCCCGTCGCTTTGAAGAAGACGACAAAGATTATTTCTTTGGCCGGGACAACGAAGCGCGCCAACTGCTCTCCATGGTTATCTCCGACCGCCTCTTGCTATTCCACTCGCAATCTGGCGCCGGTAAAAGCTCGCTCATCAACACCCGGCTGCGCCCGGGCTTGCAGGATGAAGGGTTTATCGTGCTGCCCACGGCGCGCGTGGGGGGCTCCTTGCCGGAAGGGATCAGCGACGTGGGCAATATCTTTGTCTATAACCTCATCGCCAGCCTGAACCTCACCGGGGAGAATGCCAGCCAATTTACCCACACCAGCCTGCAAGATTATTTGCACGCCCTGCGCGAAGCCACCCCTTCGGCCATGGATGAATATGGCCAGGAAAAAGCGCGGGTGTTGATCATTGACCAATTCGAAGAGATTGTGACGACGAATCTGGACCACTGGAAAGAGCGCCAGGGTTTTTTCCAGGCGCTGGGCGATGCGCTGCTGGCAGACCCGCTCTTGTGGGTGGTGCTGACGATGCGCGAGGATCACATTGCCGCCATTGAACCTTACGCGAAGTTTTTACCCTGGGGCATTCGCCGGCGCTTTAACATGCAGCGGATGACGGCCGTTGCCGCCCTCAAAGCCATCACCGAACCGGCCCTGAAAGAGAAACGGCCGTTTACCGATTCCGCCGCCAAACGCCTGGTCGATAACCTGCGGCAGCTGCGCACCATCGAGGAGTCCGACGAAGCTCCCCTGGGCGAATACGTGGAGCCCGTGCAGCTGCAGGTGGTCTGTTACCAGTTGTGGAAAAACCTGCTGGCCCAACCGGACCCGCCGAAGGTGATCACGGAAAAGGATTTGCTGGCATTTGGCGACGTGGATGCCGCCCTGGCGCAATTTTATGAAACGGCCGTCAGCAACGTCCTGCGCCAGACGCACGAATCCGAACTGGCCCTCCGCCGTTGGTTCGAAGAAAAACTGATCACCGAAGCCGGCACGCGCGGCACAGTCTACCAGGGAACCGAAACAACCGAGGGCATGTCCAACGAAACCGTGCGGCTGCTGGCCAACGAATATTTATTGCGCGCCGAACCGCGCGCCGGCGGGTTGTGGTTTGAACTGGTGCACGATCGCTTTGTCGCCCCCATTTTGCAGGCCAACCAGACCTGGCGCCTGCGGCAAAACCCCCTGATCCAGGCCGCCGAATTGTGGCTGCGCTCCAAACGACGGCGCGACCTGCTGTACAAAGATGAACAACTCCGGCAGGCGCTGGAAAGCGTGGCCGGGGAATCGTTGGAACCAACCGTGCAGGAATTTTTAACGGCCTGCCAGGAAGCGCAAAGCCAGCGCGACCTGGAACAGGCGCGCCACCTGGCCGACGAGCAGGCGCGCCGCGCCGAGGCAGAAGCCACCGTCGCCCGGCGGCTGCGCCTCCTGACGCTGGCCCTCATCGCCGCGATTCTGGTGGCCGCCTGGTTTGCCTACGAGGCGAGACAGGAACGAGATACGGCGGAAGCCAATGCGGCCGTGGCCGAGGCCAACGCCACCGTGGCCATTGCCCAGCAAAAACAGGCGCAACTCAGCGAGTCGGCGGCCGAGAAGGCGCGCCAGACGGCCGAGGCGTATTCGACCGTGGCCAGC
>ERZ795053.3621-NODE-3621-length-17405-cov-21.497003_pt1 | contig 17405 bp, 12 predicted proteins | sample MGYA00375137_ERZ795053 | MGnify/ENA primary metagenome ERZ795053 (study PRJEB30182, sample SAMN05720284) | activated sludge metagenome | isolation source: Anaerobic digester | place: Hong Kong | collected 2014-12-17 ...
GAAGCAGCCGACGGAGATCGAAGCCAAATTCGCCGTTGTCGATCCATCCGTTTTGGAGACACTGGCGCGCGAACGGTCGCCGGTCGCCGGCTACCGCTTTGGCCCGGTTGCCAGGAAGGTCGTGCGCGATGTCTACCTGGACACGGCCGACTATCGACTCCTGCGTCATGGCTACCAGGTGCGCGTGCGGACCGGCATCGACGGCAGCGTGATGACGCTCAAAGGGAGCGGCGCGGCCAATGAAGTCGGCATCTATCAGCGCGTGGAGATCGAGGAGTCCTTCGGCGGCGAACAGTTGCCCGAATCCATTGCCGACATGCCGCCATCGTTGGCCGGCGCGCTCGGCGGCGTTCTGGATGCGCGGGCAAAGCTTGCGCCGATCTGCGTCATCGAACAGACGCGGCGCGTGCGTGACATTGCGGCAGAGGCGCCGGGGCGCACGCGGGGCCGGGCGCCGACGCTGGCCATACTGAGCCTCGACGAGATGCGCATCCGGCAGAGCCGCGAGGGCGCCGTCATTGCCCGTGCCTACGAGGTCGAAGTCGAGCTGAAGCCAGGGGTCGATGCGGCCGAGTTGCATGTGCTGGCCGATCGCTTTCTGGGCGCGTTTGAGCTGACGCCCAGCACAGAGAGCAAACTGGCGCGCTCGTTGGCCATCATCAGCCGCCATCCGCTCGCCTCGCCGGAGAACTGGCAGGGCGTGCAGCCCTCCATGCACATGGCGGAGGCGTGCCGCGTCATCTGGCAGGAACAGTTCATGCAGATGCTGCTCAACGAGGCGGGCGTGCGCCATGCAAGCGACCCGGAACACGTGCATGACGCGCGGGTGGCCATCCGCCGTGCGCGGGCGGCGGCGCGCATTCACGAAGAGTACTTCAAGCCGAAAGCGACGCGCCGCTACTTGAAGCGGCTGCGACGAACGGCCCGCTTGTTGGGCGCCGTGCGCGATCTGGACGTGGCGATCGGCAAGTTGCAGGAATATCGGCAGAAGAACCGGCGCAAGTGGACCGGCGATCTGCAAACGAAATTGGACGAATGGCTGGCGAAGCGCGCTTCGGCGCATGGCGAATTGGTGGCGTGGCTCGATAGCAAGAAGTACGCTGCGTTCGTCGCCGACTTCGTGCGTTTCTGCCGCACGCCGGGCGCCGGCATCGTCCACTTCGAGTCCAAGCCGGGTGACGAGGTGATACCCTTCCAGGTACGTCATGTCACACCCACGATGCTGCTGAGCAACTTTGAGCGCGTGCGCTCCTTCGAGACATGCTTCGAACAGGCGGATGCCGTACCGGTCGAAACCCTGCACCGGCTGCGGATAGCCTGCAAGTACCTTCGCTATAACCTGGAGTTCGTGGCGAACCTGCTCGGCCCGCAGGCCGGTGAGATCATCGAATCGCTGCGCAACTTGCAGGATGATCTCGGCGATCTCAACGATGCCGCCGTCAGCAAACAACTGCTGGCCGGCGGCGAGAGCGTCGATGGCGAGGCTGCCACAACGAGCTACGAGCGCACCCAGGACCGCATCATCGAGAAGCTGCGGCGCCAGATGCGGCGTGACTTTGCCCGCTTTGTCTCGCCGGCGAACCGCGCCCGCCTTTTCTCGGCCATTGCCAACCTGTAGGCGGAGAGCTTACCCGGCAATGAGTTGCTGCAATGTCGCGAGCAACATCCTGCCCCTTCCACAGAATCCAGAACGAACGGGAGATCACGTTTGGCTCAGTCGTGCCTGGGCTACCCTGAAGGCGCCGGCTCTGCACTTGCGAGATTGTAATGGCAGGGGCGTCGGGGTCAACTGGCCGTACGGTTGTGCAGGATCTCGATATAGCGGTCGGTCGCGCTTTTTTCGTCTGCTGTAGACTCCTTACCGTCTTCGTCTTGTCCATATGCGCCGGCAATGCGTGTCGGCCCCATACCGGGCACCTCGATCATGCCCTGCGCCTCGCTCTGCGCCAACTTGAGCACGCCGTCGGCCATGGCCGCGCCGGCCGCCTCACGTTGGTGCACGGCTGCGCCGCTCAGGAAGCCCTTGAGCCCGGCGATGACGCCGATGAGATCGTGCACCGGCTTGGCCAGCACGCCGACGATGACGCCCGACAGCGCCACGTCCCAGTTGGCCGGAACCCCGCTCAGGAAGCCAAGCGTCAGCGGCTGCAAGGCGGCAAAGAGGTGGAAGGTGAAGAGCCCCGCCAGCAGCACGCCGAAGATTGCGCCGAGGAGGACGCTCGTGCCGCTCTTGAATTTGACATAGGCGCTGGAGACGAGCGTCGTGGCGGTCATGCGCTTGCTGTTGAGCAGGATCCACTCGGTGTAATTCCACAGCAGTTCCAGCACGCGCTCGATGGCGAACGCCGCGGCCAACATGGCCAGGATCAGCGGCCACAGGCTTGGCGCGGCGCTTGCCTCTTGCTGCGTACCAGCCGCATGCGCAACGAGCGGCGCAAGGGCCGGCAGCGCTGCAACAGTTGCGACGGTCACGGTGCGATTGATCATCGTGCTATGCTTCATCGACGATTCCTTCCGTCTCGCCTCAATAGCTCTCGGCCAGATCGACCAGCAGGCGCACGCCAAAACCCGTCGCCCCCTTGGGTGTCATGGCGTCGCGCTCGGTCGTGCTCCACGCCACGTTGGCGATGTCGAGATGCGCCCACGGATAGCCCTCCGTGAAGTGCTCGATGAACTTGGCGCTGGTGGAGACGCCGCCGCCCCGCCCGCCGCTGTTCTTGACCTCGCCCATGTCGCCCTTGATCGGCTCCATGTACTCCTCCCACATGGGCATGGGCCACAGCCGCTCGCCGCTCTGCGCCGACGCACCCATCAAGGCGGCCTGGAGATCGGCGTCGTTGTCGAATAGGCCGGCCGCCTGCGTGCCCAGCGCGATGCCGATGGCGCCGGTCAATGTGGCCAGGTCGACGACGGCCTTGGGCTCGAAGCGCGCCACGTAGGCCACCGCGTCGGCCAGGATCAGCCGTCCCTCGGCGTCGGTGCTGAGAATCTCGGTGCTCTTGCCGGTCATTCCTGTGAGGATATCGCCGGGGCGGAAGGCGTTGCCGTCCGGCATGTTCTCCACGCACGCGGCCACGCCGATCACGCGGCGCGCCACGCCGACCTGGGCAATGGCCTGCATGGCGCCGATGACCGCCGCCGCGCCGCTCATGTCGTGCTTCATCTCTTCCATGCGCTCGGAGGGCTTGATGCTGATGCCGCCGGTGTCGAAGGTGATGCCTTTGCCCACAAAAATCAGCGGCGCCTGTTGCTCGGTGCCGGCCGGCGCGTGTTCGAGGATGACCAGTTGTGCCTCGTTGGCGCTGCCGCGGCTGACCGCCAGCAGAATGTTCATGTTGAGCGCGCTCATCTCGGCTTCGCCCAGCACGGTGCAGCGCAGGCCGGTTGCTTCGGCCATTGCCTGCGCGCGCTGCGCCATGGCGACCGGGTACAGCACGTTCGGCGGTTCGTTGGAGAGGTCGCGCGCCAGGTTGACGCCCGCACCGATCTGCGCGCCGCGCTGCACGGCCTGGGCCAGAGTGGCGACGCGGCTGCCATCAAACTCCACGACGGTGCAGCGCTCCGGGCCGTTCTCCGGCGCCTCGCGCTTGTAGTTGGGCACGCGATAGGCGGCGAGCACGGTGCCCTCCGCCAGCGCCTGCGCGGCCGCCGCCGGGTCGAGCCCGCCGATGCCCGCACCGTGCACGATGGTGGCGAAATGCTTGACGCCCTTGGTCTTGGCCAGCGTCTTGTAAACGGTCGCAGCGCTCTTGCGTGCGGCTTTCGTATCGAACTTTTCGGCGGCGCCCAGTCCCACAACCAGCACGCGCGGAGCGGCAACGCCGCCATCGGCGTAAAGCAGGGCGGTGCTGCCGGCCTTGCCGCTGAAGTCACCCGACGCAATGAGCCGGCTGATCGCGCCGTTCAACGCCTTGTCAACCGCACCGGTCGCGCCGGCCGGCTCCGTGACGCCCTCGAACAGATTGACGACGATACAATCGGCCGCCTGCTCGGCGATATTCCCCTGCTGAACTGAAATCTCCACGATGATTGCTCCCCAATTGACTCGGCGGTTCGGGCCAATGTTGGCCGGTAATTCGCTGATCCGATTCTTGTATTCACTTCGTGCCACCTTCGCGCCTTCGCGTCTTCGTGGCTATCCTCTTATCTTCTTGAGCCGCTGCGCCGCTTCCTCCAGCATGTCATCTGTTTTGCAGAAGGTGAAGCGCGCCATCTGGTCCGTCAGGTGCTGGTGCGGCCCGCTGTAGAAGGGGCTGGGCGGAATGGCGGCGACGCCGATCTCGCCCGTCAGCCAGCGGCAGACGGCCACATCGCGGCGCGTTCCAGCGGGCACCGGCACGTCGAGTGTGCTGGTATCGAAGATGATGAAATAGGAGCCGTCCGGCACGATAGGCGTCAGCCCGACGTCTTGCAGCACGCCGAGCAGGCGATTGCGCTTGGCCCAGTACGTGGCGCCCAACCAGTCAAAGTACCTGCGCTCCTCCGCTTGCTCCAACGCAACCGCCACCGCTTCCTGCAAGGGCGTGCCCACGGCAAAGGGGATCCACTGGTGCGCCATGAGCACGGCGTGCGCCAGGCGCGGCGGGGCGATGGCCCAGCCGATCTTCCAGCCGGTCACGGAAAAGGTCTTGCCCGCGCTGCCCAGCGTGACCGTGCGCTCCCACATGCCCGGCAGGGTCGCGATGCGCACGTGTCCGGCCGGCGGGTAGACCATCCACTCGTAGACCTCGTCGCTCAGCACGATGAGATTGTGCGCCTGCACGAATGCGGCGAGCGCCTCCAACTCGCCCCGGCTGTAGACTTTGCCCAGCGGGTTGAGCGGCGTGTTGAGCATGATCAACTTCGTGCGCGGGGTGACGGCGGCGGCGAGTTCGTCCATGTCCAGCACCCACTCGGCGGCGCTGGTACTGTACGCCGGGCCGCGTAGTGGGACATAGACGGGCGTGCCGCCGGCCATGATCACCGAGGCCGGGTAGCTGTCATAGAAGGGCTCGATGAGGATCACCTCGTCGCCCGGATTGACCAGCGCCTGCACGGTGGCAAAGATGCCTTCCGTGGCGCCGACGGTGACGACGATCTCCTGCATGGGGTCGAGTGCGCGGCCGAAGAGCGGGCTGTAGACCTGGGCGAGCGCGTTGACCAGGCGTGGGTGGCCGGCGCTGCGCGCGTACTGGTTGAGGTCGGCGGCAATCGCCGCCTGCGCCGCCTCCTTGACAAAGTCCGGCGCCGCAAAGTTGGGGAAGCCCTGGCCGAGATTGACCGCGCCCGTGGCATTGGCCAGGGCCGTGAACTCGGCGAAGACCGTTGCGCCGAAAGTGCGCACGCGCCGGGCGACAGGATCGTACGTTGGCTGGGCGGCAGGTTGGTTCGGATCTGCGTGCATGCTTTGGCCGTGCCCTCGAGCGGTACGGGCAGGCAGAGGATGCCTGCCCCGCGCTGGTGCTAAACTCGATGGCACATTATAGCCCACTTGCGCGGGTTCGCCACAAAGCGGGCGGCAGATTGCTCAGTTCTGCGCGACGTCCGGCTCGATGTTGACCTCGTCCATGCTGCCGGTGACGAGGAAGATGAGCCGTTCGGCCAGGTTGGTCACCAGGTCGCCGAAGCGCTCGAACTCGCGGGCGACGCGCAGCACCTCGTACTCGTTCTCCGCCTCTTGCAGCGAACCGGAGCCCGCCAGTTGGTACATGATCTGGGTGAAGGCGCGCGCGTAGAGCTTGTCGACCTCGTCGTCCATGTTGGCGACTTTTTGCGCCTGCACGACGTCGCGATTGGCATACGCCTCCTTGATCTGGCGCAACATGTCGAGCACCATGTGTCCCATTGCACCGATCTCGGGCGGCAAGGTGCCGCGCGGCCGGCCGTGCAAGTGGCGCAGCGCCTTGGCGACACCCTTGGCCTGGTCGCCCATGCGCTCCAGGTCGACGATCATGTTGAGGCTGGCGATGATCAGGCGCAGGTCGCGCGCCGCCGGCTGCTGCTTGGCAATGAGCAGGATGCAGCGATCCTCGATCTCGAAGCGCATCTTGTTGACCTGGCGGTCCAGGTCGCCGACAACGCTGGCCAGCGTCGGGTCCATCCGCTCGTAGGCCGCCAGTGCAATCGACATCTCTTCCTCGACGCGGCTGGCCATCAGCATGATGGAGTCGCTCAGTTGTTGCAGTTCCTGGTCAAAGTGCTCGCGCGGTTTCATTCTCTATCCCCTGTATCGGTGGCGCCGTGGCAGAACGCCGCGCCACGGCAGGACAGGCTGCTGCCTATCGGCATATGATAATACAAGGGGCACATTATCGAGACATCAATACAATGTTAACAGAGGTCGGCGCGATCCAATAGCAACGGCCCCTTCCACCTGGGAAGGGGCCGTCGAGTATGTTTGGTTCGTTCTTAGCGGCTGACCGTCTGGCGCTGCAGGGCCGGCGTTGCCGGGGTCGCCGTGCGGCGGCGCAGGTCGCTCGCCAGGGCGAAGAGCAGGGCCAGACCGGCAAAGGCGGCGATGACCCACGCTGCGATGCTCGTCCAGGCGATGCTCACGGCCGGGCTGGCGGCGGCGACTGCCTCGCTGCTCTCGACGATGACCGGGGCGCTGCCCAGGGCCTGCGGCTGGCGGCTGGCCAGCGTCAGGGCGTAGACGGCGCCAGGCTGGCCGGCGACGGGCAGCAGCTCGGCAACCGGAACCTCGGTGATACCGGCCAGCGTGCTCCACGTGGCGCCGCCGTTGCTCGTCATGCTCACGCCGACGGGCGACTGGTGCACCGTGGTGCTGCCGTAGAGGTAGCTCGTGGCGACGTACAGCACGTCGGCGTTGGCCGGGTCGGCGGTGATGGCGTCGACGCTGAGGCGGGAGCCGGGCACGAAGTTCAGACCGTCGTTGGCCATGGTCCAGGTCAGGCCATCCTGGCTGGTCAGCAGGCCGCGGTCGGCGGTGCCGACGTAGACGGTGGCCGGGATGCCGTTGACGACGGTCAGGGCGGTGGGCGTGCTGCCCAGGCCCTCGACGGCGCTCCAGTTCATGCCCTGCGTGTCGGCACGGAAGAGCGTGCTGGGCGTGCGGGCGAAGACCATGCCGGCGCCCGTGCTGTCGGCTGCGATCTCGACGACCGGCTCGGCCAGTTCGGTGTGGCCGCCGGCAATCATGCTCGAGCCGACGTCACGCAGGCGGAAGATGCCCGCCGTGTCGGTGCCGGCGTAGAGCAGGCGGTTGGCCTTGTCGATGGCCAGGCCGGTGACGCCACCGACATAGTCGTTGCTCAGCGGCACACGCAGCAGGCTACCGCTCTTGGCGTCCATGCGATAGACGGCCAGCTCGTTGGCGGCGCCGAAGTAGACGACGGACGGGCGGGTGCTGTCCACGGCAACGGCGCTCACGATGACACCCTCCGGCGTGGCGACCTTGCGCCATTCACCCGGGCGACCGACGAAGAGTTCGCCGCCGTCGACGGCGTAGTTCATGCCGGCGGACTGGCTGGCCGGGGCGTAGAAGCGCACATTTTCCAGATTCGCCTTGACGACCGTCGCCGGCTGCGTCTCCAGCGCGCTGACGATACCTGCAAAGAGGGCCAAGATCAGAAGAGCGGTCGTGCTGATGAAGAAGAATTTGCGAATCATGGTTTGTCTCCTTGCCTTTCTCGTGCAGTGTTTCTGCGTCGTGCCTCTAGTGTAGTGGGTCTGCCAGCGCTCTGTTGGACAACTTTGACAATCAAGTCGGACCGTCTTCCTACGCTGCTTTCTGACTCAAAGGATACGTTGATCTGGCGACGCCGGCTGTCTGTGACCAAACAGCAACCATGTGATCTACCGCACAGTCGATCAAGTTTCGACCAGGCAGAGCTCGATTGCCACCGATCGGCGCGCCAGCATGGGGACGGTTGGCGTGCGCCATTTGTTCGGTCGATCGAGAGCAGCCCCGCACAATGCAAAGTCCGCCGCGCCCCCTCGAATTTGACCGCAGCCGTCCCGTTTGCTATACTCCGACTGTTGTTGACCTAGCGGGCCAGTAGCTCAGTTGGGAGAGCGCTACAATCGCACTGTAGAGGTCAAGGGTTCAAGTCCCTTCTGGTCCACTCGACTCGGGTCAACTGTCGAAGCAGAAACGCCCAAAAAGCGGCTGAATTTGACAGAACCGGTCGAATCCCTATAATTGAAGATGCTTCTCGGGCCTATAGCTCAGCTGGGAGAGCGCTACAATGGCATTGTAGAGGTCAAGGGTTCAAATCCCTTTAGGTCCACACCTCGACCCTTCCGCCACGGAAGGGTCGTTTTGTTTCGCCGGCAGGCTTCACCCAAACCCTCGGCAGCAGAAAGGATGCTCCCTTGTCCGCCACCCGTGATCTGGATCAATTGCGTCCGGTCAAGTTCGACCTGGACTACGTCATGTACCCTGAGGGATCCGTGCTCATCAGCATGGGCAATACGCGCGTGCTCTGCAACGCGACGGTCGACGAATCGCTGCCGCGTTGGCTGCAGTACTCCAAGCAGCGCCAAGGCTGGGTGACGGCCGAATATGCCATGCTGCCGCGTGCCACCGAACAGCGCAACCAGCGTGAGATTCAATACCCGCGCGGGCGCACGCAGGAGATCCAGCGCCTCATCGCACGCAGCCTGCGTGCGGCCGTCGACCTGACGAAGCTGGGCGATCGCCAGATCGTCGTCGACTGCGATGTGCTCCAGGCCGACGGCGGCACGCGCACCGCGTCCATCACCGGCGGCTATGTGGCGCTGGCGCTGGCCGTGAAGCGGCTGGAAAAACGCCGTGTCGTCGGGCCGGGCGTATTGCAGCAGGCGGTCGCTGCCGTGAGCGTGGGCGTCGTCAACGGCAAGGCCGTGCTCGACCTGAACTACTCCATGGATCAGAAGGCCGACGTGGATATGAATGTCGTGATGACCTCCGACGGCCGCTTTGTGGAGGTGCAGGGCACGGCCGAGGGACAGCCCTTCAGCCGCGGCGCACTCAACGCCATGCTTCTGCTCGCCGAGCACGGCATCCGCCAGCTCTTCGAGATCCAGAACGAAGCGCTCGCCAGCGCCCGCATCTGACAATTTGGGCGTAGAGAAACGCAAACCACAAAGCCTCCAAGGGCACAAAGGGGCACAAAGATAGGCTCTTAACTTTGTGCCCCTTTGTGTTCTTTGCGTCTTTGTGGCTCCGATTTGGAGTTTCAGCGCGCTTTGGCTGTGCGCGCCAGGTGCAGCCCGACGAAGATGACCGCGGCGCCGGCGATCTTGAGCGGCGTCAGTTGTTCGCCGAGCAGCAGCGTGGCCGTGATCACGCCGATGACCGGGATGAGGTTGCCGTAGAGCGCGGTGCGCGTCCCGCCGATCTTCTTGACGCCGTTGTTCCAGATGATGTACCCCACGACGATGGCGAAGAGCGCCGAATAGATCAGCCCGCTCCATCCCCACAGATTCACCTGGCTCCAATCCAGCGCCAGCGTTGCCGGCAGGCCGATGACGATGATCGGCGCGGCGCCGATGGACGTCGTCAGCGCGGTGACGCGCAGCGGCGAATAGCGCGCCATCAGTGGCGCCGCCAGCACCGCATAGAGCGCCCACAAAAATGACCCCGCCAGGATCAGCAGATCGCCCACAAAGGATTGCGAGGAGAGCGTGACGTCGCCGCTGGCCGCCACGATGAGAATGATGCCGGCAAAGGTGAGGGCAATGCCCAGCCAGCCGCGCAGCGGCAGAATCTCGCGGCCCAGCACACGATTGATGAGCGCCACAAAAATGGGCGAGGTGGCGATGATCAGCGCGGTTACCGAGGCCGATGTCATGGACAGGCCGGTGAGGAAGAGCGGCTGATAGAGCCCCGTGCCGACCATGCCTGCCACGAGGAACTTCGGCCAGTCGCGGCGATCGACGCGCAGGCTGCCCTCGGTGACGCGCAGGATGATGAGCAGCAGCGCGCCGGCAATCACAAAGCGCACGGCCATGAAGGCCATGGGCGGAATCTGCGTGTAGGTCAGCTTGACGATGACCGCATTCATGCCCCAGATCACCGTCATCATGATCAACGCCAGGTCGATGGTCCCGAATTTGACCGGGGCCGGCGCCGGCGGGGCGATGACGATGGGCTCGACACGGTTGGTCATGGTCGCCTCCTGGCGTCAGTTGGCGGTGAAGCCGTTGGGCGCTGCGCTCAGCACCTTGTCGAGCGGGTCATTCTGGCGGATGCGATAGGTGGGTATCCCCGACGCCATCAGCTCGCTCTGCACGCGGCTGTAGTCGCGGCGCGAGCCAAAGGTCGTGGCGTCGATGATGAGGGCGATGCTGTTGACGCCGCGGCGCTGGAGCATTTGCAGGGCGGCGGCCCACTCCGGGCTGGCGTCGGGCGTCACGGCCAGCAGCGTGTCGTTGCGGTTCAGGCGGATGCCGTCCGTGGCGATGAGGTTGGCAAAGGGCAAGTTGCCCGCTGCTTCGACGACGGCCAGCGCCTCGAAGAATTTGTGAAGCTGGCGCTCGCCGCGGTCCGACTGGACGAACTCGCGCGTGCGGCCGCGACTGTTCATGCCCACGGCGCGGTTGCGCAGGATGAAGTAGCGCGCCAGGCTGGCCGCAATCGTGACGCCATACTCGGTCGTCGACGGCGGCAGATCCAGCTTGCCGCGTGCGCGCATCCGCAGCGGCGAGGCGAAGATGGGCGATTCGGGCGGCTGCGGCGTCCAGGCCAGCTCGGCCGCGGCGCTGCTGCACAGGTCGAGATAGATCCACACGTCGGCCGTCGGGTCCAGTTCGAACTCCTTGACCATGAGCCGCCGCGCCCGCGCCGTCGTGGGCCAGTGGATGCGGTTGAAGCCGTCGCCGGTCACATACTCGCGCACGCCCGCCACATTGGTCGTCACCTGGTAGGTGCGGCGGTGGCGCGCCTCCCCGCCGGAGAGTTCGGAGATCGAGGGCTCGAACGACGTCAACTCAAAGGTGGGCGGATAGACGACGACAAAGCCGGTGCCGGAGAGCGGTCGCTCGCGGCGGAAGACGCCCAGCGGGTCGCCGCTGCGCAGCGTCACCGGGCCGAGGCGGAAGCGCCCGCGCTGCGTGCAGAGTGTCTTGACCAGCCAGCGCTGCGTGCCGTTGCGCCGCACCGCGCTGACGACGCGGCTGGCACTGTGCCACGGCAGCGTCGAGAAGTCGTCGATCTCCAGCCAGAGCTTGGGCAGGAAGGTGCGGTTGGTCACCTCGAACTGCTCTTCGACGTACTGGCCCACCTGGCTGCGCCGCGAGCGCGTCCGCCGCCGTGCCGTCACCCCGCGCACGCTGTTCCACGCCCAGCCATAGCTGAGCACGATGACGCCCGAGAGCAGGTAGGCGATGCTGAAGGCCAGATCGCGGCCGGTGTTGAAGGCGATGATCCACGCCGCCACCGCGCCGATGATCAGAAAGAGCAGCCGGGAATTCATGGGCAGAGACCCGCACTCTCCGATCTCCAGTCCCTGGTCATCTGCAACAGCAGAGAGCCAAAGCCCGGGAGCGGAGCGTGGCTAGCGAACCGTCGCCCGCGCGCCGGGCACGGCGGTGTGTTGCAACGCGTCTTCGATGATCTGACGCGGCGTCACGTTCTTGATGCGCGCCGACGGGCTGACGATGAGGCGATGCGCCAGCGTCGGCTCGGCCAGGTACTTGATGTCGTCGGGCAGCACGTAGTCGCGGCCGTTGATGGCAGCCCACGCCCGCGCGCCGGTGTAGAGCGCCAGGCTGCCGCGCGGGCTGGCGCCGAGATAGACATCCGGATGGTCGCGCGTCGTCGTGACCAGGTCGACGATGTAACTCTTGACCAGGTCGTCGACATAAACCGTGCGGATAGCGCGCTGCGCCGCCACCAATTCGTCGGCCGTGATCACCTGGCTGATATCCTGGATCGGGTGGTGGTCGCTCTGGCGCGTCAGCACGTCGATCTCGTTCTGCTTGCTCGGGTAGCCCAGGTGGATGCGCAGCATGAAGCGGTCGACCTGCGCTTCGGGCAGCGGAAAAGTGCCTTCATACTCGATGGGGTTCTGCGTCGCCAGCACGAGGAAGGGCTTGGGCGTCGGATAGGTCGTGCCGTCGACGGTGACCTGGCGCTCCTCCATGGCTTCGAGCAGGGCGGACTGCGTCTTGGGCGTGGCGCGGTTGATCTCGTCGGTGAGCACGATCTGGGCAAAGACCGGACCGGGCCGGAATTCGAACTCCTGCGTCTTCTGGTTGAAGATGTTGACGCCGGTCACGTCGGTGGGCAGCATGTCGGGCGTGAACTGGATGCGCCGGAAGGTGCAGCCCACGCTGAGCGCCAGCGCGCGCGCCAGCATCGTCTTGCCCACGCCGGGCACATCCTCGATGAGCAGGTGGCCTTCGCAGAGCATGGCCAGCAGCGTCAGCCGCACTTCCTGGTCCTTGCCGACAATGACACGCCGCACGTTGTCGGCCACGCGATTCACAACATTCTGTACGAGTTCCATAGGGTTTCCTGGTCCGTAGTTCAGGCCTGTTCGTAGATCAGCATCTGCGTGCAACGAAAGAGTGCCAGCGCCCGGCCCTGTTCGTCGACGACCGTGGCATCCCACACCTGCGTACGCCGTCCCCCGTGCACGAGCCTGGCTTTGCATGAGATGACGCCTGCCGTGGCTGTACGCAGAAAGTTGGTCTTCAGTTCCGCCGTCGTAAAATTCGACGCGCCGGCGGGCAGGTTGGTCACGCAGCCGAAGCCACTCGCCGTGTCCGCCAGCGCCACCAGCGTCGCCGCGTGCAGATAGCCATTCGGCGCCATGTGGAAGGGCTGGATCGCCAGTCGCAGCGTGACGCTGCCGGGCGCCGCCGCCGCCACCTCGAAGCGCAGGTGCGCAGGCAGCCCATGCGTCACGCGCTCGCGCAGGCGTTCGAGTGCTTCGGCTGTTGTGTCCTGGTTATCGTTCCCTGGCACCATGCTCTCGGGTTTCCGCTTCGACATTGAAACGATACGATACCGCATTTGGCACCGGTGGGCAAACCGATTGGCCGGATAGCTGCATTGCAATGGCGTGCCGGTCAGCGGGAATCGCGTGTTTCCTGTTATCTTCGTGGGTGCGCTATAATGGGTGCGGTAATTCAGCTTACCGCCCGGCATTGAATTCTTCCCAACACGCATAGATTGTTCTACATGGAACTCAACGAATATCCGCGACCGGCAAACGATACGGGCATTGGCGTCCATTGGACGGTGGGCTACGCAGCCGCCGTCGGTCTGAGCAAGATTCGCGAGATCTGGATCCCGGAACTCAAGGCGATGGGCGTCAAATGGGTGAAGGTCTTCAATCACGACGGCGCCCTCGACTTCTGCGAACTCCTGTTGGCCGAAGGGCTTATGCCCATCGTGCGCCTCTATCGCCCCAGCCCAAACCCCGGGCGGCTGGGCGTCAAGGAGTTGGTGCACATCGACTCTTTGATTCGCAGCGGCGTCCACTACTTCGAGTTCAACAACGAGCCGGACGTCGACGCCGAGTGGAAGGGCGGGCGCGTGCCGGTCAACGGGCTGGACATCACCGTCGAGAACACCATCGCCACACTCGAAGTGATCCTGGAGCGGGGCGGTATGCCGGCGATCCCTGCCCTGTCCAACGGCAGCCGCTGGGATCTCGTCGGGCGCATCGTTGCCGCCGGGCGCCGCGATCTCTTCGACGGCCCCGTGTGGCAGGCCGTCCACAACTACGCACGCAACCGCCCGCTCGACTATCCCTATGACATCGGCAACCAGGAGGGTGCGGCCTTTACCGAGCGCTTCTACCGTGCCGTGGCCGCCGAACCCTGGCAGGCCGATGCCTGGCGCGGGCGCACGCTGGCCGAGGTCAATCGCATCCGCTACGATCGGCGCAACCCCGGCGCCACCATCGCCGACGACCATGCCTGCTGGCTGGCCTACGAGCATTTCGACGCCCTCAACCGCAAGCACCTGGGGCGCAGCCTGCCCATTCTCGCCACCGAGTGCGGCTACATCGTGGGCGAAGACACCGACCCGCGCTATCCGGCGACGACGCCCGACCTGCACATGGCGCAGACGCTGGAAAGCTGTCGCGTCATGATGGGCACGAGCCAGCGTTTCAAGCACGCGCCGGACTATTACTTCTGCACCTCCTTCTGGCTGCTCGCCAACGCCATGCTGGGCAGCACCAGTGCATGGTGGGAAGGGCAGGCCTGGTACAGCGAGCGCTGGCCGGGCGACGCGCTGCCCATCGTCCATGCCCTTCAGGCCGAGCCCAAGGTCGCGCGCATTCGCACGGCAGACACGAGTGCCGTCACCCTGCGCGGGGTCGTAGCGAACGCCGGCGCGCAGCGCCTGGTCGTGCTGGAGCAGGACGGCGCCGAGGTCGCCCATGCGCAGCTCGACAGCACCGATAGTTTTGCCTTCGCCGATCTCTCCGCCGGTCGCTATCATCTGCGTGTGCCCGAGACCGACCTGGTCGAGGAGATCGTGCTGCGCCGCGAACAACGCGAAGTCACGCTCCATCTCGCCGTGCCGGCAGCCGCGCCGGTAAGCGGGCGCAGCGTGGTCGCCGGTCACGTGCGCGGCGGCGCCGGGGCCGTCGTTATGCTCGTGCAGAAGGCGTCGGGCGAGGAATGGGTGACCATGGCGCGCGATGACGGCAGCTATCGCTTCGTCGATCTGCCGCCCGGCGAGTACAGCCTGCGCGTCCATCCGGCCGGCAGCTACGTGGAACGGTTGGCGCTGGATGGGCGCGGCGAAGTCACGCACGAACTTGTGCAGGCGGGCTGGGGCTACACCGTCGCCGTGGCCGACGACACGCGCCACATCGGTGCTGTCGTGGTCTCGACGCCGGGTCACAAGGGCTTGAGCGTGCAGGTCCACTCGGCCGAGGGCGCGACCGAGGCGGTAATGACCGGCAGCGCGCCCGACTACGGACCGGCGGCCTGCTTCATCGGTGGGCTGGAAGAAGGGCACTACATCGTCACGGTCGACGGCGCGCCCGAAGGGGACGGGCGGACGACGCAGCTCGAGGCGCGCGTGCACATCGACAAGCGCGCCATTCCGCTGGTGGAATTTGTCCACGGTGAGCTGGAAGCACAGGCGCCGGCCAATGCGTCGGCGATTTCCGGGCATGTGCGCCGCCAGCACGCCGGCCAACCGCTGCGTGTCGCGCTCATCGACGAACAGGGCGCTCAGCAGGAGCAGTACGTCGACGACGCCGGCAACTACGCGTTCGGCGGATTGGCAGCGGGCCGTTACACCGTCCAGATTCCCGGCTGGGAAGAGGACGCGTCCGAGCCGGACATTGCCCTGGACGGGGAGAACCGGGTTGCCGTCAACCTGGCCCTGCCCGAGTTGGAAGAGCCGGCAGCCGAAGCGCGACCCCCTGGCCACGGCGGCCAGAGTATGATCACGGCGTCGGTTCCCCAGGAAGCGGGTAGCATGGCCCGCCTGGTCGACGGCGTCGGCAACGAGCGGCGGGCAACGGTGGATAGCGACGGCAGCGTCTTCTTCGACGCACTGCCCGCCGGCGTCTACTCGCTTTTCGTCGAGGGCGGTTTTGCGCAGCCCAACCTTGAAGTCGACGGCGCCGGCGGCTGGAACGTCGTCTTCTCGCCGGTCATCACGCTGTGGGAATCGACCGTGACGAATGCCGGCTCCATGCCCGGCTTCAGCAGCATTCAGGTCGAAGTGGAGGGGATGCCCAACCACCCGGTGCGCGTGTGGCAGGGCGAGGAGGACGAGTTCACGCTCTCGACCCGATCGCGGCCGGAACAGGGTGTCTACACCGTGGAGTTCAAGCCGCTGGGGCCGGGGCTGTACATGATCGAGCCCGAGGGGTTGGGCATGGTGGAGACGGTCGAGTTGAGCGGCCTGGAGGCCGTACGTGTCAGCTTCCGGCGCAAACTGGCGCCCGTTGCGCCGCATCGCGTCGAGCCCATCGGTGGCGCCGCCCCGCATGCCGCCGAAGCTGCCGACGCCGGCATCGTCTATCTCTTCGTCTCGGCGCTGCCTTCATCGCTGGATAGCTATCTGCGCGTCCTTCAATTGGTCGCCGATCTTCACCCGCTGATTGGCAACGACGTGGAGGCGGCGGCCCGGGCCGATCGCGTGCTCGTCGTCGATGCACCCGATGCCGGTGATGTCGAATTTACGCTGCGCAACCGTGGCGTCCGCGTCGACCGGATTGCAATTTCAGACACTGTTTGAAAAGTCACCCAGTTTGACGCAGAGGCGCAGAGATGCAGAGAAACGCAGAGACAATCAAGAGAACACTCAGCAGGTACCGGCAATGCAATTCCTCTGCGAACCTCTGCGTCGCTGCGCCTCCGCGTCAGATTTCCACCCTTTTCAAGCAGTCTCTCAGCCTGAGCCGGCAAGACGGCGCGCATGTGAATACGATTGCATACGGTTTTCCGCGAAAGTATGTGCAAAACTGGCTGTCTCTAGGGGTTGACGCGCCTTGGGAAGTATGATACTGTAGTCCACTGTAAGTGCTTTCATGAAAGCACTTACAACAAGTTGATTTGATCAACAGTTGCTTTCCAAGCTGCCCAGTATTATCAACCCTAATGTCATCGACGATCTATGATGTCGCGTCGCGTGCAGGTGTCAGCATTGCCACAGTTTCTCGCGCACTCAATGCGCCGCAATCGGTCAACGCTGCGACGCTGCAACGTATCCAGAGCGCCATCGACGAGCTTGGCTTTGTGCCCAAGGCCGAAGCGACGGCGCGGGCGCGGCGGTCGCATCGCCAGATTGGCGTGCTGGCGCCGTTTTTCATGCACTATCCGTCCTTTACGCAGCGGTTGCGCGGCGTAGCGGCGGCGCTGCAAGATACGGGCTTTGAACTGGTCGTTTACAACGTCGATACGCCCGAGCACGTGGCGGGTTATCTGCACTCGTTGCCTGTGGCCCGCCGGCTGGATGGCCTGCTGATCATCTCGCTGCTGCTGGACGATGTGTCGGCGGCGCGGCTGCTCCAGCACCGCCTGCCCACGGTGATGATCGAAGGGGTGCATCCGGCGCTGGCCGGCGTGGAGATCGACAACGTGGCGGGTGGCCGGCTTGCTGCCGAGCACCTGCTTGCGAAAGGGCACGCGCACATCGGCTTTGTGGGCGGCGATCGCCAGTTGCCGGGCTATGCAATCGGCACGAGCGCCCTGCGTATGGAAGGGTTCGTGACCGCTCTGGCTCGTTATGGCGTAACGCCGATGCTGCCCAGCTTTCAGCCGCGCGCGGCGACGCACGAAGAGGCGCGCTTCCAGGCGCTCGATCTCATGCAGCAGCCGGTGCGCCCGACGGCAATTTTCGCCGGCAACGATACGCTGGCCCTGGGCGTGTTGAAAGCAGCCCGCGAGTTGGGGCTGCGCGTCCCGCAGGATGTGGCGGTGTTGGGCTTCGACGACGCCGACTTTGCCGAGTACATCGGCCTGTCGACCGTGTCGCAGTCGTTGGAAGAGTCCGGCCGGCT
>ERZ795053.3622-NODE-3622-length-17402-cov-8.938376_pt1 | contig 17402 bp, 17 predicted proteins | sample MGYA00375137_ERZ795053 | MGnify/ENA primary metagenome ERZ795053 (study PRJEB30182, sample SAMN05720284) | activated sludge metagenome | isolation source: Anaerobic digester | place: Hong Kong | collected 2014-12-17 ...
CGGATGCTGGCCGCGCAGTACGGACTCGAGCTGAAGCTGTTGCTGCGCAACGGCGAGCAGTTGCTGCTGACCATGTTCATCCCGATCACCCTGCTGATCGGGCTCAGCCTGCTCCCGCTCGGCTCGTTCGGCGAGAACCGGGTGGCGGTGTTCGTGCCGGCGATCATGGCGCTGGCGGTGATCTCCACGGCGTTCACCGGACAGGCCATCGCGGTCGCGTTCGACCGCCGCTACGGCGCCCTGAAGCGACTCGGCGCCACCGCCCTACCGGTGTGGGGCATCATTACGGGCAAGGCGCTGGCCGTGGTCTCGGTGGTGTTCCTCCAGGCACTGCTGCTCGGGGGGATCGGAATGTCGCTGGGCTGGCGGCCGCACCCGGGTGGCCTGCTGCTGGGCGCGGCGATCATCGCGCTGGGCACCGCGACGTTCGCCGCGATGGGCCTGTTGCTCGGGGGGACGCTGCGCGCCGAGATCGTCCTCGCCGTGGCCAACCTTTTGTGGTTCGTCTTCGCCGGGTTCGGGGCGCTGACCCTGGACACCGCCACCGTCCCCGAGGCGCTGGCCTGGGTGGCCCGCTTGACGCCGTCGGGGGCGTTGACCGAGGCGTTGTCCCAGGCGACCGCTTCCCACGCCATGACACTGTCGGTCGACTGGTTCGGCATTGCCGTGCTGGCGGTCTGGGGCGCGGTATCCGCGGCCGCCGCGCTGCGCTGGTTCCGGTTCACCTGATGCGGCGGGCACTCTCTAGGATCGGGCGGTGACGTTCATCCGGCGGCTGGTGAATCTGCTTCCGCTGCCCAGCGTTCGGACCCAGCGCCTCATCGCCGCTGCCGTCGTCCTGAGCCAGGCGCTGATCTCGGTCACCGGGTCGGTCGTGCGGGTCACCGCCTCCGGCCTGGGCTGTCCCACGTGGCCGCAGTGCTTCCCCGGCAGCTTCGTCCCGGTGCCGCACGCCGAGGTGCCGGGTATCCATCAGGCCGTCGAGTTCGGCAACCGCCTGATCACCTTCGTGGTGGTGCTCACCGCCCTGCTGGCGGTGCTGGCCGTCACCCGGGCCGGGCGTCGGCGGGAGGTGCTGGTGTACGCGTGGCTGATGCCCGCCTCCACCGTCCTGCAGGCGGTCATCGGCGGTATCACGGTGCGCACCGGCCTGCTGTGGTGGACGGTGGCGATCCACCTGCTGGTGTCGATGGCCATGGTGTGGGTGGCCACGTTGCTCTACGTCAAGATCGGGCAACCCGATGACGGCGTCCCCGTCGCCGTGGTCCCGAAGCCGTTGCGGCTGTTGACGGTTCTGAGCGCGGTCATGCTCAGCGCAACCCTGGTGAGCGGCACCCTGGTCACCGGCGCGGGACCGCATGCGGGCGACAAGAGCCCGGAGCGCACGGTCCCCCGCCTCGAGGTGGAGATCGTCACCCTGGCCCACGCCCACGCCACACTGCTGGTGAGCTACCTCAGCCTGCTGATCGGCCTCGGGGCCGGACTGCTGGCCCTCGGGGCTCCGCAGCAGGTGAGACGCCGACTGGCAGTGCTGGTGGGCCTGGTCGCGGCCCAGTCGCTGGTTGGCCTTGTCCAGTACCACACCGGGGTGCCGGCCGCCCTGGTCGCAACCCACGTCGCCGGCGCTGCCGCCTGCACCGTCGGGACCGCGGCGTTATGGGCGTCGATGAGAGAGCGGACCGAGCCCCAGACGCTCGCAGGCTGATTCCACCGCGATCGCGAACCGGCGCTGCCGGCGGCCGCGAGCGCCGTCGTCGAGTTGGCGCCACCCCAGTGCCGGTTCGATGAGTTCCAACTCCAGGAGCACCGCGTCACCCCCGTCACCGATCACGTCAACGCGGGCGTAGAGCACCTCCTCCGGCGTTATCCCGACATGGGCACAGCCGGCCGCCAGAGCAGCCCGGCCGAGGTCCCAGACCTCGAAGTCGGGATCGGCGAGGGCAAGATTCTCGGCCGCAAACACCCCGGAGTCGTCCAGTTCCGGCGCCCGGCCGTCCGGCGGCAGGATCGGACCTTTGGTGAACGCGTGCGACTGCTTGCCGCCGATGAACACCAGCGCGGTCTCACCCGCCTCCACCCTCGGATCGTAGGACTGGACCAGCACGGCTCGGCCCCGGTCCAGAATCGACGCGGCGTGAGCGGTGGCCGGCGAACGATCGGTGAACCGCAGGGTGTCGATCGAGCCCGCACCGACGGCGGGCTTGACCACCAGCTCGCCGTCCGGCAGGGTCGGGCGATCGCCGGGTTCGAAGAACCACGAGGGGACGGTGGGCACCCCGGCGGCGGCCAGATCCCGCAGGTAGTGCTTGTCGCTGTTCCATTCCACCAGCGCCGGCGGGTTGAGCAGGTTGCGCACCCGCCTGCTCCAGGCCAGGAATTCCTCGCGGCGCTCCGCGTAGTCCCATGTGGCACGCAGGATCACCAGGTCGGCGGTCTCGGTTCGAGGATCGTCCCAGGACATCCAACGCGCGTACAGGCCGCGGCGCCGCAGGGCCGCCACCAGACCGTCGTCGTCCCCGTCGCCGGAGTCCAGCTGCGAACAGGAGGCCAGCACGATCTTCGGGTGGAACAGATCCGGCCGGGCCAGCTTCATCGCAACCCCTCCGGGCCGGTGATTGCCGTGGTGTGCCATATGGGGAAGCGCATGGGGGGATGATAGTGACATGCATGCGGTGGAAGTCGCCGAGACGGGCGGCCCGGAGGTTCTGCGCTACGTCGAGCGGCCCCGGCCCTCCCCCGGCCCGGGCGAGGTGCTCATCGAGGCCGAGGCCATCGGGGTCAACTACATCGACACCTACTTCCGCTCCGGCCTGTACCCGCGGGAGTTGCCGTTCGTCGCCGGCCAGGAGGTGTGCGGCCGGGTGGCGGAGGTCGGCGAAGACGTCGCCGCCATCAACGTCGGCGATCGCGTGGTCACCGCCAACGCGGTCGGCGCCTACGCCGAGTACACCACGGCGTCAGCGGATTTCGTGGCCTACGTCCCCGACGCCGTTCGCTCCGATGCCATCGCGTCGGCCCTTCTGAAGGGGATGACGGCGCACTACCTGATCAAGTCGGTCCATCAGGTCCAGCCCCAGGATTTCCTGCTGGTTCACGCCGGCGCCGGCGGCGTCGGCCTGCTGCTGACGCAGTGGGCGACCAGTATCGGCGCGCGGGTGATCACCACCGCCTCGACGCCGGAGAAGGCCGAACTGTCGCGGCAGGCCGGAGCGATCGAGGTTCTGGACTACCCCGAAGACCCGGCCGAGTTCGGCCAGCGGGTGCGGGCGCTGACCGCCGGGCGCGGGGTGGCCGCCGCGTACGACGGCGTGGGCCGGACGACGTTCGACGCCAGCCTGGCCAGCCTGGCGATCCGCGGCACGCTGGCGCTGTTCGGCGCGTCCAGTGGGCCGGTGCCCCCAGTCGATCCGCAGCGGCTCAACACCGCCGGTTCGGTGTACCTGACCCGGCCGAACCTCGGCCACTTCATCCGCACACCCGACGAGTTCGCCTGGCGGGCCGGTGAGCTGTTGGACGCGATCGCCGACGGTTCGGTCACCGTGACGGTGGGCGGTCACTATCCGCTGGCCGAAGCCCAACGCGCGCACGAGGACCTGCAGGGCCGCCGGACGACGGGTTCCGTGGTTCTGCTGCCCTGAAACCCCAGCGCGCAGACCCGCCTCACCCGGCGCGAGCAGACGCAAATGACCCCGAAACCCGGCGTGTCGCGGACGTTTTGCGTCTGCTCGCGCCAGAAGCGGGCTTTAGAACAGGGTCGGCAGCGGGATGACCGAGTCGACGGCCAGCGCGACGAACACCGCGGCCAGGTAGTTGTTCGACTGCAGGAACAGCCGCAGCGGCTTGACCGGGTCGCCACGCAGCACCCCGGCATGGAGCCGGTGCGCCAGGGTGAGGAACCAGGCACCGGCCAGTGCCGCCACCGAGGCATAGAGCCAGCCCGCGGCCGGGACCAGGGCCAGGGTGGCCGCCACGGTCAGCCAGGTGTAGATGACGACCTGCTTGGTGACCTGACGCTCGGTGGCCACCACGGGCAGCATCGGCACACCCGCGGCGCGGTAGTCCTCCTTGTACTTCATGGCCAGCGCCCAGGTGTGCGGCGGAGTCCAGAAGAAGATGATGGCGAACATCGCCAGCGCCTGCCAGCCGATGGTGCCGGTGACCGCCGACCAGCCGATCATCACCGGCATGCACCCGGCGGCGCCGCCCCACACCACGTTCTGCGAGGTGCGCCGCTTCAGCAGCAGGGTGTAGACCAGCACGTAGAAGGCGATGGTCGCGGCGGCCAGATGCGCCGAGAGCAGGTTGGTGGTCCACCACAGCCAGAAGAACGATCCGACCGACAGGGCCAGGCCGAACACCAGCGCGTGGCTGCGGGGGACAGTCGAGCGGGCCAGCGGCCGGCGGGCGGTGCGCTTCATCACCTTGTCGATGTCTGCGTCGGCGACGCAGTTCAAGGCGTTCGCCCCGCCGGCGGCGAGCATCCCGCCGAACAGCGTGTTGAGGATCAGCACCAGATCGACTTGGCCGCGGTCGGCCAGCAGCATGGCAGGGATCGTGGTGACCAGGAGCAACTCGACGACCCGGGGCTTGGTCAGCGCCAGATAGCCAAGAACGGCGCTGCGAACCCGACCGGGTGCCCGCCCAGCCTCGGAGGCGCCGACATCGTCGGCGAGACGTGTTTCGCGCATCCTCACGCAGTCAACTCCTTACGGACGGCCACCCGCCGTACCAGCACCCACAACTACAGGGTCTACTACACAGGATGGTAGACCGCCACGCAGCCGATTCGATACTGCAGGGCCGATTCCCGGCACTAGGGTGTGGGTCTGTACCGGGTTGCCAGCCGATTCGACCTCTTCAGGAGTGACTCAGTGACAGGAGTGTCTCAGTGACCGCGCTCGACGAGATTTCCGCGTTGACCCAGGCCCACCACCCCGATGACTGGACCGAACTGGACTCCCGCGCGGTCGACACCGCGCGGGTGCTGGCCGCCGACGCGGTCCAGAAGGTCGGCAATGGACATCCCGGCACCGCCATGAGCCTGGCCCCGGTGGCCTACACGCTGTTCCAACGGGTCATGCGGCACGACCCCAGCGATACGGAGTGGCTGGGCCGCGACCGCTTCGTACTGTCCTGCGGGCACTCCAGCCTCACGCTGTACCTACAGCTCTACCTCGGCGGGTTCGGACTGGAGCTCTCCGACATCGAGTCATTGCGTACCTGGGGCTCCAAGACCCCGGGGCACCCGGAGTACCGGCACACCCGCGGGGTGGAGATCACCACCGGACCGCTGGGCCAGGGCTTGGCCTCGGCGGTGGGGATGGCGATGGCATCGCGCTACGAGCGCGGTCTGTTCGACCCCGACGCCGCGGCCGGCACCAGCCCGTTCGACCACTTCATCTACGTGATCGCCTCCGACGGCGACATCGAGGAGGGCGTGACCAGCGAGGCCTCCTCGCTGGCCGGCACTCAGCAGCTGGGCAATCTGATCGTGATCTGGGACGACAACAAGATCTCCATCGAGCACGACACCAACATCGCGCTGACTGAGGACACCCCGGCCCGCTACCGGGCCTACGGCTGGCACGTCCAGGAGGTCGAGGGCGGGGAGAACGTCATCGGCATAGAAGAAGCAGTGGAGGCGGCGAAGAAGGTGACCGACAAACCGTCGTTCATCGCGCTGCGGACCATCATCGGCTACCCGGCGCCGACCAAGATGAACACCGGCGGGGTGCACGGCTCGGCGCTGGGCGCCGAAGAGGTCGCCGCCACCAAGAAGGTCCTCGGCTTCGACCCGGACAAGAGCTTCGAGGTCGGCGACGACGTCATCGCCCATACCCGCCGGCTGGTCGAGCGCGGTCGGGAGGCCCACCAGAGCTGGCAGGCCGACTTCGACGCGTGGGCAGAGCGCGAGCCGGAGCGCAAGGCGCTGCTGGACCGGCTGATGGAGGGCCGGCTGCCCGAGGGCTGGGACGCCGACCTGCCGCACTGGGAGCCGGGCTCCAAGCCGCTGGCCACCCGGGCCGCCTCCGGGGCGATCCTCTCCGCGATCGGCCCGAACCTGCCCGAACTGTGGGGCGGGTCGGCCGATCTGGCGGGCAGTAACAACACCACCATCAAGGGCGCCAAGTCCTTCGGGCCGCCGTCGATCTCCACCGATGACTGGGACGCCACCTGGTACGGCCGCACCCTGCACTTCGGCATCCGCGAGCACGCTATGGCCTCGATCCTGTCCGGGATCGTCCTGCACGGCCCGACCCGCCCCTACGGTGGGACGTTCCTGCAGTTCGCCGACTATATGCGCCCGGCCGTGCGGTTGGCCGCCCTGATGGACATCGACCCCATCTACGTCTGGACCCACGACTCGATCGGTCTCGGCGAGGACGGCCCCACCCATCAGCCGGTCGAGCACCTCGCCGCCCTGCGTGCGATCCCGCGGCTGTCGGTGGTGCGCCCGGCCGATCCCAACGAGACGGCCTACGCCTGGCGGACGGTCCTGGAGCGCGGCGCCACCACCGGACCGACCGGGCTGATCCTGACCCGCCAGGGCGTGCCGGTGCTCGAGGGCACCAGCAGCGAGGGCGTGGCGCGGGGCGGCTACGTGCTCGGCGGTGCGGACCCGAGCGACGCCGACGTCATCATCATCGCCACCGGCTCGGAGGTGCAGCTCGCCGTGGAGGCCACCAAGATGCTGGCGGCCAAGGACATCCGCGCTTACACGGTCTCGATGCCCTGTGTCGAGTGGTTCGAGTCCCAGCCGCAGGAGTACCGGGACAGCGTTCTGCCCCCGGAGGTGCCGGCCCGGGTGGCGGTGGAGGCCGGTATCGCGCAGAGTTGGTACAAGTACGTCGGCGACACCGGCGAGATCGTCTCGATCGAGCGCTTCGGCGAGTCCGCCGACGACAAGACCCTGTTCCGCGAATTCGGCTTCACCCCCGAGGCCGTCGTGGCCGCCGCGGAGCGGGCAATCGACAACTGAACCGATCGCAGAACCAAAGCCCGAGAGGCACTCGAAGGAGAAGCGCATGGCCCAGAACAAGAACCTTGCGGACCTGTCCGCGGCGGGCGTGTCCGTCTGGCTCGACGACCTGTCCAGGGACCGGCTGACATCGGGGAACCTGCAGGAGCTGATCGACACCAAGAGCGTCGTCGGGGTGACCACCAACCCGTCGATCTTCCAGGCGGCGCTGTCCAAGGGCACCGCCTATGACGCCCAGGTGGCCGAACTGGCCGCACGGGGGGCCGACGTCGATGCCACCATCCGCACCGCGACCACCGATGACGTGCGGGCCGCCTGCGACGTGCTGCGCCCGCAGTGGGAGGCCTCCGACGGTATCGACGGCCGGGTGTCGATCGAGGTCGACCCGCGGCTGGCCCACGACACCGACAAGACCATCCTGCAGGCGATCGAACTGTGGAAGATCGTCGACCGGCCCAACCTGCTGATCAAGATCCCCGCCACGCTGGCCGGCCTGCCGGCGATCACCGCCGTGCTCGCCGAGGGCGTCTCGGTAAACGTCACGCTGATCTTCTCCGTCGAACGCCACCAGTTGGTGATGGACGCCTACCTGGCCGGCCTGGAGGCCGCCAAACAAGCCGGGCACGACCTGTCCAGGATCCACTCGGTCGCGTCGTTCTTCGTCTCCCGGGTGGACACCGAGATCGACAAGCGACTCGAGGAGATCGGTACCGAGAAGGCCCTCTCTCTGCGCGGTAAGGCCGGGGTCGCCAACGCCCGGATGGCCTACGGCGCGTTCGAGGACAAGTTCATCTCGCCGCGCTTCGCCGCGCTGGTCGACTTCGGCGCCCGGGTCCAGCGCCCGCTGTGGGCCTCGACCGGGGTGAAGAACCCCGACTACTCCGACACGCTCTACGTCACCGAACTGGTCGCCGCGCACACCGTCAACACCATGCCGGAGAAGACCATGGACGCCGTGGCCGACCACGGTGTGGTCAGAGGCGACACCATCACCGGGACGATCTCCTCCTCCCAGGAGGTTTTCAACGAACTCGAGGAGGTCGGCATCGACCTCGATGACGTCTTCCGGCACCTCGAGGAGGACGGCGTGAAGAAGTTCGAGAAGTCCTGGGAAGAATTGCTGGAAGCCACCCAGAGCCAGTTGGACGCCCACAAGAAGTAAGCGCCGCGGAAGAACGGAGCTTCGCACCGATGAGTTCGGCAGCACGGCCGCACGTCGCGGTCTCCACCCCCGTCCCGCCCGGCTGGCACAACCCGTTGCGGGACAAACGCGACAAACGGATGCCGCGTATCGCCGGGCCCTGCGGTGTGGTGATCTTCGGCGTCACCGGCGACCTGTCCCGCAAGAAGCTGATGCCGGCGATCTACGACCTGGCCAACCGGGGTCTGCTGCCGCCGACGTTCGCACTCGTCGGGTTCGCCCGGCGGGACTGGGCCGACGAGGACTTCGGCAAGATCGTCTACGACGCGGTCAAACAGCACGCCCGGACGCCGTTCCGCCAGGAGGTGTGGGACCGGCTGTCCGAGGGTTTCCGTTTCGTTCAGGGCAGTTTCGACGACGACGCCTCGTTCGCCAAGTTGTCCGAAACCCTCAACAAGCTCGACATCGAACGCGGCACCGGCGGCAACCACGCCTTCTACCTGTCCATCCCGCCGAAGGCCTTCCCGGTGGTCTGCGAACAGCTGAAGCGTTCCGGGCTGGCCGACCCCGAGGACGGCCGGTGGAGCCGGGTGGTCATCGAGAAGCCGTTCGGGCACGACCTGGCCAGCGCCAAGGAGCTGAACCGGGTGGTCAACAGCGTCTTCCCCGAGGATTCGGTGTTCCGCATCGACCACTACCTCGGTAAGGAGACGGTGCAGAACATCCTGGCGCTGCGATTCGCCAACGAGCTCTACGAGCCGATCTGGAACAGCCACTATGTGGACAGCGTGCAGATCACCATGGCCGAGGACATCGGCCTGGGCGGGCGGGCCGGCTACTACGACGGTATCGGCGCCGCGCGTGACGTCATCCAGAACCACCTGCTGCAACTGCTGGCGCTGACCGCGATGGAGGAGCCGGTCAGCTTCCACCCCGAGCAGGTCAAGGCCGAGAAGATCAAGGTGCTGGCCGCCACCAGGCTGGCCCAGCCGCTGGACCTGACCACCTCCCGCGGGCAGTACACAGCGGGCTGGCAGGGCGGGGAGCACGTGGTCGGCCTGCTCGACGAGGACGGGTTCTCGCACACCTCCACCACCGAGACGTTCGCCGCCATCACCCTCGACGTCGACACCCGACGCTGGGCGGGCGTGCCGTTCTATCTGCGGACCGGAAAACGCCTGGGGCGCAGGGTGACCGAGATCGCGCTGATGTTCAAGCGCGCGCCGCATCTTCCCTTCGACGCCACCATGACCGAGGAACTCGGCCAGAACGCGCTGGTGATCCGGGTGCAACCGGACGAGGGCATCACATTGCGCTTCGGATCCAAGGTGCCGGGCAGCACCATGGAGGTGCGCGACGTCAACATGGACTTCTCCTACGGCTCAGCCTTCGCCGAGGACTCCCCCGAGGCCTATGAGCGGCTGATCCTCGACGTGCTGCTGGGTGAACCGTCGCTGTTCCCGGTCAACGCCGAGGTCGAACTGGCCTGGGAGATCCTCGATCCCGCCCTGGAGTACTGGGCCGACGAGGACAAGACGGGCGGGCGGCCCGAACCCTACGAGTCGGGCACCTGGGGGCCGGACTCGGCGTTCGAGATGCTGGAGCGGTCCGGCCGGGAATGGAGACGGCCCTAATGATCAGCGCCAACCGAGATCGGAGTCGGGACCTGTGATCGTCGATCTGCCGGACACCACGACCAACGACCTCAACAAGCGGATCACCACGCTGCGCGAGGAGGGCGGCGCGATCACCTTGGGCCGGGTGCTCACCCTGGTCATCGCCCCCGACACCGAGGACATCGTGGAGGACGCCATCGAGGCGGCGGTCGGGGCGAGCCGCGAGCACCCCTGCCGCATCATCGTGGTCGTCCCGCACGACCGATTGGCGTCCGAGCCACGGCTGGACGGCCAGCTGCGGGTCGGCGGCGACGCCGGCGCCGGCGAGGTGGTGGTGTTGCGGACCTCCGGGCCGCTGGCGGCGCACGCCAGCAGCGTGGTGCTGCCCTTCCTGCTCCCCGACACCCCGGTGGTGGCGTGGTGGCCGGGCGCGGCTCCGGCGATCCCGGCCAAGGATGCGTTGGGCCGCTTGGCGATCCGCCGCATCACCGATGCCACCTTCGCCGCCGATCCGCTGGCAGCGCTGCGCAGCCGCCTGCAGGGTTACGCCCAGGGTGACACCGACCTGGCCTGGAGCCGGATCACCTACTGGCGGGCGCTGCTGGCCTCGTCGCTGGATCAGCCGCCCTACGAGAAGGTCACCGGCGCGGTGGTGTCCGGTCTGGCCGATGAGCCGGCGCTGGACATCCTGGCCGGCTGGCTTGCCGCGCGGATCGACGGCCCGGTGCGCCGCGAGGTCGGTGAGCTCAAGGTCGAGCTCCTCCAACCAGACCAGAAGATCACGCTGAGCCGCCCACAGAACGGCTCCACCGCCACCCTGACCCGCACCGGACGGCCCGACGCCCAACTTCCGCTGGCGCGGCGGGAAACCCGCGACTGCCTCGCCGAGGACCTACGCCGGCTCGACGCCGACGAGGTCTACCACGAGGCGCTGGCGGGCCTGGAAAAAGTTCAGTACGGCTGAGATGGGCGTCACCGTCGAGGTTTTTCCCGACACCGGTGCGCTGGTGGCGGCGGCCGGCGACCGTCTGGCCGAGGCGATCCGCGCCGCGGTGAGCGCCCGCGGCAGCGCGTGGATCGTGCTCACCGGCGGCGGGACCGGTATCGGGCTGCTCAAACACCTGGGGTCCAACCACCGGTTGGACTGGTCGCGGGTGCACCTGTTTTGGGGCGATGAGCGTTTTGTGCCCCATGCCGACGACGAACGCAACGAGAAGCAGGCCCGCGAGGCCCTGTTGGACCACGTCGACATCCCCGCGGGCAATGTCCACCCGATGCCGGCCAGTGACGGCGCCTACGGCGATGATCTCGAGGCCGCCGCCGACGCCTACCGGGACGTGCTGGCCGAGCAGGCCGAGAATGGCTCCCCCACACCGGTTTTCGACGTCCACCTGCTCGGAATGGGCGGTGAGGGCCACATCAACTCACTGTTCCCGCACACCCCGGCCGTGCGGGAGGCGGATCGGATGGTGGTCGGCGTGGCGGACTCCCCCAAACCACCGCCACGACGCATCACCCTGACCCTGCCCGCGGTGCGCCGCGCCCGGCAGGTGTGGCTGGTGGTCTCCGGCGCGGCCAAGGCCGACGCGGTGGCCGCCGCGATCGGCGGGGCATCCCCGGACGACGTTCCGGCCGCCGGGGCGGTGGGTTGGCAAGAGACGATCTGGCTTCTCGACTCCGCCGCGGCCGGCGCGCTGTCACACTGACTGCCATGGACCAGAAACCACGGCCCCGCACACCCGCCGAGCGGATCCGGACGCTGGCGCAGGCCGCATTGAACGCCGACGAGACCGTCGACCAGATGGACCACATCCTCGACGATCTCGAACACAACCTCCAGGGCCTCAACAAGGCGGTGGCCACCATGGAGGAGTCGCTGGATTACTTCAACAAGACGCTGCACCGACTCAACGACAACCTGGGCCAACTGGAAGGGATGATGGTCCGGGTGATGCGCCTGGTCGACGTCGCCGAGTCGGCCATGTCACCGGTGGTGGCCACCGAGTCAGTGGTGCGCGGAGTGTTGAAAACGATCCGGGGGAAGTGAGGGACTGCCGGAGCCGCGGCGCCAATCTGTGAGCACCGCAACGACACCGCAATCGAGCGGTTCGTTCACAGTGGCGACGGAAGTCCGGCGGCCGCGCAGCTACCGCGACCATGCGAGTCGACGTCGCCGGCGAACGTGAGCAGCGCGCTGCGGATCATCCGCGCCGTTCCGTCCGGGTGCCGGCAGGAACCTCGCCCGGCGACCAGGCCGGTCACTCGGCGGATCTCGCCCACCACCGCGTCAGAGGCTCGTCCGAAGGCGAGTTCGTCGAGCAGCGCTGCCAGCCGTGGCAGCCCGTTCAGACACGGCCCGCATTGCCGGGCGCTCTGCTCGGCCAGATACCCGGTGATCTCTGCGGTCCGTCCCAACCCGCATTCGCTGCTGCCCAGCCCGTGAACGACCCCGGCCCCGGGCGCGGCTCCCAGCGGCTGAAGGGCCGATCGCGACAACCGCGCTCCCCCGAGTTCATCGGCGGCAACCCACGTACCGTGGTAGCCGCCTAGCAGAACAGCCCGAAGTGGCTCGCACCCGACCTCGGACACAAGGTCGGCCAGCGGTATGCCGGTGGGCACTTCCACCACCCGCCAATCGAGCACACCGGAGAGTGTGAGGAGCATTGTGCCCGGGTCGGATGGTTCGCCGACGGAGCGAAACCAACCGGATCCGAACCGGGCAATGAGCGCGATATGAGCCAGTGTCTCGACGTTGCTGACCAAGGTGGGCCGACCGCGGACACCGCAGACCGCCGGCCGAACGGCCCGGTCACGCGGCAGTGCGGGGCCGCCCTCGACACATCGGATCGCAGCGGATTCCTCACCGGCTACGAACCGGTCGGGCGCGACGACCACCCGCACCCGTCGGGAGTCCAGCCCGGCCGAACGCCGTTCGGTCAGCGCGGCGTTCACCGCCCCGGAGGCCCGGTGGTTGACGTAGAGAAAGACGGTGTCGACTCTCAGGGCCGAAGCCGCTGCATCGAGACCGTCGAGCACCAGATGCGGGGCACGGGTCAGCAGGGTGACGTCCTTGTGGCTGAGCGGTTCTCCTTCCGCACCGTTACCCACCACCGTGGGCTTTGCGCCGCTGACCGCCGCCATCTTTCGGCCTGCCGGAAACCCGGCGCCGCCCCGCCCCGACAGCCCGGCGGACTCGACTTCCCGGATCAGTCCTTCTGTGACGGAGGGCAATTCGCCGAACCGGTCGAGATGGTCGGCAAGGCCGGGTCCGTCCGCGGCGAACAGCCGCGACTCGCCTAACACGCCACGGAATATTCTGTGAATCCGGCGCGTAGCCGCCACGCAAGGACCACGGCCACCGCTAGCGCACAACAGCCGGCGAAGACCTGGAACCAGATCCGTCCGGCGTCGGTACCGTTGCCGAGGGCATGGGCGAGGGCGACCGGCCACAGGAGATAGGTGCTCCAGTGCACTACCCGGAAAACCCTGATCCCCAGGCGGTTCCGTAGCAGGCTGCTGACGAGGACGATCAGGATCACGTCGATGGCCACAGTGCCCAACCCTTGCCAGAACGGTCGGTAGTCGCCCAGGAACGGGATCACGACGTCGACGATCCGCAACTTGGCGTAGGGATCCAACAGCAGCATCCCCACGTGGAGGATCACCAGAGACGTCGCCGCCAGCGCGGTGAACCGGTGTACGGCGGCGACTCCGAAGCGGGGCAGGCCGAACATCGGGCGTCCGGACCGGGAGGCCACACCCAAGACGATCGACATTGTCAGAAAGCCGAGGGCAATTATCCCGTTGCCCCTGCCCAGAGCCCACAGCACCTCGTCGCTCACCGGTCAGGAACCTCGAGATGCGGTGTGCGACGGCGTGAACTTGTTACCCGAGGAGACCAGACCTCCACCGGGCCGCGCGTTGTTGCGGCGGCTTGAGAAGCTTCCCTTGGACGGCGCCTGCGCCGAGGCGGCGGGCGCCTGCTGCACCGGCGCAGGCACATTAGTCGGGGCGGGCGGCGCCACATACGTCGGGGCCACATATGTCGGGGCCACATATGTCGGGGCCACGTATGTCGGGGGGTGGACCGGCTGCGGGGCGTAGGCGGGGGGCGGCGGGCTCTGCGGCAGAGGTTCGACGGTGGGCGGCGGCGGGGCTGCGACGACCGGCCGCGGCGGTGCGGCCGGGGCGGCCTGGGCGGTTGGTGCGGGCTGCGGGGCCGGTGCGGGCTCGCTGCGGCTGGCAATCGGAGGGATTGCGGCGACCGGGGCCGGAATGGACGGCTCAGCTGGCTGTTGCTCGCCGGCGGTCTTGAGGGTGCCGGCGTACGCCAGCGCGGACGCACCGGCAACCCCGGCGGATCCGATGCCGACCAAGGCCCATGAGGCGATGGCAACGCGGCGGAATCCGGAACGCGGTGAACCCATGACGCTGATGGTGGCAGGCGATTCTTGGAGCACTCAAAGACGAGCCGGCACACACGGCAGCGGTCAGGCGACCGGAAGCGCGATGGTGAACGTCGCGCCACGGTCCGGTGCCGACGACACGGTGATCCGCCCACCGTGCGCGTGGACTATCTCGCGGACGAGGGAAAGCCCGATCCCGTAGGACTTCCGGCCACCCCGCTTGGGATGCGTTGTGCCGTGCGCGAATCTGTTGAACATCGTGGCCATGGTGGCTCGGTCGATGCCGGGACCGTCGTCGACGACCCGAACGATGATCTGCCGGCCGGCACGCCGGACGTCCACAGTGACCGTGCCGCCGTGGTGCTCGCATGCGTTGTCGACCAACGCGGTCAACGCACGTCTCAGCGCTGCCTCCGAGCCGGTGACCTCCAGGGCGCCACTGCCCGTCGTGCACGTCAGCCTGACGCCGATGGATTGAGCGTGTGGCTCCATGCCGGAGCACACTGACTGCCCGAGTCGGCCGACGTCGATTCGGTCGGCGCCGCGGACGGGTGACATCGTGGCCGAGGCCAGCAGGTCGTCGATGATGGCGCCGAGGTTGCGGGTATCGGCGACCAGCGCATCGGCATCGCGTTTCGCCGAGCTCAGATCGTCCGTGTGGAGCCGCCGGGCCAGCAGTTGCACCCGGGTGTGCAGAACGGTCAACGGCGTGCGCAGTTCATGTGATGCGTCGGCGACAAAGCGCCGTTGCAGCGCCAGGGCCTCCGCCAAGGGCCGCACCGATCGGCGGGTGAACAGCGCCACGACCGCGATCGAGGCCACGATCCCGGTCAGCTCGGCCAGTGCCAGCGCGCCGAGAAGCCGCCCGCGGCTCGCCCGGTATGGCGTCAGATCCATCAGGGCGGCCATTCTGCCGTCGGGCCGGTCGGCCACCAGTACGCGGTAGCTGCGGTTCGAATCGTGGATGGAGGTGAAGCCGGCCGGCCCGGAAAGGACCGGTATGCCGACATTTCCACCGCCGCTGGTCGACACCGCTCCTGTCGTGTCACGGAAAGCCAATTCCATTCCCGGCGGCGGGTCGATCACGTCATCGGCTATCGCCGCCACGTTTGTCAGCTCGTCATCGATCTGGCGGTTCTCGGAGCGTACGTACGCGGCGGCGAGAACCAGGCCGACCAGCACCAGCACCGCTGCCAGCGCTGCCGAGGTCTGAATCGCCACGATCCGACCCACGCGCCGAACCTCGGCCAGATCCCCGTGTGGTAGCTCCAGCCAGTGCGGCAACTCAGGCCCATCTGCCGTCATTCCAGACCGAACCGATAGCCCAGTCCGTGCATCGTGCGAATGACCTTCTTGCCCAGCTTGCGCCGGAGGTAGTGCACATAAAGATCCACGGCCGCTTCGGATTCCACTCCGTCGAACGCCCGGACAAGCAGTTGCGCCCGGTTGAAGACGTGGTGCGGGGACCGCATCAGCGTCGCCAGCAGGGCACTCTCCCGGTCGGTCAGTTCGACGTCGTCGACGTCGGGTCCGCTGATGCGCCGGGTCATCAGATCCAGGCGGAGCCCGCCGGCCACCACGACGGTCGACGCGTCGTCGTGGCGGCGCAGAAGAGCCCGAACCCGCGCCAGCAATTCGGGCAGCTCGAACGGCTTGACCAGGTAGTCCTGCGCGCCGGCGTCCAGACCCTCGACCCGGTCCACGACCGAACCCCGAGCGGTCAGGATCAGTGCGGGGGTCCTGATTCCCCGCGCGCGCAGCAACGCGATCAGGTCCGCACCGTCCATCACCGCCGGACCGCGATCGACGATAAGCGCATCGTGGTTCCCGGTGAGTCCGAGGTGCATGCCCTGCTGTCCATCGTAGGCAGTGTCCACCCGGTATCCCTCAGCGACGAAGATTTCCTCGAGCAGGGCGCTGAGCTCGCGGTCATCCTCGACGATCAGCAGCAGTGGCGGCGACACGTCTGGAAGCGTGCCATGGGGGTTCTTTCAAGGCTCAAAGAACCTCCCGGCAGGCTCCGAAGCCGTGGGCGCATCCGGCTCGGCGTTGGAACCCGCCGGCACGTACTGGAGCCGGTGGAGCACCGAAATGCACCTCCTGGTCACCGATGCCGCGAGTCTGCCGGACGCCCGTGCGCTCGTCGATGCCGAACTGGACGCCGTCGAGATGGCCGCATCGCGGTTCCGGAGCGACTCGGAGATCTGCGCCCTGGCTGGCGCGAAAGGGGCTCCCCAACCGGTCAGCGAGGTTCTGGCCGACCTTATCGGGGCAGCTCTCGAAGCGGCGCGGGTGAGTGACGGCGACGTCGACCCCACCGTCGGTCACGCGATCGTACAGTTGGGCTATGACCGCAACTTGGAGGAAGGGCCCGCCGCCCCGCGACTGACCTCGGTCGCCGTGCCCGTCGACTGGACCGCCGTGGAGTTCGACGGCCGCCACGTGCGCCTGCCGCCGGGCACGCTGCTGGACCTCGGCGCAACGGCCAAGGCCGTGGCCGCCGACCGATGCGCGCGACTGGTCCACCGCGAGACCGGCACCGGCGTACTGGTGAATCTCGGCGGGGACATGTCGACGGGCGGTCCGGTTCCCGCTGGTGGATGGCGGGTCCTGGTCCACGACCGTGACGACGACCCGGCCAGCCACGTCACCATCGGCTCCGAGACCGGCCTTGCGACGTCGAGCACCCAGCGGCGTAGATGGTGGCGCGCCGGTGCGGCGCACCACCACATCCTCGATCCGCGCACCGGCGCATCGGCCGAGCCGGTGTGGCGCAGCGTGAGCGTCGCCGCGGACAGCTGTCTGGCCGCCAACACCGTCAGCACCGCTGCGATCGTCCGCGGGCGCCGCGCTCCGGCATGGATCTCCTCGCTGGGCGTTGCCGCGAGGTTGGTCGACGCCGCGGGCCGTGTACACCTCGTCGGGGGCTGGCCATCGTGACGCGCATGCACATCGACTGGACCCGCTGCGATGGCCGGGGGCTGTGCACCGAATTACTTCCCGGTCAGCTCGCCCGCGACGACTGGGGATACCCGTTGCCGCGGGACCGATCCCGGGAGCCGGAGATTCCCGAGGAAGTCCGGCGGTTCGCCAAGGAGGCGGTGAACCGCTGCCCCCGCCTGGCGTTACGCCTGGTCGACGATCGGCCGTCCGGGTGACCCGGCGAGAGCCACTTACTCAGCCGCTGTTGCGCAGCGCCGAGGCCAGCCCGCTCATGGTCAGCAGGATCCCGCGCTTGACCAGTTCGTCGTCCTCTCCCC
>ERZ795053.3624-NODE-3624-length-17398-cov-9.207692_pt1 | contig 17398 bp, 17 predicted proteins | sample MGYA00375137_ERZ795053 | MGnify/ENA primary metagenome ERZ795053 (study PRJEB30182, sample SAMN05720284) | activated sludge metagenome | isolation source: Anaerobic digester | place: Hong Kong | collected 2014-12-17 ...
GACCGGTTGCGGATAGTGTTCATGATCCGGTTCGAGGCCTGGGTACGAGCAAGGTTTGCGTTGCGATATTCTCTATTTTCTTTCCTCTTTCCTCTTTCCTCTTTCCTCTTTCCTCTTTCCTCTTCGTTGTTTTATTATTATAGAGTCGCTCTCTTTCCTACCTCTTCCTCTCGTATCCTCTTCGTTCAATTATCGAGACACACCCGGCCGGGCCTTGCCGCGGGTTCGGCGCGCTGGCTATAATCCAGGCTCAACAGTCGAGAACGATCGGAGGAAGGTCATGAATCCCGCTTTGGAGACCCTGAAGGCACGAGGCTTCGTACAGCAATGCACCGACATCGAGGGGCTCTCCGCCCTGATGGACCAGGGGCAGGTCACGTTCTATATAGGCTGCGACCCGACCGGGCCGTCGCTGCATATCGGGCACATGGTGCCGTTCTTCGCGTACCGGCACCTCGTCGAGGCGGGCCATATCGGCATAGCCCTGCTCGGCGGCGGCACCGCCAGGATAGGCGACCCGTCCGGCAAGAGCGAGATGCGCAAGATGATCTCCTACGACGCGATCGACGCGAACGCCGAGCTGTTCCGCGGGCAGCTCGACCGCTTCATCGGCTTCGACGGCAAGAACCGCCTGCACGACAATAATAAGCACTGGCTGGCCGACCTGAACTATATCGAGTTCCTGCGGGACATCGGCAGGCACTTCTCGGTCAATCGCATGCTGACCTTCGAGGCCTACAAGCAGCGGATGGAGACCGGCCTGTCGTTCATCGAGTTCAACTACCAGCTGCTGCAGAGCTACGACTTCCTCCAGCTGTACAAGCGCCACGGCTGCAGGCTCCAGATAGGCGGCGACGACCAGTGGGGCAACATCGTCGCGGGCATGGAGCTGATACGCCGCGTCGAGGGCGCCGAGGCCTTCGGGCTGACCTTCCCGCTGGTGATGACCAGCGACGGCAAGAAGATGGGCAAGACCGAGAAGGGCGCCCTGTTCCTCGACCCCGCGATGACGAGCCCCTACGACTTCTTCCAGTACTGGCGGAACGTGTCCGACGGCGACGTGCTCCGGTTCCTCCTGATGTTCACGTTCCTGCCTATCGACGAGTGCCGCGCCCTGGCCTCCGGCGACATCAACGGCGCCAAGGAGCGGCTCGCCTGGGAGGTGACCGCGCTGATCCACGGCGAGGACGAGGCCGACAAGGCCCTGGCAGGCGCTAAGGCCGCGTTCGGCGGCGGCGGCGACAAGTCGGCGATGCCGACCGCCGAGCTGTCGCGCTCGCGCTTCGAGGCCGGCTACCCGGTGCTCGACCTGTTCGTCGACGCGGGGCTCGCCCCGACCAAGAGCGAGGCGCGTAGGCTCGTGCAGCAGGGCGGCGCCGTCGTAGGCGACGCGCAGTGGAAGGACGAGAAGGCGCCGGTCGGAGCTGCCATGCTCGACGCCGAGGGCGAGCTCGTGCTGCGCGCCGGCAAGAAGCGCTTCGTCCGCGTGGTAGCGTCGTAAAGGGCGCCGCCCTGAACGGCTCCGAGCTGTCGGCGGAGCTCGCGGCGGCGCAGCGGCTGCTCCGCGAGCACGCGTTCCTGCGATACGCGCCGTCCGGCGCGGCCGAGTACGAGGATAAGCTGCGTACGGCCTGCGGCATGTTCTCCTCGGCCGTCTCGAAGGCCGCCGGAGCGCCCGTGCCGAACCCGTACCCGGCCGCGACGATAGACGGTCTCGGCTCTTCGGGGCCGGCCGCGGGTATCAGGGCCGCGCGCCGCATAGCCTCGCGCTTAGCCTCGGCGGCCGCCAAGGCGCCGGGCTCGGATCGCCTGCGCAGGGCCGCCGACGCGTGGCGCCGGGCGGCCGAGGCCCTGGACGCCGCGTCGCGGGCTTAAGCCCGCGGCGCGCCTGAACAACACCTATCAGGCCCGCTCGTGGGCCGTCCTCGAGATGATCTCGTCCTGGTGCAATTCGTCGAGGTCTACGAAGTAGTCAGAGTATCCGGCTACGCGCACGAGGAGGCTACGATAGTCGCTCGGGCTGCGCTTGGCCGCCCTGAGGGTCGCCTCGTCGACGACGTTGAACTGAACGTGGTGGCCGCCCTGCCTGAAATAGCCGCGCACGAGCCTGGCAAGGCGCTTGGGGCCGTCGGCTCCGGCTAACGCGCTCGGCGAGAAGCGCAGGTTGAGCAGGGTGCCGCCGGTCTTGGCCTGGTCGAGCTTGCCGAGGCTGTTCATGACGGCCGTGGGGCCGAGCCTGTCGGCGCCGTGGGACGGGCTCGTGCCGTCCGACAGCGGCTCTCCGGCCTTGCGCCCGTCGGGCGTGGCGCCGGTCTTCGTGCCGAAGTAGACGTGGCAGGTCGTCGACAGGAAGTTGGCCCTGTACGGGGCGCCTCGTTTCGATATCCTCGGCTTTCCGCCGTCCCGCTCGACCGCGTCGACGAAGGCGTCGAACACCCGCGCCGCTAGCGCGTCCGCCTCGTCGTCGTCGTTGCCGAACAGCGGGCTGCGATTCCTGGCCAAGGCCCGTAGCGTCTCGCGGCCGGCCCAATCGGCCTTGAGCGCCTCGACCAACTCGGCCATCGTCGCCTTGCCGGCCTTGAAGACCTGCGTCCCGATGGCCGACAGCGAATCGGTCACGGTGCCGAGGCCCACGCACTGGATATAGTCGCTGTTGTAGCGGGCGCCGCCTCGGTAATAGTCGAGGCCGCGGGCGACGCAGTCGGCTATGTACAGCGACAGGAACGGTGCGGGCGTGTTGCGGCCGTACAGGTCGTCGAGGAAGCCGTCGACCCGGGCCTTCCAATCGACGGCGTAGCGCATCTGGGCGACCCAGGCGGCGAACAGCTCGTCGACCGAGCCGAACGAGTCGGCCGGGCCGGTAGCGGGCCCGACGCGGCGTCCTGTGGCCGGATCGACGCCGTCGTTCAGGGCCAGCTCGAGCAGCTTGGGGCCGTTCAGGTAGCCGTGGAGTATGTACGCCTCCTTGCCGAAGCAGCCGGTCTCGATGCAGCCCGAGGTACCGCCCTCGCGCGCGTCGCGTAGGCTCTTCCCGGAGGCGACCTGGGCCAGCGTCACCTCGTCGGCGTTGAACAGCGACGGATAGCCCATGCCCTCGCGAACCACGGAACAGGCCGCCTCGAGCACGCGGTCGGGCGTCTTGGCCGAGACCTGCAGGTTCGCCTGCGGCTGCAGCAGCCTGAGCTCCTCGAGCACCTCGAGGGCCAATAGCGTCACCTCGCCGGAGCCGTCGCGGCCGTCGGGCGAGAGACCGCCGAGGTTGATGTTCGTAAAGTCGTTGTAGGTGCCGGACTCGGCGGCGGTTACGCCGACCTTGGGCGGGGCGGGGGTGTTGTTCACCTTGATCCAGAAGGACGAGAGCAGCTCCTTGGCCCGCTCGCGGGTCAGGCGGCCCTCGGCGAGGTCCCGTCGGTAGAACGGCTCGAGGTGCTGGTCGAGGTGGCCCGGGCTCATAGCGTCCCAGCCGTTGAGCTCGGTCAGGGTGCCGAGGTGCACGAACCAGTACGCCTGCAGCGCCTCGTGGAAGGTCCTCGGAGCCTCGGCCGGCACCCGGCGGCATACCGCGGCGATGTCGCGCAGCTCCGCGGATCGCGCAGGATCCGTCTCGAGCGAGGCCATCTCCTCGGCCTTCTCGGCGTGGCGCTCTGCCAGCCTGATCATCGCGTCGCAGGCCATGGCCATCGCCTCGAGCTCGGCAGACTTCTCCTCGAGCCTGGGATCCTCGGGCGGTAGCGACGATCGGGCCGCGGCTACGTCGGCCTTGATCTCGCGGAGGCCCTTGCGGTAGAGGAGCCCGTCGAGCGCGGTATGGCCGGCGGCGCGCTGTTCCATGAACTCGGTGAAGACGCCGGCCTCGTAGAGGGCCAGCCATTCGGCGGGCAGGTCGGCGAAGGCCCTGTCCCTGATGCAGCGGCCTCGCCAATAGGGGATGACCCGTTCGCGATAGGCCTCGATACTGTCGTCGTCGATATCGTAGCTGGTCATGGGCCTCGAGCGCAGAGTCTTGAGGTCCTCGACGCTGTGGCAGGTCAGCTCGGGATAAGTCGAGGTCCGTTTGGGTCCGCGGCCGCGCTCGCCGACGATCAGGTCGTCGGCGCCGACGTATATATCCTTATGCTCGCAGATATAGGCGAATGAACGAGCCCGGGCGATAGGCGGGGGTAGGCCATCGGGCATCGAGGCGTAGGCCTCGGTGATCAGTAGAGCGCGCTGAATATCGATGTTCGGTTTCGTATCGACGCTCTGGCGTCGCAGCCTGGCAATTCGCTCAGTCATATTCGCCTCCATGGCGCATCGTAATGTATACAATAAAATACTATAATCACTAAAATTAAAATGATCGTTGGTGCAAAGTCTATTAATTAATACAATCCGCTATAACATCGGGCCGAGAGCCGCCTCCCTAGCGAAATAGTAGGCCATGATGTAACGCTCTTGGACCTTGAACGACCAGTGAACATCGCGCACATAGGATGCCGCCTGCTCGAACGAACCGTCCTTGAGCAGGGTCGCCAAGCGTTCGTGCTCCTTGAGGCTTTCCCGTTCCCATTGGCTTAGGTAGCTCTCGCGCCTGGGAAAGTCGTAGAGCCTGTCCTTGAGGATACGGGCCATGCGCTTAAGCTCGGAATTGGCGCTCCTGGCTATATAGGAATCGTGGAACGCCAGGTTGGCGCTGTAATAATCGTCGAAATCGTTGCGGTCGAGCGCGCCGCGCATCAGTTCGTTCAGATCGAGCATGCGATCGGCTTCGGTAGGCGTGAAGTTCGGAGCCGCCTCGATGATGGCCGCCGCCTCGATGGCTCCGAGGAGCTGGTACGAGTTGCGTATGGATTGCAGGTCGAGGGGATTGAGCACGACGCCGCGCCGGGGATGGATCGTCACGAAGCCCTCGGCCTCGAGCCTCAGGAGCGCGTCGCGTAGCGGCGTCCTCGACAGGCCGAGCTCGGCGCCGAGCGCGTTGAGGTCGAGGAAGGCGCCGGGCTTGAGGCCGCCGTCGTTAAGCTTCTGCTTAAGATAGGCGTAGACCCGCTCTCGCAGCGGGGGATCCCGCGGTTCGGATGCGGCCAACGCGTCTCGCTGGCCTCTATCGCCGGTCGGTTCATGTTCGTTCATACTTCTGATATTATACTGATATATCAGTAGTAGTCAATTAATTTCGTCGCAAGGCCGAGACTGGGCGAAGATCGGTCTCAGCGCTCGTCATAGCCGCCGGCGAAATCCTGGACGCAGACCGTACGATAGGCCGGATGGGAGCCGAAGGCTATGCCGACCACCAGGAATCCCGGATTGAATATATTCGCCCTATGGCCGCGAGAGGCTACGCCGTCGTCGACGATCAGCTGGATGACGACGTCCCTGGCCGTCTCCGCGCCGTAGGCGATATTCTCGCCGATAGTACGGCTCCAGTCGCCGTAGCGTTCGACCCGAGCCTTCATCGTGCTGCGGTCCGAGCCGGCATGTCCGGTTCGTCCGGTCTTGCCCTGGTCGGCCGCGTGGTCGGCGGCGGCACGGCTAAGACCGGCGGATAGGGTCAGGGGCGGCAGCGCCGACTGCCTGGATAGGAATGCTATCGCCTCGTCGACGGCGCGCGCCCCCTCGTTGAGCACTACGGTGATCTCACCGGGCCGCTCGAGGTACTTGCCGCGTATATGCGTACGGTATTCCTTTAAGAACTCGATGTAGGCGGCGGGCCTCGTCCTGGCCAGGTTGAGCTCGGCGAGTACGCGCTCCTCGATCGAGCCGGCCGCTTCGGCCTCGCAGGCCGCGACGGCTCCCGGAGCCGCGCCCGCGGGGCGGCTCGCCGCCGGGTAGAGAGCGAAGAGCGACTCGACCGCCTTGCCGGCCAGGCTCGCCGACAGGCGGCCGAGGCGATAGGCGACTATCTCGCCGGACGGGGAGACGAAGATCCAGGCCGGCGCCGACGGGCTGCCGAGCGCCCGGATAGCGGCCTTAGCGTCGTCCCTATCGGCGCAGAGCGCGACGACGACGGCGTCGGGACGGTACGCGCGCAGGGCTTCCTGGAGGGAGGCCGCGAGGGCCGGCCCCTCGCCGGCCGGATCGTCACGCGAGGACCAGACGTGGAACAGCGCAGGCGAGCCCGATAGGCTATCGGAGCTCAGCGTCGAACCCGAGTCGCCCCTGACGGCGAACGGGGCCATACGCTTGCCGGAGACCGCAGCGAAGCCGGCCGTCGCGGCGTCTCGGGGCAGGGCCTGGCCCCAGGACGCTGCCGTCGGTAGCGCCAGGACGAGCAGGACGGTGATGATAGCGCGAGCGCGCCTGAGATCGAGCATCGGTCGCCTCCTTAAAAGGGTCGGCGCTTTCATCAACTACTATAGCGCGGATACGGCCGGCGGTGAACCGTCTATCGTCCTCTTGACGTAATTAGATAATTAGAAGATATTCTAATTATCTAAGCGATAGGAGCCGCGAGCACGGTGAACAAGGTTTGGAAAGCGCTCGACGACCCGACCCGGCGACGGATACTCGAGCTCCTCAGGGCGGGGCCGAGGAGCGCCGGCGAGCTCGGCGCCGAATTCGACATGAGCGCCGCCTCGATGAGCCACCATCTCGGCACGCTGGCCGACGCGGGCCTCGTCGAGCGGGAGAAGAAGGGCCAGTTCGTGTATTACGAGCTCAATACGACCGTGTTCCAGGACCTGCTCGAATGGATCCTGGCGATGAAAGGACAGGATAGATGAAGGCTATCGACAAGGCGACCGCCGGGATAGGCGCGCTTACCGCGGCGCTCATGGCGGCGACCGCGGCCCTGTACGGGCGCCTGCCCGCATCGATACCGATACACTGGGACTCGGCCGGCGCGGCGGACGGCTGGGCCGCCAAGCCCTGGGCCTTCCTGCTGGCCGCGTCTCCGCTCCTGGTGACGGCGCTGGTCAGGATCGCCGCCGCCGTCGACCCTCGCTACCGCAACATCAAGGCTCGCGAGGGGACGTTCGCCGTCGTCGTCGTATCGGTGGCCGCGCTTGCGGCCGCGCTGTACCTGATAACGATCGTTACCGCGCTCGGCCTGCTCGACGGCTCCGACCTGCGGCTCGTGCCGCTGGCGACGGGCCTAGCCTTCGTCGCGATGGGCAACGTGATGCCTCGCCTCAAGTGGAACTATACGGTCGGCATCCGCCTGCCCTGGACGCTGGCCGACGAATACGTATGGAGGGCGACGCATCGCTTCGGCGGCGTAGCCTTCGTGCTGGCCGGCGCCGCGACGGCCTCGACGGCCTTCATGCCCGAGCGGGCGGCCCGGCTGGTCGGCGGGGGCGCCATAATATCCTGCGTCGCGGCGACGACGGCCTATTCGTACGCCGTACACCGTTCGCGCCACGGCGCCGCTCGGAACGGCATTGATTCAGAAGGAGGGAACGATGAACATACATCGTAGATCGACGTTTCGCGGCATCGTCATGGCGCTGTGCGCCGTAGCCATGGCCGCGTGCCAGAGCGCGCCTAAGCGCGTGGACGAGGCGCCTGAGCCGACGGAGTCGGACGTGCCGGCCGCCATGCTAGGCGACTGGGAGGGCGTACTGGTCGCCGGGGCACAGAAGCTGGCGCTCGGGCTCCACATAAGCGCGGACGGCGTCTCGCTCGACGTGCCGGCCCAGCGCGTCGCCGGCGCGAAGGCCTCCTCGGTCACCTTCGCCGACGGGCTGCTCGTCGCCGAGTTCGACGCGTTCAAGGCGTCGGTGGAACTGCGCGCGGCCGATAGCGGAGGGCTCGACGCGATCTGGGCCCAGAGCGGCGCGCGCTTGCCCCTGACCTTCGCTCGCGCCGGCGGCGAATCGGCCGCCGCGGCCCCGGCGGCCCCGGCGCGGATAGGCGAGAGCGTCCGCTTCAAGAGCGGCCAGGCCGGCGTCGAGCTGGCGGGAACGCTTAGGCTGCCGGACGGGAAGGGCCCCTTCCCCTGCCTGATACTGGTCAGCGGCTCGGGAGCCCAGGACCGCGACGAGGCGATAGGCCCGATCACGCCGTTCCGCGACATCGCCGAGGGCATGGCCGCCAGGGGCTGGGCCACGCTGCGCTACGACGACCGCGGCGTAGGCGAGTCGGGCGGGACCTTCTCGGGCTCCACCTCGGAGGACTTCGCGCTCGACGCGCTAGGCGCGTACCGCTTCGCGGCGGCCGATAGCCGCATAGACGCGGGCCGCGTAGCGCTCGCCGGGCATAGCGAGGGCGGCTACGTTATAGCGATCGCCGAGAACCTGATCGGCGGCGTCTACGGACTCGTATCGATAGCCGGCCCCGGCGTCGGCGGCTACGAGATACTCCTCGACCAGTCGAGGGACATACTCGCCGGCATGGGCGCCCCCGCCGAGGCTATCGAGAGCTCCCAGGCGATCAACCGCGCCCTCTACGACATGATACTCGCGTCGGACGAGTTCCCGCTCGAGGCCGCGAAGGCCGAGCTGTCGAAGGCGGGCCTGCCCCCGGATCAGCTCGAGGCTCAGCTGTCAGCGCTTCGAGACCCGTGGTTCAAGGCCTTCCTGAGGTCGAACCCGGCCGAATACTACTCCAGGGTCAGGAGCCCGGTGCTGGCGCTCAACGGTTCCAAGGACTCGCAGGTGCGCGCGGGCAAGAACCTCGCGGCGATCGAGGCCGCGGCGGCGAAGGCCGGCGTGCCGGTCAAGGCCGTCGCGATGGAAGGGCTCAACCACCTGTTCCAGCAGGCGAACACAGGCATGCCCGACGAGTACATGGGCCTTCCGCCCGACTTCTCGCCCGAGGCGATAGCGCTGATAGCCGATTGGCTCGACGGGATCGGGAAGCGATAATCGCGTTCTTGATGGAGCGCCCGGACGGCTTAGGCCGTACGGGCGCTTTTTCGTTGACAGCGGCAGGATGCGACGGTTTAATCGATCACGGTTACTATAGCTGAAAACATTAGAGCCAAGGAGCCGCATCCATGACCGACCCGCGGAACAGCCCGTTCATGTACGCGATCGGGGCCTTCGTCGCCCTGTTCGTCACGGTCCAGAGCCTGGTCTTCATGATCAGGGCCTACAGGGAGGGTAAGCGCCTCGGCCTGAGCGCGGCGACGATGCGCAAGGCCATCGTCGGCTCGGCGAGCTTCTCCGTCGTGCCGTCCGTCGCCATCCTGCTCGCCGTCCTGACCCTGTCAGGCGCCCTCGGCTTGCCGCTGCCGTGGATACGGCTGTCGGTGGTCGGCGCGATCACCTACGAGCTGCCCGCGGCCGAGACCGCCGCCCAGGCCTTCGGAGCGTCGATCAAGTCGGCCATCACCGACCCGGTCGTCTTCTCGGCCATAGCCTGGGCCATGTCGATAGGCTGCGTCTTCGCGATGTTCCTCGTCATCTTCTTCTCTAAGGGCATCCAGAGCGGCATCCATAAGGCCCAGATCAAGGACGCGACGTGGTCCGGCCTCCTGATCAGCGCGATGTTCATGGGCCTCATATCGGCCTTCCTCGGAAGCGCGCTTGGCGGAGGGCTCGTATCGATCCTGACCCTGCTGTCGTCGGCCGCCGTGATGGGCGTCTTCGGGCTCCTGATCAAGAAGGCCAAGCTGGCCAGCCTCGAGAATTTCGCCATGCCGGTCAGCATGATAGCCGGCATGGCGGTGGCGGCGATCTATAGCGCCCTCGCGGGCGGGAGGACGATATGAACGTCGCGATGAAGACGACGACCTACGACGAGGCCATCCACAGGAGCGGCCGTGCCTGGATGGCGGTAGCCATCGCGATGATACTCGGCGTCCCCCTGGCCGTATCCCTGTACTTCGGCGTGTGGCCGCCCATAGGCAAGCTCGCCGCGGCCCTCCTGCCGACCATCATGATCTTCTGGCCGATCGCCGTCGTCGAGGTGATCACCTTCACCCCGATGCTCGGCTCGGGCGGCACCTACCTCGGCTTCGTCACCGGCAACCTGTCGAACCTCAAGGTGCCGGCCGCCATATCCGCTATGCAGGCCGCCGGGGTCGAGCCGTCGACCAAGGAGGGCGAGATCGTATCGACGCTCGCCATCGGCGCCTCCTCGCTCGTAACCAACGCCGTGCTCCTCGCCGGCGTGCTCCTGATGTCGTACCTCACGCCCGTGCTCGAGTCGCCGGCCCTGAAGCCGGCCTTCGCGAACCTGCTGCCGGCCCTGTTCGGCGCCCTCGGCGTGGTGTTCATCTCGAGGAACTGGAAGCTGTCGATAGCGCCGCTCGCGCTGATGATAGGCCTGTTCGTCGCGATCCCGACCGCGCCGGTCGGCATCCTGATCCCGGCCGGCGCCATCGTCTCGATAGGCGTGGCCCGGCTCCTGTACAAGAGGAAGCTCCTATGAACGATATCCCGACCGTGGATTCAGACGGCGCGGCCAGGCGCCTATCCGCCCTGATACGCAAGCGCACCGTCTCGAGCCGCGAGCCCGAGGCGGTCGACTGGGCCGAGTTCGAGGCCTTCCGCGCCATCCTCCCGGAACTGTATCCCGAGACGCACCGGGCGCTCGAGCGGACGGTAGTCGGCGGCCACGCGATGCTGTACCGCTGGAAGGGCAGGGCCCCGGGAGAGCCGCTCGTCCTGATGGCCCACTACGACGTGGTGCCGGCGAGCGACGAGGGCTGGGAGCGGCCCGCCTTCTCGGGCGACGTCCACGACGGCGCGGTCTGGGGCCGCGGCTCCATCGACACGAAGTGCACGCTGGTCTGCGCCTTCGAGGCCGTCGAGGCGCTGCTCAAGGCGGGCTTCACGCCCGAGCGCGACGTGTACCTGTCCTTCGGGCACGACGAGGAGACCGGCGGCCGGGGCGCGCCGGCCATCGTCGCACATCTCGAGGGCTTGGGCGTCAAGCCGGGCCTGGTGCTCGACGAGGGCGGCGCCGTGGTCCGCGGCGTGTTCCCCGGCGTCGAGAAGCCGCTCGCGATGGTCGGCGTAGCCGAGAAGGGCGTCACCGACATCGAGCTATCGGTGCGTAGCCAGGGCGGGCACTCGTCGACCCCGCCGCGACGCGGCGCGGCCTGGAGGCTCGCCCGAGCCATTACCCGGCTCGAGGCCAGGCCCTTCCCGGCCAGCTTCCCGGCCGCGACCCGGCTCATGTTCTCGAGGATAGCCCCGCACGCGCCGGCCGGCCTCCGCCTGGTGCTCGGGAACCTCTGGCTGTTCGAGCCGCTCCTCCTTATGGTCTTCGGCCGGGCCGGCGGCGAGCTCGGCGCGATGTGCCGCACCACGATGGCCGTCACGATGCTCCAGGGCTCCGACGCCGCCAACGTGCTACCGGCCGTCGCCAAGGCCGTCGTCAACGTGCGCGTCGCCATCGGCCAGAGCGTCGAGAGCGTCGTCGAGCGGATGAAGGCCGTCATCGACGACCCCCTCGTCGAGCTGCGCGTGCTCCTGCCCGGCGAGCCGTCGCCGGTATCGGAACTGTCCGGGCCGCGCTTCGACGCGCTGTCGGCGACGATAGCCGAGCTGTACCCCGACGCGGTCGTCGCGCCCTACGTGGTGATGGGCGGCACCGACGCCAGGCACTACGCCCGAGTCTCGTCGACCGTCTACCGCTTCTCGCCGTTCGAGCTGTCCAAGGCGGAGAGGGCCAGCATGCACGCCGTCAACGAGCGCCTGCCGGTCGCGTCGCTCGCCAAGGGCGTCGAGTTCTACCTGCGCCTCATACGCCGGGTAGGCTGAACCGGGGTACGACGGGGCGGCGACGGGCGGCTTGCACCGCCGCGCCCCGCCGTGCTATCGTGCCCGCCTCGCGGCCGCGCGGCCGGCGAGGCGATCTTATACACGCCAGAGCCAACGGACAGTTCGAAACCCTCCTGTCGTTAAACAAAACTAGGTCCCCCGGCGGCGACTGCCCGTCGGGTCTAAAGGCGCCTCCCGGCGCTTTTTTAGTCATCCGCGCACGACCCCGGCGCGGAGGGCGGGCTCTAGCGCGTTTCACGCGTCCGTTCCGGCCCTGGCGCGACACGGAGCGAACGCATGAGCAACGAGCTGTTACTGGTCATTTCCATCGTCGTCCTATACTCGGGACTCCTCATCTGGTACCGCCTCTTCGGGGAGCGGGGTCTGTACGCCTGGACCGTCTTCTCGACCCTGGCCGCCAACATCGAGGTGCTGATACTCGTCGAGGCCTTCGGCATGGAGCAGACCCTCGGCAACGTGATGTTCGCGACCACCTTCATCGTCACCGACATCCTGAGCGAGAACCTGGGCAAGGCCGCGTCGAAGAGGGCCGTGTCCATCGGCATCGCCACCTCGTTCAGCTTCATCGTCGTCTCCCAGCTCTGGCTCGCCTACAGCCCGGCGGCTAACGACTGGGCCTTCGAGAGCGTCAGGACCCTGTTCTCGAACACCCCCCGGCTCATGCTCGTCAGCCTCGTCGTCTACGCCGTCGCCCAGCGCTTCGACGTCTGGGCCTACCACGCCATCTGGGCCGTGACGACGCGCGTGCTCGGCGACCGGGAGAAGGGCCTGTGGATCAGGAACAACGGCTCGACCCTCGTCTCGCAGCTGGTCAACACCGCGCTGTACTCCGCCGGCGCCTTCTGGGGACTCTATCCGGCGAAGACCCTTCTCTCCATCATGGCCTCGAGTTATCTTATCTACGTGGCGACGAGCCTACTCGACACGCCCGTCGTCTACCTAGCCAGGCGCATGCATAGGAGGGGCGTATGAGATTCGGACGGGCGGCATACCGATGAGGGACAAACCCGCGGACGTTGCGGCCTACTTCGGGCGCTTCGACGAGCCGGTGCGGCGCAGGATGGAAGGTATACGGTCGCTGGTCCTCGAGCTGCTGCCCGAGGCCGAGGAGACGATAAAGTACGGTATACCCACCTTCGTCTATAACGGCAACCTGGTCCACTACGCCGGCTACAAAGGACATATCGGCCTCTACCCGACGCCGAGCGGGATGTCCCGCTTCGACGACGAGCTGCGGCGCTACGAGCGCGGCAAGGGCTCGGTACGATTCCCGCTGGACGAGGAATTGCCGATCGACCTGATCAGGCGCATCATCGCCTTCAGGATAGAGGAACAAGGCGGCAGGAATGGAGAGGAACGATGATGGACATGATCGAAGCGATGGCCGCGAGGCATTCGGTGCGCTCGTATACCGACGCCCCTATCGAAGGCGCCGTCCTCGAGGCACTGACTGCCTCGATAGCCGAAGTTAACCGAGCCTCGGGCCTGGCCGTCGAATTGTCGCTAGACGGCGGCAAGGCTTTCGCCAACCTGTTGGGACGTTACGGCAAGTTCGAAGGCGTCCGCGGCCTCTTCGTGATCAAGGGCCGTAAATCGAAGGATCTCGGCCTGAGGGCCGGATACTGGGGCGAGCGCCTCGTGCTCGAGGCCACCGCGCTCGGCCTCGGCACCTGCTGGGTCGGCGGCACCTACAGCAAGCGAGGCGTGGCCGTAGGCCCGGGCGAGGAGCTCGTCTGCGTCGTCACAGTCGGCTACGCCGCCGCGCCCGGCAGGCCGCACCGGACCAAGACTATCGAGGCCTTCGTCCCGGGCGGGATAGCCGGCAAGCCCGCCTGGTTCGTCTCCGGCGTCGAGGCGGCCATGCTCGCCCCGACCGCCCTGAACCAGCAGAAATTCTCGTTCGCGCTTGACGGCAACGTCGTCGACGCGCGGGTATCCGGCCTCGGCGTCTTGACCGACATCGACCTCGGCATAGCCAGGCTCCACTTCGAGCTCGGCGCCGGAGCGGAAAACTTCGCATGGACGGACGATACGGCCGGCTAGGCCGGCTCGACGCCCGGCGGCCTCGCGCAAGCGTCAGGGAGCCTCGCTAGAGACCCTCGTTAGAGAGCCCTCCACGCCTCCGGCCGAAGCGACGAAGGTCGGCATAAAGCCGGCGTCGGCGTTTCGAGCCGCGATTCTATACTACTAAATCCCGCTTCCGCGCCGCTGAAAATAAAATATAGTGGTCTATACTAGTATAATCAGTCGTGCACCATGGTTTCACAGCGAGAATCATCCCGTATCGCGGCAGTGTGTTTCTATGGCTATCCTTCTTATGGCTGGATGCGATAATCCATCGTCAAGCGATCAAGCCATCACGCGACTATCGATACCAGGAGTCGTCGCGCCTGTCCGGGGTTCGACGCCCGTAACATCGCCTATAGAGACGGCGCAGTATACGGGAACCGTCACTTGGACGCCCGATGACGCTCAGTTCAAGGAAAAGACGGTATATACCGCGCGCATAGAGCTCACGACGAATCCCGGATGGACCCTGGACGGGATAGGCGCCGACAGCTTTACCGTAGAGGGCGCGACCGTCACGAATTCGACAAATTCAGGTAGCGTCGTCGCCGTATTCCCGCTACGTACGCCGCTCCGATACTCTCTATGGTCGAGGTACCCGCGGGTAGCTACCAACGCGACGCTAGCTCGACCAACGTAAGCGTCGTAGTCAGTTCCTTCTGGATCTCCAGGTACGAGATTACCATGGAGCAGTTCGTCGCGGTGACGGGGCGCGAGAATCCGAGTCCTGCGTTCGCTGATATTCAGGACGCCCCGGTCCAGAACTGCAGCTGGTGCCTCGCGATCGTCTTCTGTAATCGACTGAGCATGGCGGAAGGCCTTACTCCGGTGTATACCAAGAACGGAACGACAGATCCGGACGGATGGGGAACCATTCCTACCGATATCTCGGACGCATGGGACGACGTCGTACCGAACTGGGACGCGGACGGCTATAGGTTGCCGACCGAGCTTGAGTGGATGTGGGCCGCGATGGGCGCGACGAGCGACAGGTCCAACGGATACGACGGCGTCGGGAAGAATACGACCGGATACCTTAAAGGCTACGCCGGGAGCGCCGAGGCGGGTAGCGCGCAGGTAAGCCTAGGATCCTACGCGTGGTACTACTCGAATAGCGGTACCGGCGGTAGCAGTAGCAATCGTAAGACTCACACCGTGGGTACGGCAGGTTCGACCGGTCATCTGAACGAGCTAGGGATCTTCGATATGAGCGGCAACGCGTGGGAATGGTGCTGGGACTGGTACGCCGACTCATACCCGAACGGACTCCTTGAATCCGACGCCATCGTCGGACGGGGAGCGACGAGCGGCCCGTACCGCGTGTATCGCGGCGGCAGCTATGATAACGTGGCCGCTACCTGCGCCATCGCCTATCGGACGCTGAACGATCCTATCAATCAGTTCTGGAACTTAGGCATCCGCGTCGTGCGAAACTAAGCTGTCGAGCTATCGGTCGTTGACAAGCGTCACGGCGCGGAATTAGCATACGTCGCGCGAATAAAAAATAATCGAGGAGAACGACATGCAACTGAGGCGATCGATGCGCGACAGGAAGATAGCCGGCGTCTGCGGCGGCATGGCCAGGTCGATGGGGCTCAGCTCCACAACGGTCCGCTGGTTCTTCGTGCTGCTCGTGCTGCTCTTCGGCATGTCGGGCTGGGTCTACTTGGTCCTGTGGCTCATTATCCCGAGCGATGACGACGTGGGCGAATACCGGGAATAGCCGCCGCCGCGATACGCCGCGCGAGCGGCTAAGCGATGTATTTCTTGCCGACGATCGATTCCATATCGAGCCTCAGGATAGTCACCCCGTCGTAGGATCGGTCATCCTTGATATTGCGCTCGAAGATGGGCTCGGGATCGCGCTCGAGGTGCTCGAGCAGGACCCGCAGGGCGCGCTTCTTCTCGTCCAGATCGTCGACTACGCTAATACGGCCGCGAATGACCAGCGACTCGTAGTCGTGGTCGCAGCGCGTCTCCAGGTAGCCGTTATCCTTGATCAGCGTCGCGCAGGCCCGGCCGTTCCTGCGTATGAACTCGAGCTTGTCGCCCTCGTTGGCGCAGTGGAAATACAGCCGCCGGTTCGCCTCGTCGAGCCCGTAGCTCAGCGTGACGACGTAGGGATCGTCGTCGGCGCACAGCGCCAGCGTGACGTGGTCGCCGCCGCGCAGCAGCGACAGCTTCTCGTCGTCCGATAGTATCTCGTTCCGCGCCCGCCTCGGGTGATAGCGTTCCATGGAAGCCTCCAAGGACGAGTATACCATCGCCAGCGACGCGTAGCGAGCGTCAGCGATCGCGCGATTCGGCTCTTAGTAGAATCCGCGACGCGGACGGCGATATGGGTGCTATACTTGATTTCGTCTGGGAATGGGAGAGCCAGAAAGCGCGCGAACCCTCGCAGCTTACGGTCCGCCACTCCCGCGCGCCGCGATCCGCTCATTGACAGCCACGAGGCTCCCCGCGCGGAATCGCGCCGTGCAGGAGCCTCAAGTTTACGCATCTAAACATCGCGCCTCTTATGATCGTTCGCGAACAAGGTTCGCTTGTACGCGGATGTGTGGGTAAGAAGAATGGCGACAGGATCGACATGATGAAGCGCGGCTATCAGCTGGCATTATAGCTACGACCATGCTTCGTACCGGCGACTGGTAGACGATCCATGCACGTCATGACACGCCGCCCCGAGAAGGCTGTTTGTACCCAAGTATCGCATGCACGGGGAGGAGGGTGTCATAGGAAAAGCGACCAAGCGTAGCGCGGGGCGTTTTCCTATGACAGGACCCTCCGAGATGCTATACGAAGCCTGTATACATTCACGAACCAGCATGGGGCGGCGCGTCGTGTAGCTCCTACGAGTACGACGAATCGATGAACCTGACCGCGACGATAGACGGCCTCGGCAATCGTACCGAGATGCGCTACGACTCCCTGGGCAAGCTATCCAGCAAGGAGGACCCGGAGGGCGGCGTCGAGCGCTACGCCTACGACGGCTACGGTAACCTGACGCTCCTGACCGACGGTAGGTACAACGAGACGAGCTACGGCTACGACGCCTTCGGGCGCCTGCGTTCCGAGACGGCGCCAGGCGGGGCCGTCCGGCGCTTCGATTACGACCGGCTCGGCCGCATGACGAGGAGCAGCGACTTCCTCGGGCGCGCCACCCTCGTCGACTACGACGAGCTCGGGCGCCCCGTCGCCGAGTCGCGCGCGGACGGCATGACGCGGAGCCTGGCCTACGACGCGGTCGGCAACCTCGCGATCGCCGACTATCGCGGCGATCGCCGGCCGTCGTTGAACCTGACTCGCTTCGCTCGCAGGTTAACGGCGGCGGCGTACTGAGTTGTGTAACGTTGACCGATACCGTACCCATGCACGGCACGACGCGCCGCCCTAATCGGGATTGCTCGTACAAAGGTCTCGCATGCACGCGGAGGCGGGTGTCCAAGAGACGGCGGCCCTCGCGTTGCGAGGGTTCCGCCTCTTGGACAGGCCCTGCCGAGATGATGTACGAGGCCTGTACTATTTCCCGAGCCGCAAGGGCGGCGTGTCGTAGCGTCGTACGATATCGCTAGCTTCTCGTTCCGCTACGACCGCGATCGCCGACTGGCGCGGCGATCGCCAGCCGTCGTTGAACCTGACTCGCTTCGCTCGCAGGTTAACGACGGGGCGGGCAACATGGT
>ERZ795053.3625-NODE-3625-length-17396-cov-9.540742_pt1 | contig 17396 bp, 16 predicted proteins | sample MGYA00375137_ERZ795053 | MGnify/ENA primary metagenome ERZ795053 (study PRJEB30182, sample SAMN05720284) | activated sludge metagenome | isolation source: Anaerobic digester | place: Hong Kong | collected 2014-12-17 ...
GGTCACCGAGATCTACGACTACATGCGCCTGCTCTGGGCGCGGGCCGGGATCCCCCATTGCCCGAACGACGGCACGGCGATCACCCGCTCCAGTGCCGGGCAGATCGCCGACACCATCCTTGCCTGGCCGGAAGGAACCCGGATCGAGCTGCTCGGGCCGATGGTGCGGGGGCGCAAGGGCGAGTTCCGCGACCTCTTCGAGGACCTGCAGCAGCAGGGCTACGTCCGGGTCCGGGTCGATGGCGAGACCCACGACATCGGCGCGGTGCCGAAGCTGAACCGCCGGCAGAACCACGACATCAGCGTCGTGGTCGATCGCCTGGTGGTCCGCACGAGCGACCGGGGCCGGCTGGTCGATTCGATCGAGACCGCATTGCGGGTCGCCGACGGCGTGGTCGAGGTGATCCGCCACGACGCCCGGGGACGCGCCCAGGCCCCGCGGCTCTTCTCGGAGCGCTTCGCCTGCCCGCAGTGCGGCCTCTCGCTGCCCGAGCTGGAGCCGCGGCAGTTCTCGTTCAACTCGCCCTTCGGCGCCTGCCCGGACTGTCACGGGGTGGGCACCTCCCGCATCCCGAGTGCCGAGCTGGTGCTCGGTGACCCGCGGATCTCGATCCTCGAGGGCGTCGTGCTGCCGTGGGGCGAGCCATCGGGGTACCTGCGCAAGGTCGTCCTGCCGACGCTCGCGCGGACGTTCCGGTTCGACCTCGCGGCGCCGTGGGAGGCCCTGCCCCCGCGGGTGCAGGGGCTGCTGCTCGACGGGGCACCGGGCAAGACGCTCACCTATGTCGCCGAGGGCGGCAAGGGCCGCGAGGTGCAGGGGGAATGGGAGGGGATCCTCACCAACGTGGCGACGCGCTGGCGCGAGTCGTCGAGCGATGCGGTGCGCGCCGACCTCGAGGCGTACATGATCGAGCAGCCGTGTCCCGGCTGTGCCGGTCGGCGACTCCGCGCCGAGTCATTGGCGGTGCTGGTCCACGGTGCCTCGATCGGCGACGTGGTGGCGCTGCCCGTCGACGAGGCGGTGGCCTTCTTCGAGTCGGTGCCGACGGGGCGGGGGATGGCCGGCGCGATCGATCCCGAGATCGCGGGCCCGATCCTCAAGGAGGTCATCGAGCGGCTGACGTTCCTGCGCGATGTCGGGCTGGAATACCTCACCCTCGGTCGCAGCGCGGGCACCCTGTCGGGCGGCGAGACCCAGCGGATCCGGCTCGCCACCCAGATCGGCTCGCGGCTCGTCGGCGTGCTCTACATCCTCGACGAGCCGAGCATCGGGCTGCACCAGCGCGACAACGACCGCCTCCTCGAGACCCTCAAGGAGCTGCGCGACCTCGGCAACACCGTCCTCGTCGTCGAGCACGACGAGGACACCATCCGGGCCGCCGACCATATCATCGACCTCGGGCCGCGCGCGGGGCGCTTCGGCGGCGAGGTGGTGGCCGAGGGCACCCTCGACGAGGTGCTCGCGCATCCGGACTCGCTCACCGCGCGCTACCTGCGCGGCGAGCTCCGCGTGCCGGTCCCGGCGACGCGACGACCGCCCGATCCGGCGCGGATGCTGCGCGTCGTCGGGGCGCGGGCCAACAACCTGCGCGACCTCACCGTCGAGGTGCCGCTGGGCCTGTTCGTCGCGGTGACCGGGGTCTCCGGGTCGGGCAAGTCGACCCTGGTGACCGACATCCTGTACCAGGTCCTCGCGCGGCACCTGTATCGCGCGCGGGTGCTCCCGGGGGAACATGATCGCGTCGAGGGGCTCGACCAGCTCGACAAGGTGATCGAGATCGACCAGTCGCCGATCGGCCGCACGCCGCGCTCGAATCCCGCGACCTACACCGGGCTCTTCACCCCGATCCGCGAGCTGTTCACCCAGCTGCCCGAGGCGAAGATGCGCGGGTACGGGCCGGGCCGCTTCTCGTTCAACGTGAAGGGCGGCCGTTGCGAGGCGTGCCAGGGCGACGGCCTCGTGAAGATCGAGATGCACTTCCTGCCCGACGTCTACGTCCCGTGCGAGGTCTGCAAGGGGCGCCGCTACAATCGCGAGACCCTCGAGGTGCGCTACAAGGGGAAGAGCATCGCGGACGTCCTCGACCTCACCGTGGCCGATGCGCTCGACTTCTTCTCGGCCCAGTCCCGGATCGCCGACCGCCTCGAACTGCTGAACGACGTCGGCCTCGGCTACCTGCACCTCGGCCAGGCGGCGACCACGCTCTCCGGGGGCGAGGCGCAGCGGGTCAAGCTGGCGACCGAGCTGGCGAAGCGCGACACCGGCCGGACCCTGTATATCCTTGACGAACCCACGACCGGGCTCCACTTCGAGGACGTCCGGCTGCTGCTCGAGGTCCTCCACCGACTCGTCGCGAAGGGGAACAGCGTGGTCGTCATCGAGCACAACCTCGACGTGATCAAGACGGCGGACTGGATCATCGATCTCGGGCCCGACGGCGGTTCGCGCGGCGGGACGATCGTGGCCACCGGCTCGCCCGAGGCGGTCACCGAGGTCGAGGCCAGCCACACCGGTCGCTTCCTCGCGCGGGTGCTCGGCTGATGGAGGCGACCCTCGAGACACTGCGGCCGCAGTTCGCCAGTCAGTACCAGCTCGAGCGCGAACTCGGGCGCGGCGGGATGGGGATCGTCTTCCTGGCCCGCGAACTGACGCTCGACAGACTGGTCGCGATCAAGGTGCTGCCCCCCGCGATGGCCGGTGATGCCGCGCTGCGCGAGCGCTTCATCCGCGAGGCCCGGACGGCGGCGCAGCTCTCGCACCCGAACATCGTACCGATCTTCCGTGCCGACGCGATCGACGGCACGGCGTTCTTCGCGATGGGCTACATCGATGGCGAGACCGCGGCGGAACGCCTCGCCGCCCGCGGCGCCCTTCCGGCCCAGGACGTCGTGCGGATCGTGCGCGAGGTGTCGTGGGCGCTCGCCTACGCGCATGCGCGCGGCGTGGTGCACCGCGACATCAAGCCCGAGAACATCATGATCGAGCGCGGCACCGGGCGCGTGATGGTGACCGACTTCGGGATCGCCCGCGACGCCCGGGCCACCGGGATGACGGCCGACGGCATGGTCCTCGGCTCGGTGCACTACATGGCCCCCGAGCGGGTGGCCGGTGGCGAGGCCGACGGCCGCTCGGACCTCTACTCCCTCGGCGTCGTGGCGTTCCAGCTCCTGTCCGGGCGGCTGCCGTTCGACGCGCCGCAGGCGTCCGCCGTCCTCCTGATGCAGGCAACCCGGCCCGCGCCCGCCATCGGCGACCTTGCCCCGGGGATCCCCGCGCCGCTCGCGGCGGTGATCGACCGCTGCCTCGCCAAGGACCCCGCCCACCGCTACCCGACCGGCGAGGCGCTCGCCGAGGCGCTCGACGATGCCCTGCGCCAGGTGCAGAGCGGGCCGCAGGCGGTCAGCCAGCGGGTCCTCGACGAGGCGACCGCGAAGGCGATCTGGCTCCGCGCCGCCCAGCTGCAGGCCGATGCCTCCCGCCGCGTGCGCGAACGCACCGCCCAGGCCGAGGAGTTCGCGACCGGGCTGCACTCGGCGGTGCCGACCACGGGTTACCGCCTCGACGACGTCGAGGCCGCGGCGGTCGAGGCGGGGATCGGCGAGGAGTTCGTGCAACTCGCCCTCGCGGAACTCCCCGACGACGAGGCCCAGCTCCCCGCCCGCCTCGAGACCCGCGAGTCGCGGTTCCAGCGCCTCGTGCTGGGCAACGTCGAGCACTCGATGCGGGTGTCGCGGGTGATCCCGGCGTCGCCGCGGGCGCTGCTCGAGGCGATCGGCCGCATCTTTCCCGCGCACCCGAACGGGCTGATGTTCCGCGATACCGTCGGCGGGCACCCGCTCGACGGCGGCGTGCTGACGTTCACGGCGAAGCCGATCTCCTCGGGCGACTACGTCGCGGCCTCGGGGCTGAGCACGCTGCGGTACTACCTCACCGTCATCGACGCGTACCTCCTCCGCGTGACCCTCCACCCGATCTCCGGTGACCCGCGCCGCTGCGAGCTGGTCATCACCACCGACCTGCGTCCGGGGATGAACAAGAACGCCAAGGTCGGCTTCGGCATCGGGGCGGCAATGGGCGGCGGCGGCGCCGCCGTGGGCATCGCGCTTGCCGCCGCGAAGGGCGCCGCCCTGCTCGCCGCGCCGGTCGGGATCGGGGCCCTCGCCGTCGTCGGGGCGGGGATGCTCGGGGTGTACCGGTGGGGCTACCGCTGGGGGCTCAACAAGGCCCGCAAGGAACTGGAGGGGCTGATCGACCAGGTCCAGTCGAGCGCCCGCTCCCAGGATGTCTTCGGCTCGGTGCCCCCCCCGCCGCCGCCGCCCGAGGCCACCGGCGACGGCGGCGTCGGCGTGCTCCTCTCGGGACTCTGATCACGGCGCCGGCGCTACATTCCACCTGACCCCGACACGGAGGCGACGATGCAGATCGACGAGATCATCGAAATCCTCGGCTTCGCCAACGGCAACAACCGCGCGGTGCGCGTCACCCTCGAGGATGGCACCGAGGTGGTCGGCGTGCCGGCGAGCGTCGACCTCAACCTCGATGCCCACGAGGTGTTCCTGAAGCCCTCGGGTGACGACCAGACCGAGATCGGCCTCTCCCTCGGCGCCATCACCTCGGCCGAATTGCTCTGACGCGCATGGTCTCCCTCCTCGACATCATCGGCCCAGTCATGGTGGGCCCGTCGTCCTCGCACACCGCGGGGGCCTGTCGGCTCGGCCTCATCGCCCGCGCGCTCGTGGGCGGGACGCCCGATCGGGCGAAGGTCGAACTCCACGGGTCGTTCGCCCGCACCGGCGTCGGCCATGGCACCGACCGGGCGATCGCCGGCGGGCTCCTCGGCTATGCCCCCGACGACGAGCGGCTGCGCGAGTCGCTGCAGGCCGCGGAGGCCGAGGGGATGGCGATCACCTTCGAGAACGTGAAGCTGCGCGGTGACGTGCACCCGAACACCGCACGGATCACCGTCTGGCGCGGCGAGCGGCAGGCGGTGCTCACCGGCTCCTCGCTCGGCGCCGGCCGGATCCTGGTCACCGGCATCGATGGCTTCCCGGTCGAGGTGACCGGTGCCTACACGACGCTGGTGCTCGTCGCGCACGACCAACCCGGCATCGTCGCCCATGTCGCCACCGCGCTCGCGGCCGAGGGGGTCAACCTCGCCACCATGCGGGTCTCGCGACGGCAGAAGGGTGGCGACGCGATCCACGTCTATGAACTCGATTCCCCCCCGGAGGACGCCGCCGTGCAGCGGATCCTGCAGCTCAAGGCGGTGCGCACCGCTCGCGTGATCGAGCGGGTGGCCTGATGGCCGAGTCGCTGCAGGAGGCGGTCGAGGCCGCGGTCGCGGCCGGGCAGTCGCTCGGAGAGTACGCCCTGGAGGCGGAGGCCGCCGAAGGGCTGCGCACGGTGGCCGAGATCGAGGCCGGCCTCCAGCGCGCGCTCGACATCATGCGCAATGCGGTCGAGCGCGGGCTCCAGGGCGACATCCGTTCGGTCTCCGGGCTGGTCGGCGGCGACGCCATCAAGGTGCACCACGGGACCGGCCCGCTCGCCGGCACCCCCTTCACCGAGGCGCTCGCCGCCGCACTCGCGGTGCAGGAGGTGAACGCGGCCATGGGCGTGATCGTCGCCGCCCCGACCGCCGGCGGCGCCGGTGTCCTCCCCGGCACGCTCCTCGGCCTCGCCCGGCGCGGCGAGTACACCGATGCCCAACTGGTTCGCGCGCTCGCGACCGCCGGGCTCGTCGGGGGGGTGGTCGCCGTCCGCGCCTCGCTCTCCGGCGCCGAGGGAGGTTGCCAGGCCGAGACCGGCGCGGCCGCGGCGATGGCCGCCGCCGCAGGGGTCGAGCTCCTCGGCGGCTCCCCCGAGCAGGCGATGCACGCCGTCGCCCTCACCATGCAGGGGACCCTCGGGCTGGTCTGCGACCCGCTCGGTGGCCTGGTCGAGGTCCCCTGCGTCTATCGGAACGCCACCGGCGCGGCCATGGCGCTCGCCGGGATCGAGATGGCGCTCGCCGGGGTCACCTTCCCGATCCCGGTCGACGAGGTGATCGACACCATGGGCAAGATCGGCCGCGAGATGGACGTCCGGTACCGGGAGACCGCCGGCGGCGGGCTCGCCGCGACCCCGACCGGACGTCGGCTCGCCAAGGAGCGGCTGGTCCAGCTCAAGCCGCGCGGCTAGTCGCCGTTTCTGCCTGAAACACACGAGCGCCATCCCCCGTAGAGGATGGCGTTCCGAGTTCTGGGAGGGACTCCGGTGGAAGACATCCTGGCCATCATCTTCCTGTTCGGGGGCGGCACCCTGGTGGTGCTGTCGTTCTCGCCGATCGGCAAGGCGCTCGCCGAGCGGGTCCGGTTCGGCAAGCAGCCGTTGCCGGCCCCCGAGGTCGACGACGCCCTGTACGACGAGGTGGACCGGCTCCGGCTGGAGATGAACGAGGTGCACGAACGACTCGACTTCGCCGAGCGGTTGCTGGCGGAGAAGGGAACGACCCCGGGAGGATCCGATGGGTGACGGAATCGGCGATTTCGGCTTCTGGCTGGCGATGGGGGCGATCGGCTGCACCTTCTTCTGGTCGATGACCCCGATCTTCAAGGCCGTGGCGACGCGAATCACCGGCAAGCTGCCCGAGAGCGGTCGGGTCGAGGAGCTCGAGCAGCGCCTGCTGGCCATCGAGGAGCGCGGCTCGATCTCGGGCGAGGTCGCCCACCAGTACGATCGCCTCGCCGAGCTGGAGGAGCGGCTGGAGTTTGCCGAGCGGCTGCTGGCCGAGCGGCTCCCCGACGCGGCACTCACCTCCGGCGAAACGGAGCGCGGCTGATGGCCTCTCGCAGTTCGAAGGTGCTCGGCATGATCACGGTGCTGGCGATGACCGGGATGTCCTTGACGTTCCTCGCCTTCCTGATCGACGAGGCCGGTCGCAACGGATTCGAGTTCGTCCTCGCTGGGTTGCTGGGCGGCGGCGGCTTCGGCTGGCTGCTCCTCCGGGGTCCGGTGGGGAAGGCGATCGCCGGGATGCTCGAGGGTGGCAGCAGCGCGGAGGATCCGATGCTCGGTGTCCGCCTCGCGGACGTCGAGGACCGCCTGCAGGAAGTCTCGCTCGAGACCCAGCGGATGATGGAACTCGAGGACCGCCTGGAGTTCGCCGAGCGACTGCTGGCGCAGCGCGTGCAGGCCGATGGGCGGGAGCGCTGATGATGCCCCAGGATCCGGTGATCGTGACACAGTCGCCCGCGCCGCCGCTCCCCCCGTGGGAGGTCGTGCCGCCGCAGGTGATCGTCATCATCACCATCGCGGTGGTCACCGGTGCGGTGCTCATCCTCTGGCCGCTGGTGCGCGCCCTGGCGCGACGGATCGAGGGGCGTGGCGGCGCCGCCGTGCAGCGCGAACTGGAGGAGCTGCGGACCCGGCTCGACGCCGCGGAACAGCGGGCGCTCAGCAGCGGCGAGCTCGACGCCGCCGAGCAGCGGATGTACGAACTCGAGGAACGGGTCGAATTCATGGAGCGGGTGGTGACGCGCGGGAAGGAGGAGGCCAGTGGGACATGAGCGAGGGGAAGACGTGTCGCGGGGTTGGCTCTACGTCGCGCTGGCGGTGGTGGGGGTTGCGTACCTGGCGGCGATGGCGGACATCACGTCGCAGCTCGAGGCGGTCGCGATCCCGTTCTGGGTGATCACGATCGTCGGCGGGATCCTGCTCGCCAACTCCGCCATCGGCAAGGCGATCGGGCGCCGGATCACGGGAGACCTGCCCGAGGCCCCCGGCTCCCTCGACGTCCCGGACGAGGTGTACGCGGAGCTCGACGAGCTGCGCGCCCGGATGCTGGAGATGGAGGAGCGGCAGCAGTTCGCGGAACGGCTCCTCACCGAGCGGATCGACGCCACCGACGTCTCGCCGACCGACCGCGGCGGTGCCCGATGAGCGAGAAGAAGTCCGAATGGATCGGCACCGCGTTCATCGGGATCGGGCTCGCCGGGTTGGGACTCTTCGGCGGACTTGCCGCTGCGTCGGGCACGATGGGGCCCGCCGCGATCCCGGTCTGGGCGATGGTCATCGGCGGCGGGGCATTCCTCTCGCGATCCCCCGTCGCCCGGGCCTTCGCCAAGCGGATCCAGGACGACGGCGCCGAGCAGGACGTGGTCCCGGATGAGGTCTATGGCGAGCTCGACGAGCTGCGGGCCCGGGTCCTCGAGCTCGAGGAGCGGCAGGACTTCGCGGAGCGGATGCTCACCGGCAAGGCCCGCGAGGCGGAGCACCAGTAGATCCCCGTTGGCGGCCCCTCCGGGGCGGCCTTACGTTTCCGACTGGTACCCCGGGCTTCCCGGGGACAGCAAGGAGCAGCGATGACGACACGCGAGGACGTCGAGGCGTGGCTCGACCGGCTGGAGCTGCCGGTGGAGTCGATCGCCGAGGACATCTGGCTGGTTCGGACCCCGGATGGGGCGGAACTGGCGGTGAATTTCGCGCCCCCGGTGCTCGTGCTGCGCACCCGGGTGATGCAGCTCCCGGCCGACGCCGCGCGGGCCGGGACGCTCTGCCGGCTGCTGCTGGAATTCAATGCGCGCGACCTGATTCACGGCTCCTACGGCGTCGAGGGGGACCAGGTGGTCCTGACCGATGCCCACGAGCTGAGCGACCTGGACTTCTCCGAGTTCGAGGCGAGCGTCGATTCGCTCACCCTCGCCCTCGCATCACACGCCGGCAGCCTCGCGCCGTACCGGGAGGGGTGAGCACCCATGGGCATCTTTGACCGTTTCGCCACCATGCTGAAGTCGAACATCAACGACCTCATCTCCCGGGCCGAGAACCCGGAGAAGATGCTGAACCAGTTGATCACCGACATGCGCGGCCAGCTCGACAAGGCGCGCCAGCAGGTGGCGCAGGCCATCGCCGACGAGAAGAAGCTCGAGGCCGACGCCGCCGCGATGAAGAAGCAGGCCGAGGACTGGGAGCGTCGCGCGATGCTCGCCGTCCAGGAGGGCCGCGACGACCTCGCCAAGCAGGCGCTGATGCGCTACAACGAGGCGCTGCAGGGCGCCCAGGCGCTCCACGAGACCTGGCTGAAGAGCAAGCAGGAGACCGAGGCGCTCAAGCACTCGCTCCGCCAGCTCAACGACAAGATCGAGGAAGCCAAGCGCAAGAAGAACATCCTCATCGCGCGGGCCCGCCGCGCCGAGGCGCAGCAGCGGATCCAGGACACCCTCGCCGGGATGGGCGACAAGAGCGCCTTCGAGTCGTTCGAGCGGATGCAGGAGCGGATCGAGTCGAACGAGCGCAAGGCGATCGCCGCCGCGGAGCTGCAGGAGGAATTCACCGGCGACAAGCTGACGCGCGAGTTCGAGCAGCTGGAGTACCACGGCAGCTCGGACCAGCAGCTCCTCGAGCTCAAGCAGAAGATGGGGCTCCTCGGCGGCGGGACCACCGAGGCGCCGAAGCAGATCAAGGGCGGGGCCGCCGACGCCGACGCCGAGGCCGAGGTGATCGAGGAGAACGACCAGGCGTGAGCGCCCCCCGACACCTGATCCTGGCCGACGGCGACTTTTCGCCGCTCCTCTCGAAGACCGCCAACTCCGTGATCCGGTACCAGCCGGATCGCGTGGTGGCGGTCCTCGACAGCACCCGCGCGGGGCAGACCGTGCAGCAGGTCCTCGGCTTCGGCGGCGACATCCCCGTCGTCGCCACGATGCAGGAGGGGCTCGCCCTCGGCGCGACGTCGGTGCTGATCGGCATCGCGCCCGTCGGTGGCGGGCTGCCCGAGACCTGGCGCGACTGGATCCGCGAGGCGATCGAAGGCGGCTGCGACGTCGTGAGCGGGTTGCACACCTTCCTCTCCGACGATCCGCTGCTCGCCGAGGCGGCGCGGATCCACGGTCGCACCATCCAGGACATCCGCAAGCCGCCGCGGGACATCCCGGTGGCGAGCGGGCTGGCGCGCGACCTCGAGCCGCTCGTGGTGCTCACCGTCGGGACCGACTGCAACGTCGGCAAGATGACCGCGCAGCTCCAGCTCGTCGCCGGGCTGCGCGCCCGCGGCCTGCGCACCAACTTCGTCGCGACCGGGCAGACCGGGATCATGATCGAGGGGTGGGGAATCGCCGTCGACGCGGTGGTGGCCGACTTCATCGCCGGTGCCGCGGAACGGATCACGGTGCAGGGCGCCGAGGGCGCCGACGTCGTGCTGGTCGAGGGGCAGGGGAGCATCAACCACCCCGGCTACAGCGGCGTGACGCTCGGCCTGCTGCACGGGACCTGCCCCGACGCGATGATCCTCTGCCACCAACCGAGTCGCAAGCACATCGGCGACTACCGCAAGGCCGCGTGGCTTGAGCTGCCGCCCCTCGATGAGTACGTCCGGATGTATGAGCAGATGGCGAACCTCGTCCACCCGTCGCGGGTGGTGGGGATCGCGCTCAACACCTTCGACCTGGATGACGACGAGGCGCGCGCCGCGTGCGACGACGCGACCCGCCGCACCGGCCTCCCCGCCACCGACCCGGTGCGGTTCGACGCGGGCCCGCTGCTCGATGCGCTCCAGGCGGCGCATGGGGGGCATGTCGGGAGGGCACAACCGGCCTGATAGTTCGCGGTCTCCTGAAAGGACACAGCGCATGCCAGCCCTCCCCCCGCTCGGCCTGCTCGTCGCCTTCCTCGCCCCGGGCGCGCCGCCGCTCGCCGACGCCGAAGCCCGCCTCTACCGTGTCTGGGACCCTGCCACCCTCGCCCCGCTGGTGCTTGCAGCGGTCCGGGTCGAGAGCCGGCGCCTGACGCTCGATGCGAAGGCCCCCGGCCGCAGTCGTCCGGTCGAGTTCCGGCTCCGGCTCTGGACCAATCGCACCGCCCTGCTGCTCGACACCACCGAATCGTTCCCCCTCACGGTGGGCCCGCGCTGGAGCGACACCGTGCGCGTCCTTCCCGGCAGCGAGGGGATCACGGGCTGGACGCTGCTGGCGGGCCACCGCAGTCGCGGCCTCCTGCCGTCGCGGGTCCACGACACGCCGCCGCTGCGCGGCACGACGCCGATGCTCTCCGACATCGTGATCTCCCAGGGGACGACCGGGACCGGCTGGTCCACCGCCGACGGCCCGGTCGAGGCGAGCCCGCACGCCGACTTCACCCGCGATCGACTCCTCGAGACGTTCGTCCAGATTCGCAGTCGCTTCGCCCTCCCCGGGCTGCAGGTGCGGATGACGGCGACCCGCCTGCGCGGTGGCCGCCCCGAGCCACGGCAGTGGCTCTCGCTCACCACGGCGCTCTCCCTGCAGTCGGGGCTGACCGAGCAGCGGCGCGCGCTCGACCTGCGCGAGTTCCCGGCCGGCGACTGGCGGATCAGCGTCGAGCTGCTGACCCCGGCCGGCCGCGAGATCACCGCGGAGTGGACCGACTTCCGGCTGCGCTGAGGCGACGCCTCAGGGTCGTGCGGCGCGGGTGGCCTCGAGTTCGAGCCGCACGGTCGGCGACGCCTGCTCGAGCGCGGCGATCGCGGTGTCGCAGGTAGCGCGCACCGCGACCAGGTCGTCGGAGGCCCTCGCCATCGTGCGACACCACCGCCCGCGTCCGCGCGCCGTCTCCGGGTGATCCTCGCCGCGTGCCGCGATCAGCCGCGCCAGGCCCGTGCGACCGAGTCGCAGTCCCTCGGCCCCGTCGCCCAGCTCCGCCTCCAGCAGGCCGAGGCGGATCATCGCCGCCGCGACCTCCTGGTGTGCCGGACCGTGTGCCTGAGTGAGGATCCGGACTGCCTCGCGCGCCGCGTCACGTGCCGCGACGGTGGATCCCCGGGTGGCGCGCACGCCCGCCAGCCGGTCGAGCGTCATCCCCAACTGCGGCGGGCCGTACCCCGGCAGGCGGCGCTCGATCGCCAGTGCCTCCTCCAGCAGGGCCTCGGCCTCCGCGAGCTCGGCCGCGTGATCCGGCCCGGGAGGGAGGCCGATGAGCGTGGTGGCCAGGTTCGTCATCAGGCGCACGGTGGCCGGATGCTCGCGGCCCTGCAGCCGGGTCTGGAGCGCCAACATCGCACGGTACTCGCGCTCGGCGGCGACGAAGTCGCCATCGGCCATCAGGAAGGCGGCGAGGTTGCCGCGGGCGATGACCGTGCGTTGGTGCTCCTCGCCGACGGTGGCGATCAGCGCGTCGAGAGCGACGCGGCCGATGCGACCGGCGTCGGCATACTCGGCCTGGTAGTAGTGCGCCGCGGCGAGGTTGTTCGCGGTGATGCCGATGCCGAGTCGGAGCGAGTCGCCACCGGTGCTCCGGATGGCCAGCGCGCGGGTCAGCACCGATTCCGCCTCCACGTACCGACCGGTGCCGTTGTAGAGCACGCCGAGGTCGTTGAGGGAGCGGGCGAGTCCCCCGGAGTCCGGGGGGACGGCCGCTTCCCTGAGCGTCAGCCCGGCCCGGAGATGCACCTCCGCGGAGTCGTGCGCGCCGCCCCGGAAGTGGAGCCACCCGAGCAGGTTCTCGGCGGCGGCGACATCGGGGTGGCGTGGACCCTGGGCTGCCGTGCGGAGCGCGAGGGCGCGCTGCGCGTTGCCGATCCCGGCCGACGGATCGCCGATCCGTTCGTACGCATCGGCGACCACCTCATGCAGTCGCGCGGCGAGGAGCGGGTCGTCGGCGTGGAGCGAGTCGATGCGCGCCGATTGCCGGTCGAGCAGGGTCCGGATCGTCTCGGACTCGCCGGCCCGATCGCCGCCACCGGTCGCGCCGAACAGCTCCATCAGGAAGCCGCGAACGGCGACCGCCTGGTCGCGCTCCGACTGCGCGGTCGCGGCGTTCCGCGACGCGCGGCGCGATTCGAGCAGCGCCACGCCGGTGGTCGCGATCAGGCCGAGGAGCGCGAGCGTCGCCACCGCGACCGAACCGGCGTTGCGGCGCACGAATCGGCGGGCCCGGTAGCCCAGCGTGTCGGGGCGTGCCGTGACGGGGCGGCCGGCGAGATGCCGCCGCACGTCGTCCGCGAACGCGCTCACGCTCGGATAGCGCCGCTCGGGTTCCTTGCGGAGCGCCATCAGGACGATCGTGTCGAGATCGCCGCGCAGTCGACGACCGAGCTGTTCGCTGCTTCCGACGCCCCGCGCCTCGGCCCGCGCCCGGGCGTCGCCCTCGGCCACCGGACCGCTCGAGGGCGACGCCAGCACCACGGCACTCGGCAGGTCGGGGATGCGCTCCAGGATCGCGCGCTCGACTTCGCCCGGCGTGGCACCCTCGCGCCGGAATGGATGGAGGCCGGTGAGGAGCTCGTGCAGCAGGACGCCGAGCGCGTGGACATCGGTGGCGGTCGTGACGACGTCGCCCCGGAGCTGCTCGGGCGCGGCGTAGTCGAGCGTCAGCAGGCGATCGGAGGTGGCGGTGTCGATCGCCGGCCCGGTCATCACCGAGGCATCGAGGATCTTGCCGATCCCGAAGTCCAGCAGCTTCACCGTCCCGTCGACGGTCACCAGGATGTTCGCCGGCTTGATGTCCCGATGCACCACCAGGCTGCGGTGGGCCTCGGCCACCGCGTCGCAGGCGGCCAGCCAGAGCGCCAGGCGGGCGGGAATGTCGAGCCGCCGCAGGTCGGCGTGGGTCGTGATCGGGACTCCCGCGACGTACTCCAGCACCACACAGGGCTGGCCGTCGGCGGTCTCGGTCGTCTCCAGCAGCGCGGCGATGTTCGGGTGGCGGAGACTCCCGAGGATGCGCGCCTCCTGCGCGAACCGTCGGCGCAGCTCGGTCGAGGTGATGCCCGCGCGCAGCACCTTGAGCGCGACCGGCTCGCCCTCGCCCTCGAGCGGCTCGGCGAGGAAGACCTCTCCCATCCCGCCGGCGCCGAGTCGACGCACCGGGCGCCACCGGCCGATCCGGGAGGGCAGCGGGCCATCGGTGGGCGGCGCGGCGTCGAGTCGGGCGAGCGGCGCCTCGAGGAAGTCCGGGTCCGCCTCCAGTTCGGCGAGGAGGCTCAGCACGTCCTCGCACAGCGCCGCATCGCCCCCGCTCGCCTCGCGCACGAACGCGGCGCGTGCCTCGAGCGGTCGCTCGAGCGCCTCGCCACACAGCGCCTCGATCCGTGCCCAGCGCACCGGGTCCATCGTCACGGCGCGCCCCCGGCGCGCACCACCTCGCGGCGCAGCCACGCCCGCGCCGCCGACCACGACCGCCGGGCGGTCCGCTCGGAGATCCCCATCTGCTCGGCGACCTCGGGCATCGTGAGCCCTGCGAAGAAGCGGTACTGCACGACGTCGGCCCCCGCGGCGTTGAAGGTGGCGAGCCGGCTGAGGGCGCTGTCGAGGGCGATCAGGGTGTCGTCGGCGTCCGCCAGCGGTGCGGTGCCGAGGGTGTCGGCCGCGTCGAGGGGGAGATGCATCGCGGGGCCACCCCGCTTGGCACTGCGCCGCTTGCGGGCGTGATCGACCAGGATCCGGCGCATCGCCTCGGAGGCGACCGCGAAGAAGTGCCGCCGGTCCTGCCACTCCGCCCGGTGCTGGTTGATCAGCCGAAGCCAGGCCTCGTGGACCAGCCCTGCGGTCTCGAGGGTGTGGCCGGGCGACTCGTGCAGCAGCCGGGCGTGCGCCATGCCGCTGAGCTGGTCGTAGACGAGGGGGAGGAGCTCGTCGAGCGCACCCCGATGCCCGGACGCCGCCTGCCGCAGCAGCGCGGTGATCGCGTGGGGCTCCTGGCTCGGCGTCGGTGCTGCCATCGGGGTGGCCTCGATGCGGGGGCGGGCGGGTCCTCTTCCTAGTCTACCCCGGTCCGGCCTCGCCGCCACCACCAGCGGATCTGGCCGGGTTGGCGGGTCGAATTGCGCGTTCCTTCCTGAGCCCCGAAGTGGGGCGTTCCTGGGAGGGAGGCCGATGCTCGACCACGCCGGCAGCGTTGCGGTCGTGATCGGGGTCGCCGGGGTGGCCGCATGGGCCGCACCCCGGGACCCCGCGCCGGCGCGTCCGATGCCGCACGGATCGGCCGACGCTCCGCGGGCCGATTGCCGCGTCTCGCTGCACGGGACGGGCTCGTATCGGCTGACGGTGCAGACCGGCGGGCCCGTGCCGGTGGTGGAGTTCAAGGGGGCGACCGGCCCGCGCTTCGACCCGATTTCCCACTACGGCAACTTCCGCGACTGCGACCAGGCGTTGGGTGCCCTCACGGTGCGCCGCGACCGCAGCGTGACACCGCTGCTCTTCCACGTCGCGAACGAGCTGTATCATGCCGCCGCCACCGAGTGGCGCACCTCGCAGCGGCCCCAGATCGAGTACGCCTACCGCGACTTCGGCAACCTCGCCTCCGAGGTCAGTCGCGACATGCTGCTGATGGGATTCCGGCAGACCATGGCGAGCATCGCGACCGACCTCATCCTCCGCTACGCCAACCCCGCCGGCTACCTCACCGACAAGGGCGCCAAGTGGGTTGCCGAGACCGCCGTCCGGTTGATGATGGAGGCATACGTCGAGGGGAAGGACCCCGGGCTCATCATTGACGGCCTGCTGACGCGAATGGTCGACCACCTCAAGGGCCACGCCGAGACGCTGGCGGGGGCCGTGGGAGGCGATGCGCTCAAGGAAGCCCTCAAGCCGCAGCTCACCCAGATCGCCGGCGACGTCACGAAGTTGCTGGTCGAAGCCCAGCCGGATGGCCAGACCGTTGACGTGACCGGTGCCGACAACGGCAACGGTTGCACCCATTTCCTGCAGATCATCTGGAACTTCAAGGGCGGGACCTACCGCGGCAACCTCACGGTCACGTGTGGCAGGCCACCCTCCGACTGGATCAGCCGCGTCAGCGTGGCCAACGCCACGGTCGAACCCGGCGAGGCCGGTTCGGTCACCGCCCAGGCGCTGTCGCAGCTCGGTGTCCCGATGCCGCTCGCGACCGCCACCTCGACCGGCATCGCGGCGGTCCAGTCGGCCGGGGCGGGCGAGCCGGCCGCGGTCCTCGCCGGACCGCTGGCGACCTTCGACTTCAAGGCGGCGGAGCCGCGGGCCGACAAGGTGTACGACGTTGCGGTCAACCTGCTCACCGATGCATCGACCGGTCGGATGGCCGGCCTCGGCCGCGGGACGATCACCGTCAAGAACGTCGCGCCGGAGACCGGGACGATCACGCCGGGCGCCATCTCGGCGAAGCCGGGCGATGACCTCGATCTCGGGCCCGCGACCTGGGTGGTCGTCGATCGCAACGCCGATGCCTCCAACCCGGGCGAGGTGGCCGCGCGCACCCTCACGCTCGCCCACCCGGCCGGACTCGCCACGCGGCCGCTCTTCGACCGGGCCGACGCGCCGCGCCGGATCGCGTTCGACGGGTCGGTCGGTCGCTACGAGTTCGGCTTCACCCGGAAGGGTCGGGTGGACGCGCCGCACCCCCACGGGACCTGGCCGCTCGTGGTCACGATCGCGGATGAGGCGCTCACGACCACCGCGACGATCGACCTCACGGTGGAGGATGTCGCCCCGGACGTCGCGGCGGCGAGCACCACGCCGCAGTTCGTCCATCGCAATGCGGGCAAGCAGATCATGGTGGCGCTGCGGGTGACCGACCCGAACGGCTTCGGCGACATCACCGGGGTCAGCGTCGACGCCACGGCGGCGGGTGGCGGCGTCGCCACGCTGGGCAACGGCCTCACGGTGCTCGCGCAGGGACCCGACTGGATCGACCTGCAGCTCGCCGCAACGTTCCCGCAGACCAATGCGGTGGGGCAGCACTGGATCCCGGTCACGGTCACTGATGAGGCGCACACTCACGTCGACTCGACCTTCCTGCACGTCGGCAACCTCGCACCGGAGTGGCGCGGGCACGGCTTCATCTTCAGTGCCGACAGCATGCCCGATCCCGAACGCCCCGATGAGCTGCTCCTGGTCCCGCCCAAGGGGCTCTGCCCCAACGACCAGTTCCGGGTCGGGGTGATCGCGAGCGACCCCGAAAACGACTCGCTCGTCGTGACGGCAACGATCATCGAGACGGGGGCGACGTTCCGCCTGCAGCATGGCAGCGATCGCGTCTGGGTCGGCGACATGCACGCCCCGGACGCGCCCGGCACCTACACGGTCGAGCTGAAGATCGCAGAGGACCCGGCCGACAAGGAGACCACGAAGCGCCACGTGATCACGGTGATCCCGTGTGACGAGCCGAAGGAGGACCGCGAGGTCGGCCTCGCCGTGCCGGGCAATGCGCCCGACATTGCCGCCGCCCCGCGCGACCCGAGTTCGCAGCTCATGCTCGGCGCGATTGCCGGCGGGATCGTCGGACAGGCCTTCGGGGGTGCGCCGACACCCGCTGGCGGCGAGCCCGGGCCGTCGGCGGCGATGCTCGCCGACTCGCTCGCCATCCTCCTCGGCGAGATCGAGGGAACCGGCCTGCCGCCGGTCGAGACCTACGTGCTCGCGACGGGTGGTTCGACCGGTCCGGTCGCGCAGCTGTTCAGCATCAACCG
>ERZ795053.3626-NODE-3626-length-17396-cov-5.861138_pt1 | contig 17396 bp, 19 predicted proteins | sample MGYA00375137_ERZ795053 | MGnify/ENA primary metagenome ERZ795053 (study PRJEB30182, sample SAMN05720284) | activated sludge metagenome | isolation source: Anaerobic digester | place: Hong Kong | collected 2014-12-17 ...
CGTCTGCAGTTTCGCTCAATAGAACATGGTCAATATCGAAGCCGATGGTGTAGGTAATGAGGTTCTGGGTGGGGAAGTCACTGTTGTCGAAGGATACCCCGTTGACATCAGACATGTTCTTCAAGAGGTCCTCGTCGTAGAGGAACTTAGCCACGTCGTCGAGGTAGTCACTCCCATTGCTCGCATAGGCAATACCGTCGCTGTTGTGATACTCGTCGATATGGGTGCTCGCGTCACCGTCATAGTCCCCGATGGGTTTGTCGTTGATATAGTTCGTGTCCCACAGCTTGCTGTTACGGTCCTGGGTGGACTCGCCGTCGGTCATGAGGATGATGTAGTTCTTCTGACACCGGTATTCTATCGCAGGATCGAATGCCGTGGCATAGTTCACCCCGCTGTTGAACCAGGACTGCTTGCGGGCATAATACAAGCCTGCCTCGGCCAGGGTCTCTGCCAGCGGCGTCCAGGTGCTGGCGGACAGTGAGTTGATCTGGGCGATCAAGGCGTCTTTCTCGGCGGTCGTCTCTCTGTCTGCAACGGGCGCGAGAATACGGCCGCCCTCCTCGTCGTTGAAGATCATGACCCCAAAGCGTACCCCGGTGGTGGTCCTGATGAGGTTCGCTATGGTCCTCTTGGCGACAACGATCTTCTGTTCCCAGTGCGGTGAAGCCGCTGCCAGATAGTTTCTGTAATTTCCCGTCCTCAGGTTCTTGACCGTATATGAAGTCCCACAGGGACGAGTCCCGTTAGAGCTTATCTGGCCCTGCCAATGTCCATGTTCATTCAGGGCATTGCGTGCGTCCGTACACGAAATCTCTCCTGAATCGACGATTTCATTCGTTCCGATATATTGCCAGGATTCCCATCCCCACCATTGTTCCCGGTAAACATACCTCCGGTTATAGCTGCCCGTGTAAACGGTGCTCGGGTCATATTCGTCGCTCGAACCCTGTACCCAGACATTTTCCGCCATACTGCCCGAATTGTCGAAGATGATGAGCACGTTCGGGGGGACGTTGACGGACCCTCCTCCGAAGATCTGTGTATCTTCAGCATAGACGGGTGCTGTTATGGTTATGGCGAGAATGGTTATGATGAGTGTCGCATCTCTCCTGATCATGTCACCACTCCTTTTCATCTCGGTTCTCGACTTTCTGGTTATTGTGCAGGCGGGAACACCTTGTATGCGCCCACATCGAGTTTCTGGTTGTTTCCATCATCCGAGGCCTCGAAGAGGTAAAATCTAGCGCGGAAGGATGGATCATAACCCGATCCCACCGGGGGTTTCCTGACAGCCTCAAGGGTGACGGTGACATTCGTCCCGTCGGGCAACGTCCCACCGGGGTACGTGTAGGAGTTTCCCGGGGTCGTGGCCACCGCCGCAAGTGCTGCCGTGTTCTGTATGAGGACAAGGCTCACTGCAGACTCGATGTTGGCGAAATCCGTTATGTAACGCCTTTCATTCCCTGCCATCTTCGACTCAAGGGAAGACGTCCTGGTCATCATCACGCCCATGATGATGGCAGCCACCATGACGATGAGCACCAGGATGAGCACTGCACCTTCCTTGTCCCTCAGAATCATTTTCATTTTCATCTGTGAAGCCCCCTGCCGCCTTTCATGGACACATCATTCCAGCTCATCCATGACGAGCGGCAACGTGAACATATGATTCAGGCTCTTCTCTTGCCAGGTCACGAAAATGGTCACAGTCCTGCCTGTGCCTCCCGTGTTTGGCGTCGTATCCACCCGATAAGACACGTTGTAGGGAATATTCCTCGACATGGTGGTGGTCGTGCTGTGTATGCCGACACTCATGGAGTCGTGAACGAACGACAGACCTCTGAGGAACTCCATCTGGTCCTCTGCAGCGTTTACCGCCTCGGTGAGCTGCATGCTGAAGTTGTTGGCCTGCACCGAGGCCTGATGCATCTTCAGTATTCCCATGATGCCCAGGGCAAAAACAAAAATGGCCACAACCAGCTCGATGAGGGTGAACCCTGCACTCCGGCCTGTCCTCATATTCCCTCTCTTGTCTTTCTCCGCCGATTTAGATTTCATCGATAGTACCGTTCCGCCTGCAGACCCAGCGCGAGAGCGTCCTCTCTATGGCATTGCCTGTCTGTGGGTCGACCTTGTCGCCTTCCTTGGTGACGGTGACCTCTATGAACCTCACGGCACGGGCCTGTGCCTGAGAAAGGGTGCCGGCCCCCGGGTCGATCTGCTGCGTGGTGTTGGTCTTTGTCCTGCCAAGATACTGAAACGAGAGGAGCGTGACATTCCGGGCAAGGATCTGGGTCACACCGGCGTTGACATCTATCCGTTCGAGATTGCCGTTGTTGAGCCGGTATGTCACCAGTTCGTCGGTGCCGGTGGTAGCGCCGTCATTGGTGTAGTCCATCTGGAGTTGGAGGGTGCTCGTGCCGCTCGTCCCCGTAGGGATCCCCTGTATGTTGTCCGACGGATCCCGGCTCAGCCCTGCGTGCATGATGTCCATGGCGATGACGTCCATGGCGGCGCGGATATCCTGCTGCGTGGCCGCCACCTGAGTCTGTGCCTGCCCGGAGCTGTGCTGGAGCTGGAAAGTCATGTACACCGCACCCATGAGCAAAAGGGATAAAACGAGGACTATCATGAGCTCGATGAGGGTGAGGCCCTTGCAGTTCGTTATTACCTGGAATCTCTTCATGGTTCGATACTCACTGTCCCGCCGGGGTTGAGCCTTATTCTCCTCCAGTTGTCCGCTGCAGGCGCCTTGTCACTGGTGATGGTGACCGTGACCTCGGGTGTAGTGGCAAATCCCCGGAAGGTGAATCCGGTCGTCGTTGCCAGTGAAATGAGATCGATTCCCGGCGGCATGTTTGTCTGTGGCACGATGACATGTCCGTCGGCGTCCTGTATCATGTACCAGTCGTTGGCCGCATCGATCTGTATCTGGACGTCCCGTGCCCGCGTTATAGCTTCGCTCCGCGCCCTCTGGATGTTGGAGAACATCTCCCTGGATGTCGCGTCGAGGCTCCTCTTGCTGAACCATCCGATCATGTTGGGCGCTGCAACTGCGGCCAGGATACCGATGATGACGACCACGACCATGAGTTCCATAAGCGTCATCCCCGAAGACCTGCCCCGGAAGGTGTACCGCCCAGTTCCAGTATACAATTCAAGCTCCTTTTCCATCCTAATGATTATCGGCAGGTATCAGCACCGACTTAACAGCGATGCCCTCAGGCCCTGATGTAATCAGCGTCTCTCCGTGCATATCAGTGCGGAAGACCCTGACCCCGTGCGTTCTCAGTCTCTGGAGCGTTCCCTGTGCAGGGTTGCCATATACATTTCTGTATCCGCAGCTTATCACGGCAACATCCGGCTTGACTACTTCAAGGAAGGGGTTCAGACACGACTTTTCCGAGCCATGGTGCGCAACCTTGAGAATATCTGCGGAGATGTCCTCGTTGGTGTGTACCAGCGTGAGTTCGCCGAACATGTCTGCATCTCCCATGAAAAGACCCGTCATCAGCCCGTCATGTACCCTCAGGACCACTGACTGCAGATTCTGGTCCACTGGTCCGTCAAAATCGATCAGTCTGTTCCTGGGATTCAGGACATCCACGATCATCGATCCGACACGGAGCCTATCACCGCGGCAGACATATTTCAATGGTATGGATTTCTCTTTTGTAATACGCATTACCTCCTGGAAATATTGATTCTTCGTTTGTCTGGCATTGAGCCACAGTTCGCCCACATGGAATCGTTCGAGTATGAAAGTGGCTCCACCGCAATGATCAGGGTGCAGGTGGGTGATGACCATCACGTCAAGTGATGTGCGTCCTCTGCGGAGGAGATGAGGCGCGATGATGTACCTGCCCGCGTCGAAAACCCCATAGGCAGGTCCGGCATCGATAAGCACCGCATGTCTGCCCTGGGATATCAGTGAGCAGTCACCCTGTCCTACACTGATGAAATCGAACTTCGTATTCCCGCCATTCTCAATGGTATGTTTCAGGATCGGTAGCAAAATCAAAATAGCCGCTGCCACTGCGAGGACAATGGGCCTCACCCGCGACCTGGCGCCCCAGAACGCTATAATGAGCGCTGTGTAGCTTATATATACCCATGAGACCCAGGGCCTCGCGACCGGATGCTGTGACCCGAGGAGGTCGCTCATGGCCAGAAGGATATGCAGTGCCTTCATGGAGAGCGTGAAAACAGGTCCGCTCAACGCCGGGCAGATGAGGTGAATCAGTATGCCCAGGATGGACAGGGGCATGATCACCGTCCCGAAGAACGGCACTATGAAGCAGTTCGCCGGCAGGCTCACGCATGAAACGAAGCCGAAGAGATATACCGCGACGGGAAGCGTGAACACCCCTGCTGCAGGGGTTATCAGGAGCCATGTGAACCATGGCGGCGAACCTTTTGTCTTTTCGACGAGCCCCCCGATCCCCAGTACCGCACAGAAGGAAAGCTGGAAACTCGCGCTGAAGAGTGCTTCTGGCCAGATAATGAGGATGAGAATGCCTGCCAGGGAAAGCCCGCCGATCAGGTCGTATTTCCTGAGGGAAATGAGGCATGCGGCACAGCTCACAGCCATGATGCAGGATCTCAGGACGGTAACCTCAGGCCCTATGAACCATGTGTAGACGAGTGCTGCGCCGACAGCCCCGATGCGTGAGAGCAAGGGGGCATCGGTACGCAGGGCCAGAGGCGGCATGATCCGCAGGATGCAGAAGATGAGACCATAGCCTAAAAGCATCGTGATCCCGATATGGAGCCCCGAGATCGCTATGAGGTGCGAAATTCCCAGTGCGTTGAAACGATCGCGCAGCGAATGGGTGATCCCCGATCTGTCACCGAGGACAATGGCCTTCACGAGCTCCGCCTCTGGTCTTGAATACCGGTTAAGAAAACGAATCAGTTCTTCTCTCTGCCCGGGTGGGGAATCAGATCCACCGGTGTCCAGGGTCTCCGAACCGCTCTCAGCGTACCCTGTCAGCACAATGTTCCTGCTGAGCAGATAGCGCTGGTAGTCGAATTCCCCTGAGTTTCCTTTTCTTCTGGGCTGTCGTACCCTGACGCCTAAGGAGAGACGGGAACCCTTTACCAGCCCTGTCACGGTTTCAGAGACGGTTACCAGTGCCTTTCCCCTTACGCTCCTGCCGTCGATGTCAACATTCCCAAGAACGACACGGAACATACCGTGGGCATATTCGGTTCTATCCACTTCTCCCGAGACCTTGTAGACTCCCTCTGCGATATCTTCCCATCCTGGACCCATGGTGAACGCCATGAAGCCGAGGAGGACTCCGAGCAGTGCATGGGGGATGCGTTCCTTGGTGATGAGCATGGCGCCAAGAAAAAGGCCGAAGCAAAGCCCGGGTCCGTCATGGTGCATCGCGACGATGCTGCAGCACATCCCTGCGAATACCAGCACGAGCGGATTGTTTCTTCCCACGTGGCGAAGCATGCTCTGACTCCTTTCGTAAAGGAGTGGCGATAGACACAATCATCCACCTCAGGAGAAGGTATAGAGAAAGGAACTTCTTCAGGAACTCAATCACACAGGGGACTTCTCAGTCTGTCAGGAGACCCCCGATAAGTTCATTCACGGCAGCAACTCCATACTCCTCGAGAAAAGAACCGACGTCATCGATGATCCCTGGGTAACAGAACGGATCTCGAAGGCCGGCGCTGCCTACCTGTACGGCAGTGGCACCTGCAAGCATGAACTGGATGACGTCACGGGCGTTCATGATACCGCCAGAGGCTATCACCGGAATGGTGACCGCACGGGACACATCCCAGACGATCTTGAGGCTCATGGGTTTGACGGCTGGACCGGACAGACCTCCTGTGATGTTTCCAAGAATCGGCCTGCGGGTCTTCTCGTCAATGGCCATGGCGGGATATGTATTCGCACAGGTGAGTGCATCGGCCAGAGCCTCCTGCGCTGCCAGCGCATTTTCCCTGATGTCGGTAACCATAGGGGAGAGCTTCACGATCAGGGGCTTCCCGCAGGCCTGTCGTACCCGTCTCACCAGGGCATGGAGTGCTGCAGGATCCCTCCCGAACTCGATGCCGCCTTTCTTGACGTTCGGACAGGACACGTTCATTTCAAGGGCCGATACTCCTTCGATATCGAGCGCCTCCGCGGCACGCACATACTCGTCTTCCGTCGTTCCGAAAAAGTTGACGATCACCCTGGTGTCGAACTTTCTCAGGAATGGGAGCTTGTGACTGGCAAATGCCGGAATCCCGATATTCTCGAGCCCGATGGAATTGATCATGCCGCAGGGGGCCTCCACGATGCGCGGCGTGTGATTGCCAATCTTGGGGGCCAGGGAAAGCCCCTTGGTGACCACGGCACCGAGAATCGACAGGTCGAAGAACTCGGCAAACTCCTCCCCATAGGCAAAGGTGCCCGATGCACTCATGATGGGATTCTTCAGTGTGAGTTCGGGCGTCAGAGCAACTGAAATGTCCATCTTCATCCCCAGATGATGTCATCCGCAGCGAATACGGGTCCATCGCGGCATACCCTCATGCTGCCGCCCTTCGTCTGCACCACGCATCCGGCACAAGCCCCGAAGCCACAGGACATGTGCTCTTCGAGGGAGATCTCGCAGTAGGCCCCCTTCCGGGAGGCGAGTTTCGCTCCTGCTCGAAGCATCCCTTCGGGACCACAGGCATAGATCACAATCTCTTCGCCGACGGTTGACCCTCCGAGAACGAAGTCCAGGGCATCTGTTGCCAGACCCTTCCGGCCGCAGGAACCGTCTTCCGTCATGACGACTGTCCGTGTGTTCGGAATGGATGTCACTCTCTCCAGGAGGGGCAGTTCACGCTTCGTCCTCGCCCCGATGATGAACGTGCCGTTTCCCATTCTCTCTGCAAGGGCAAGTACCGGCGGAAGTCCTGTCCCACCCGCCATGTAAATCACGTGGTCTCCAGTCCTTCTCGTAAATCCCTTTCCCAGCGGTCCGATAACCTTGACACGTTCACCGGCACGTTTCGCCGCGAGCAGTTCCGTTCCTGTACCCTTGACCCTGTACAGCAGCTCCACCTCATCGCTCGTCTGCCCGAGAACCGCCAGAGGCCTTCGGAGAAAAGGCTCACTGCCCCAGCTTACCTGCACCATCGCGAACTGTCCCGGTACAGCCTGGGGAAGACCGCCTTCCAGCACGAGATGGTACGTCTTCTCCGCCACCTCGATATTGCGCACGACCGTGCACGTCATGTCAAGGGGTCCCCTCGCCTTCAGATCCTTCACCATGATCTCCGCATCCTCTTTCGTGTCCGAATAATACCCCCGCCAGGTGCTCACGTGTGAAAAGCCTATGGACGCGTACAGTGACCGTGCCGGCTTGTTGGACTTCCTCACCTCGAGCACTGCACATACCTTGTCGATGGCAACGGATTGACTGATTATGTCCTGAATGAGTCTCTTTCCGATTCCCTTTTCCCTGTATCCCGGACGGACCGCCAGGTTCAGTATGTGTACCATGGACGACAAACACAGCGCGAAACAATACCCCACCAGGGTATCTCCTTCGAAGACGAGGGCGGAAAGGCAACGCTTGTCTTCCAGCGTCGTCGCGAAGGTCTGTGTGTCCCAAGGGGAAGGAAAGGACATGCGCTCTATGGCGGCGACCTCTGCAATGTCCTCCGGAAGGGCAGCGCGGACTGTTAGAGCATCCATGTGAGCACAAGCACCAGGACGAGGCCCAGAGCGAACATGCCGGCATGTGACTTCCTCGGCATCTCCCGGGAAACGAGTGAAGCCAGGCCTATCATCACGCAGGCAAAGGGCACGATCGACAGTGCGGTTATCAAATTATCGGGAATGATCGTCCTGACAAGGGAAGAGACCCAACCCAGGACGAACGTGCAGAAACCGAGCAGCACCAGGGCCATGACGAAGGCCCTGGAGACCGCCTTGATCAAGGCCTGTGACACCTCCCTCTCCCCCGTGTTTGCCTGGTGGGCTATGACCCCCTCGTTCATGGTCCTCAGTCGCATGTCCAGAGCCCTGCCCGCGAGAGAGCAGGGCAGGCTCAGGAGGACTGACAGACCGGCGGCAGCTGCGGGCGAGGCCCATGATGCGGTCATGACGGCTACCGGCACAGCGACCGCTGTGCAGAAGCTCTCGTCGTTGGGCAGATACGCGCCCACGGGCGGAGAATTGAGCCACAGGAGCTCGAGGGAAACGCCGACGAGGATGCCTGTTCTCATGTCTCCCATGACAAGTCCGATGAGCGGCCCCATGATCATGGGCCTGCTGACCATGAACTGGAACACAAACACCCTGTCCATCCACAGGACCGCCCCGGCAAGCACTCCGAAAAAACAGGCCGTCATCATGGTTCCACCATATCAAGAATGGACCTCATGTCAATACAGCGCTCACGGGGAACGGATTGCAGCGTCACCTCAACTCCCTTCTCTATCAGTTCCCTGACAAGACGGAGGTCTTCTCGATCAACCCATACCGAATAGGAAACCTGCCTGGAATCCGTCATGGATTTGTTGTTCCCTATGTTGAGCCTCTTGAACGGGAAACCCGCAGCGAACAGGCGGTGTGCGTCCTTGATGGTGGACACGATGACCAGGGTCCGTTTCTCGTTGAATTCGCAGTCTGCGGTCATCCGTCCCGCATCGTCAAGACTGACGATCCTGAGCCTGATCCTTTCAGGTATGGCCATGGACATGATGGTCTTCTGTATCTGGTCGCCCGCGAGTTCGTCGTTGGCGACAACGACACCCTGGGCATTCAGGTGGGGGATCCATGATTCGAGAATCTGCCCGTGAATGAATCTGTCATCCACCCTGACGAGCAACACGTTCATTTTTCGGCCACATTCGTTGCGAGGATCTCTGACGCGATATGGATGTTCTTCGACCCGCCCTCCTTGAGCACGCGTGCGAGTTCGAAGATATCCTTCCCTTTTCTTTTGGTGAGCGCAGTGATCACCATGGGCAGGTTCACACCGGTGATGACTTCGATCTTTCCGTTTTCCAGAAAGGAAAGGCTGATGTTGGACGGGGTCCCGCCGAACATGTCCGTGAGAATGATGATGCCCTCTCCCCTGTTCACCTCTTTGATGGAGTTCTTCAGAAGCTTGCGCAGGTCATCCACATCCGTACCCTGTGTAAAGGAGCACGATTTGAAAGCCTCGGTAGGGCCGACAATCATCCGTGCAGTGTCTTCGAATGCGCTCGCAAGATCTCCATGAGCAACGACGATGATTCCCACCATAGTTCAAGCCCTCCTCACGAGATGTCACGATGCTTTATCCTGCTTGGATACCCGGCATCCTCGATCGCCTGTCTGACCTCTTCTGCGATTGCCACCGATCTGTGTCTGCCGCCCGTGCACCCTATGGCGATGTTCAGATATGACCTGCCCTCCTTCTTGCAGAGAGGCAGGATGAATTCTATGAGGTCCTTGAATTTCTGAAGAAACCGCTCGTAGGTCTCAAAAGATCGCAGGTATTCCTTCACCTCGACGTCCGATCCCGTCTTGCCCTTGAGATGGTCGACAAAATGGGGATTCGGGAGGAATCTGACATCCATGACGATATCGGAGTCCATGGGGATGCCTTTCTTGAATCCGAAGGAACTTACCTCGATGTACATGTCCCTGGATTTGTCTTCGGTGGAGACTATCTCCTTGATCCTGGCCGCCAGTTCGTGAACATTCAGCTGGGATGTGTTCACGATGAAATCGGCTATTCCCCTCAAGGGTGCAAAGAGATCCATCTCCGCCTCTATGGCGTCGAGGAGATTCGGGTACTGATCACTCAGGGGATGCCTGCGCCTTGTCTCCTTGTAACGATTCAGAAGGTGTTCCTTGCTCGATTCGAGAAAGATGAGACGGACATTCTCGGTCAGGCGCCTCATCTGTGAAATGATGGACGGAACCCTCTGGACGAGCAATGGCGCACCCGCACGCGCATCCATACATATGCAGACCTTGTGTATGGTGAACGATGCAGAATCATAGAGCTCGAGGAACTTGTTCACGAGGCCTATGGGCATGTTGTCCATGCAGAAAAAGCCTTCATCCTCGATGGTCTTGAGGGCCGTCGTTTTTCCCGAGCCGGAAAGGCCCGTTATAAAGAGAATGAAAACATTCTTCATGGATTCACTCTTCCCGATAGCAAGGGCTCGTAATCAGGCAGTCTTCTGCCCGGTTTATGACAGTATTGTTTTCATGAAGTCCGCAACCTCACGCGTGTCGGTTCTAGATATAACTCATTTGGATATCTGTCAATGCGCATATTCTCCCGGGAACATGCCTCCCGTGGTAGCCATGCGACACTATGTACGGACCGTCATCCCGCTGCACCCTCCGGTTATCGAATATAAACAGGACCATGGTATGGGGAATGCCCTCTGCCCTGAAGACTTCCCATAAAGATTAATCCTTGAATTTCCGATTGATGACACGAGGGATGGTATATCCTCGAACCATAAAGACGGGTCGCCTCAAGGAGGTAGTGTATGGATGTGGCCACAAGGATATCGGGCGATACCTTGTACGTGAAGATCTCAGGGCCAGTAGACACCCCTGCGGCAGAGATACTGCGTACGGAACTCAACAAGATCGCCTCGCAGAAGCCCCAGAAGGTCGTCATGGACCTTTCAACGGTACCTACCATGGGCTCCTCTGGTATCGGCAAGATCCTCATGTTCTTCAAGAGCCTCGACGGAGCCAAGGCCAGTTTCGAGATCAAGGGGATTCACGAGAATCTCTTCAACATATTCAAGGCAGTGAAGCTCGACAAGCTCTTTCCCATATCGTTGAGGTAAGGATCATGCAAATCACTGTGGACAGCGCGGGCGTGATACACTTCAAAGGAAATCTGGTGGTTTCGACTATCGAAAACGTCCATTCAACCCTTGAGTCGCTCCTCGAAAGGTCTTCCCGGGTCGTGACATTGGACCTCAGCGGCGTAAATGAGATAGACATCGCCGGGCTTCAGCTGCTCTACTCTCTCAAGATGACGTTTGAAACAGACGGTGCCTTGCGCATACGTGCCTTCAGTCCCACCATTGGGGACATCCTCGGCGCCTCGGGCTTCGGCATCGCCCTGAAGGAGGCCCTGCCATGATCAGGAAGAAGATCCTCGTGGTGGACGACTCGGCCACACTGAGGGCTTCGGTCAATTACACGCTGAGGGCCGCCGGGTTCGAGACCGTCAACGCCGTCAACGGAGCGGACGGTCTCGAGAAACTCTCTGAGGCACATAGACAGGGTGATGTGATAGGCATGATCATCAGCGACATCAACATGCCGGTCATGGACGGCATCACCTTTATCAAAGAGGTGAAGAAGACACCGTTCAGGTTCCTTCCGATTCTCGTGCTCACCACCGAATCCCAGGAGGAGATGAAGCTCAAGGGCAAGCAGGCGGGTGCATCCGGCTGGCTCGTGAAGCCGTTTAAACCGGAACAACTGGTCTATGTCACGAAAAAATTCATGAGGTAAGCCATGGCAATGGATGAACTCGTCAAGGTATTCATGGAAGAGAGTGAGGATGAGATCCGCGAGCTGGAAACCGGCCTCATCAAGCTTGAGGAAGAAAGCGGCGACGAAGACACCATCAACAGGGTCTTCCGGGCAGCACACACCATCAAGGGCTCCGCCGGCCTGGTGGGGTTCGAGAACGTCAGCAACTATACCCACACCATAGAGAACATCCTGGACAGGATACGGAAGAAGGAATTGAGCGTTACGAAGAAGCTCATCACCACCCTGCTCGAATCGGTGGACTTCCTCAAGAGAATGATCGCTGCAGGTAGTGAGGGAGAGGAAATCGACGACCACGAGGTTGAGAAATCGACGGGTCTGCTCAAACGCTTCGCCGGGGTCGCGCCAGGTACAGGAGAACAGCCGGTGGGCCAGATCAGGACGGCGGACAAGACCGGAGACAAGGTACTCTCCATAAACATGAAATTCAGATCCGACATTCTGACCACCGGGCAGGACCCGATCATGCTCATCCGGGAACTCAGGGAACTAGGCGAGATCCTCGAATCACGGGCGTTCACGGGTGTAATACCCGATTTCTACAACCTGTCACCGACAATCTGCTATACATCCTGGGAGGTGATCCTCCGGACGACCAAGCCGCTCTCGGACATACACAACGTCTTCATCTTCGTCATGGATGAGAACGACATCACCATAGTCGACATATCGTCACAGTACAAGGGGGGAGTCGACCTCACCCTCGCAGAGAAGCCCATTGGCGAGATTCTGGTGGAGAAAGGCCTTGTCAAGGAAGATGACGTCCTCGAGGCGCTCAAGGAACACAAGACCACGGGTCAAGCGCTGGTTGAGAAGGGCAAAATATCCAGGGAAGCGGTGGAGAAGATGGCCCTGGCCCAGGCGCAAAGCAGGAAGATCACCAAGTCGGCAACCATACGGGTCGACACCGACAAGCTGGACAAACTCGTGAACCTGGTCGGAGAGATGGTCATATCCGTGGCACGCATGACCCAGTGTGCGAGTGAAGTCACGGATTCGTCTCTGTCGCGTACCCTGCAGGGCGCGACATCGGCCCTGGAAAGGATCTCGCGGGATCTGCAGGAACAGGTCATGCGGGTCAGGATGGTGCCCGTCGAAGGGACCTTCAACCGTTTTCGCAGGGTGGTCAGGGACATGTCCTTCGAACTCGGCAAAAAGATAGAGATCAGAATGAGCGGTACCGAGACGGAGCTCGACAAGAACGTCATAGAACAGATCAGCGACCCGCTGAAACACATGATCCGCAACTCCATTGACCATGGCATCGAATCCCCCGAGGAACGGCGTCGTCTCGGCAAGCCTGAGGTCGGAACCATCTGGCTCAAGGCATTCCAGAGAGAGGGGAACATCTTCATCGAGATATCAGACGACGGCAAGGGCATAGACAAGAAGAAGGTCCTTGCCAAGGCCATCGAAAAGGGCCAGGCGGAACAGGGAAGATCTTATTCCGAAAAGGAGATCTTCGACATGCTCTTCGCCCCGGGCCTCTCCACTGCCGAGAAGGTGAGCGAGCTCTCGGGCAGAGGGGTAGGTATGGATGTGGTGAAGCGCAATATCGAGGATCTCAGGGGAAGCGTCGAGATATCCTCGGAGGAGGGCAAGGGCTCCACCTTCAGGGTGAAGCTGCCGCTCACGCTGGCGATCATAGACGGCATGATGGTCAAGGTTGGCGATGAGGTGCTCACCATCCCCCTGGCCGTCATAGACAAGTCCGTCCGGCCATCGAAGACCGAGATCAAGACCGTCGAGGGCAAAGGCGAGCTCGTGGACATACGGGGTGATTATCTCCCCCTGGTCCGTCTCTACGACCTCTTTAAACTCCCCACGGAAAAGACCGATCCAACCCAGGCCCTTGTCGTGGTGCTGCACGGGGTGGATAGCAGGTTCGGCATCCTGGTGGACGACGTGATGGGTCAGACCCAGGCGGTCATAAAGAGCATCGACAAGAACTTCAAGAAGATCGAGGGGACCTCCGGCGCGACCATACTGGGCAACGGCAGGGTCTCACTCATACTGGACGTGCACAGCATCGAGCGGATGGCATTCCTGGCCTAGGCACGAGGCATGAACCACGTCCGGACGATATGATACCAAACGCGGAGGAGATAGAATCATGGCCATGAGATGGAAGCTTCGTGAAAGACTGACGGCATTGATCCTGGGTGCCTGCCTGATACCTCTGATCGTCGTCATCGTGTACGTGGGTGTCAGCATCAGCGGGCACCTGAAGGAGCAGGCGCAGGATTACCTCAAGGTCAAGGTGGAGGCCTTCGTCAGAATGGCGGAGATGAGGAGCGCCTCCATCGAGGGCAACCTGGATATCATCAAGGAGCAGCTCATAAGGTCTCTCAAGAACGACCTCATCCGTGAGGCGTCCAAGGAGAAGTACTTCGAAACCGGCTACCTGTTCATTTTCCAGCCGGATGGAACATGCATCTACCACCCCAAGGCCGAATTCCGCACCAATAAGACCCTCTACAACACCCACAACTGGGTCAAGAGTGCCGTGAACCAGAAGCAGGGACGGTTCAACTACAACTTCGACGGGATCAACAAGATCAGCTACCTTGCCTACATCAAACCTCTCGACTGGGTGGTATGGGCCGCTGTCCCGTCGTCCGAGGCCCTTGCGTCGGTCAGGGGCCTGCAGATCAAGATGCTCATCTTCCTGATCATAACCGCCATCGTGGTCGCCGGTCTAGGCATGCTCTTTGCCGGCAGGATAGCACGGAGGGCCCGTGACATCTCCACGAGCATGATGGACATCGCCCAGGGAGAGGCCGACCTGTCCAAGAGGCTGCCCGTTCTGTCAACCGACGAGGTCGGTGATATCGCCTCGTGGTTCAACACCTTTGTGGAGAACCTCGAGGACGTCATATCCAAGGTGAAACATTCATCCATCCAGGTCGACATGGCGACCAAGGAGGTCGCAGCAGGTGCCCAGGGCCTGTCCCAGGCCACCCAGCAACAGGCCTCAGCCATCGAAGAGGTCGCTGCAACCATCGAGGAAATGACCTCCTCCATCAAGCATAACGCGGAGAACGCCACCGACGGGCGGCAGAAGGCCACCGACATGGTCCACATGGCGAACGCCAGTGGCGACGCGGCCCAGGAACTGGTCCGGGGCATGAGCGAAATATCCGATGCATCCAAGAAGATCGGCGATATCATCGTCACGGTCAACGAGGTCGCCTTTCAGACAAACCTCCTGGCGCTCAATGCGGCAGTCGAGGCGGCACGAGCCGGTGAACACGGCAAGGGATTCGCAGTCGTAGCAGAAGAAGTCCGCGCACTTGCCCAGCGGTCTGCTGAGGCAGCCCGCCAGATCAAGGTCCTCATCGAGGACACGGTCAACAAGATCGCCGCGGGCGATACCATGGTCAAGAAATCCGGCGAGTCTCTCGAACAGATCATTCGGCATATCCAGGATCTCTCCCAGGTCATGGAGGAGATCGCGGCAGCATCGAGCGAACAGGCGACCGGCGTGGACGAATTGAACCGGGCCATTGCCCAGATCGACTCCACCACGCAGCAGAACGCATCGACGGTGGAAGAGCTTGCCTGCACCTCGGACAGCCTCAGCAAAGAGGCAAGAGAAGTGGCTGAAACCGTGGCACGGTTCAGGGTGACTCGCGAGGCTGAAGCCCCCAGAATGAAAAGGAAGGCCCCGAAGAAGACGGAACCGACGGCAAAGCCTGTCCAGCCCAAGACCGTCCCTGCCTCACCCGAGACCAAATTCGAAGACGATTTCGAGGAATTCTGATGGAGAGCGTGACGATGGCCCAACAGAACGAGACGGCGATATCCCTTTCGAACCAGTATGTCACATTTCAGCTGGGTGGGGAAACCTACGGGATATCCATCCTCAAGCTCAACGAGATCATCGCATACCAGAGCTGTACCACCATCCCCAATGTGCCGAGCTTCATAAAGGGCGTACTCAATCTCAGGGGCATCGTAGTCCCCGTCATCGACCTACGCGAGCGCTTCGGCATGGACATGAAGGACTATGACCAGTTCACGGTCATAATGATCCTTGACGTGTCCGGCAGGATCATGGGGCTCGTCGTGGATGCCGTGAGCGATGTCATCACGTTGAACAGGGAAGATGTCAAGCCGCGTCCACACTTTTCGAACGGCATCAGCACCGAGTTCATTGCAGGCATGGGCATCAAGGACAACAAGTTCGTCATCCTTCTCGATGTGGACAAAGTGCTTTCCGATGAGGAACTGAACATGGTCGATGGTGTATGAATCCAACGCTGTGCTCGCAGTCGTATAACATCAGCGACAGAGAATTCCAGCTCTTCCGGAACATCATCTTCCGGGAGACCGGGATCCACATGTCCGACAGGAAGAGGAACATGATCGTCGCCCGCCTCTCCAAAAGGCTTCGGGCCCTGAATTTATCCAGTTTCTCGGACTATTATCACTATCTCAACGAAAGCAGCGATGCAGGCAACGAACTCATCAACCTCATCAACCGCATCACCACCAACAAGACCGATTTCTTTCGAGAGAGACACCATTTCGAGTTCCTCCTTTCCGAGGCCCTGCCAACCATCATGGAAGGGGCACGGTCGGGACGGGAGAAGCGGCTGAGGATCTGGTCAGCGGGATGCTCATCGGGGGAGGAGCCCTACAGCATTGCCATGACCGTGAGAGAGGCCTTTCACAACGAACGGGGTTGGGACATAAAGATCCTCGCAACCGATCTCGATACCGAGATCCTCGCCCAGGCATCCAGGGGCATATATCCGAGCCAGCAGATCATACCCGTGCCCATGAGCTACATCACCAAATACTTCGTGCGCAGGACAGAAGGGTACGAGGCAGGCCCGCAGATCAAGAACATGATCTCCTTCCGCAAGCTCAACCTCATGGACGCGTTGTTTCCCATGAAGAAGCCCTTCGACATCATCTTCTGCCGCAATGTCATGATCTATTTCAACGAACAGACCAAGGCCGAACTGGTGAAAAAGTTTCACCTCCATCTGAAGCAGGACGGATACATGCTCATCGGACATTCGGAGTCCCTCATGCACGCGAAGCACCTCTTCACGTTCATCAAACACACGATCTATCGAAAGGTGCAGCATGTATAAAAGATACAGCGAGAGATTCAGACGAGCCATGGTGATCATCCTCCCCGGCGAGTTCCATGTGAGCAGCCAGGATATCATCGCCACGGTCCTCGGTTCGTGCATCTCGGTCTGTATCAAGGACATCAAGTCCGGCATAGGCGGCATGAATCACTTCATGCTCCCCGGCGACGTGCGCTCCGAGGAGATGTTCCTTTCGGAATCGGCCAAGTACGGCATGTTCGCCATGGAACAGCTCATCAACGAAATGATCAAGAAAGGGGGATCCCAGAGGCACTTTCAGGCGAAGGTATTCGGCGGAGGTCATGTGCTCAATTTCCGCAAGACCGACGGGAACGTCCCCGAATCGAACATTGACTTTGTCCGCGCCTTCCTCAAGATGGAGCAGATCGAGATCGTGAAAGAGGATGTGGGCGGGTATTCGGGCAGGAAGATCCTTTATTTCCCTGACACGGCCAAGGTCCTGCTCAAGAGGCTCAAGTCCACGGTGGACTCGAGGATCATCGAGGCGGAGCAGGCATACAAGTCAAAGCTCTTCCAGGACAAGGAAAAGTTACATGCGGAAGGCGGCGAGTTGACCTTCTTCGAGTGAGAAGACCATGGGCAAGATAAAGGTACTGATCATCGACGATTCCGCGCTGGTGAGGAAACTCCTCAAGGACATCCTCGATTCCGACCCCGGCATTGAGGTCGTGGGGACCGCCCCTGATCCGGTCATTGCCGTACGCAAGATCAGAGAGGCCGAGCCCGATGTGTTGACC
>ERZ795053.3627-NODE-3627-length-17392-cov-22.126723_pt1 | contig 17392 bp, 15 predicted proteins | sample MGYA00375137_ERZ795053 | MGnify/ENA primary metagenome ERZ795053 (study PRJEB30182, sample SAMN05720284) | activated sludge metagenome | isolation source: Anaerobic digester | place: Hong Kong | collected 2014-12-17 ...
TCCGCTTCCTGGTTGGTGAGGCGGAACCAGTTGCCGTGCGCCGTGTTCCAGATCGCCTGGTTGAGGTTGCCCATGTCCAGGGCGCGCGCCTCAAAGGCGTGGTAGCGCAGCAGCGTGAGATAGCTGAAGTAGCCGGCGTACAACAAAACCGCCAGCACGAGGAGCGCCAGCGGCAGGGTGAAACGGTTTGATTGATGGTGACTCGGTGCAGGTGACTTCACGCGGCAGGCATCGCTCGCAATGTTCGTTCAGGCCGTCTTGGGGGCGCCGACACGGCCGGGTTGTGTGCTCGTCTGCGCGGTTTCGCGACCGCCGCCGCTCTTGGGAATCGCGCCCAGCACCGGCATTGCCAGCGCGCGCTCGATGGCGGCCGGCGTGCGCAGGCGATCCGCCTCCATCCACGTCAGCAGCAGCACCAGCCCGATGCCGAAGAGCAGGCCGAGCACGGCGCCGGCCACGGCGTTGAGCGTGGGCTTGGGCTGGATCTGGCTGTAGCCGATGTCGCGGCTGCGAATCTTGACCTCGATGCGGTCGCTCTTGTCGAGCTGGGCGTAGTAAGCCGTGCGCTCCTCGAAGAACTCGTCGGCAAAGCCCAGCGCGGCCAGCTTGGCCACCTCGCCGTCGGGGTCGCGCACCTGCACCTTGATCGTAAAGGTGCTGGAATCGGGCTCGACCTGCGTGTTGGCCAGCAGGTCATACGGGTTTTTGTCCAGTTGCTGGCGGGCGATGACGCGGGCCGCAACCTCCGGCGTCTTGAGATTGGCCGTGAAGTTGCGCATGAGATCCTTGGCCGTGTTGCCCAGTCCCCAGTCCGGCCGCGCCGGCACGGTGCTCACCTCGACCGTCGCCTGGTAGAGTTCTTTCTGCACGTAGCTGATGCCAAAGGCCGCCACCGCGCCCAGCACGACGGCCAGCACGATGATCCAGCCACGCTTGCGGATGATTCGCCAGTATTCTTGAAGGGTCATGATGATTCTTGCTTTCCCACAATCAACGCACCCAAGCGTGCATCTACCGCTCTAGCCGCCGGGCTCACTTGCGGGCACGCGGGATTTCGCCGATCACCCGCATCCCCAACGCTTCCACATCCGCACGGTTGCGCACGGAGTCGTCCAAGTAATGTAACAAAAATACGATCCCGACGCCAACCAGGAAGGCGAGCAGGATGCGCAGCGGCAGTTCGACCTGGTCGCGCACACCGCCGCCTACCGGCCCGATCAACGGCCCATCGATGAGCGTCACGCCGGCCTCGTCGGTGCCCAGTTGTTGAAAGTAGAAGCTCGTGTTCTCGATCAACTCGTCGGCCGCGGCGCGGGCGATCTGCTCCAGTTGCGCTGCATCGCCCCACGTAAAGTTGAGCGTGATGATGCGGTGCAGCTTGCCGGTGGCCGCGCTGCCCTGGATCACGCCGGGCGGCACCTCGATGGCCTGGTCCGCCAGCCGCGCACTGACGTTTTCGGCAAAAAGCTGGCTGCGCACGACCTCGGTGAAATCGTCGACAAGATACTCACTGGTCAGCCAGGCGTAGTAGCGCGGATCGTAGGCCGTCGAATCCTGCTCGGCGACGGGCAGCACACCCACCAGCATGCGCATGGACGCGCTGTAACTCGGCGGCCTGCTCTCCCACGGGCGCAGTTGCAGCAGGCTCAACAGGCCGACGGCCACGGCCAGCCCCACCGGGATCCACCAGCGACGGCGCAGAATTGCCCAGTACTCGCGCAGTTCCATACCCGTTATCCTGCCGCCCCGGCAATTTCGATTGTTCGCTGCATGGTTGCCGTCTCCACGGGCTGTGACGCCGCCAGCACGGTGTCGATGTAGGTCGTCAGCCGGGTGCGGAATTGCGCCGTGCTGAAGCGCTCCGCCTGGCGCCGGCATGCTGCGGGATCATAAGCGACGGCGTCGAAGCGGTCGACCACGGCACGCAAGCTCTCGGCGCTCTGGTCGGTGAAGAACTCACCGGTTTCGCCGGGGGCCACCGTGTCCAGTGCGCCGCCGCCGGCAAAGGCAATCACCGGCCGGCCGGCGCTCAACGCTTCCACGGGCGCGATGCCGAAATCCTCCAGCCCTGGGAAGAGGAACGCCCGGCACCCTTGCAGCAGTTCCCGCACGCGCTCGCGCGGCTGCCGTCCCAGGAAGGCGATGTTGGGTGTGGCCCGCGCCGCCAGCGCCGCACGGTCGCGACCGTCGCCCACAATGACCAGCTTCTTGTCAGGCATAGCCCGGAATGCTTCCACGGCCAGATCGATACGTTTGTAGGGAATCAGCCGGCTGACGATGAGAAAGTAGTCGCCGGGCGGCTGCGCCTGGGCAGGGCGGAAATAGTCGGTGTCCACCGGCGGGTGAATGACCACACTCTCACGGTGGTAGATGTCGCGGATGCGGCGCTGAATCTCGCTGCTGATGGCCACGAAGTGATCGACGCGCTGCGCGGCGGCGTAGTCCCAGCGGCGCAGGTGGGACAGCAGGGGCTGTAACGCCGCGCCGGCCAGCCCGCCGATATTTTCACGCTCGCGGTAGTGGTCGAAGAGCCAGAGAAAGCGCGTCGGCGTCAGGCAGTAGCAGACATGGAGCGCCTTGCCGCGCGCTGACTGGGTCTGCACGCCGTGACAGAACGCGCTCTTGTTGCTGATGACGAGGTCGTAGTCGCTGACGTCGGTGCGCTGGAAGGCGAGCGGGTAGGCAGCCAGGTACTTCTGGTGGTGGCGCGTCACGCCCGGCAGCCGCTGCATGAAGGTCGTGCGGATGTCCCATGCCCGGTACGCGTCCGGCATGGCGCGGCGGTCGTACATGCTGGTGTAGACGGGCGCGTCGGGGAAGAGGTGCACCAGTTCCTCGAGCACATTCTCTGCCCCGCCCTGCTGGTTGAGCCAGTCATGCACCAGCGCCACGCGCGCGGCGCCCTGCGAAGCGGTTCCGTTCTGCGACGGCATGCTCAGTTCTGCGTTCCGTTGGCCGACCATCGCGACGATTGTACCGCGTAAGAGACGGCCATCAAATTCAGGCGCAACGTCTCGTGCACAGTGCTATGCGCTGGTAAGCCGTTCAACGTCGTCACAACTGGCAGGAAACATAGACTTCTTACGCTAAGGGCGCTTTCCCAAGAGTGCGAATGTGAAGAGTAACGTGAAACGGAGCAGCTATGTACTCGTTTGACATGACATCCGAACAGAAGATGCTGGTGGATACGGTGCGCCGTTACGCCGAGAAGAATCTGCGTTCGGTTTATCGAGAGGCCGAAGAGTCCAAGCACGTGCCCGACAAGGTCGTGCAGATGGGGTGGGAGATCGGGCTGCTGCCTGGCGCCATCGACGCCCAATATGGCGGCTATGGTGAATACTCGGCGCTGACCAACGCTCTCTACCTGGAGGAAATGGCCTGGGGCGACCTGGGCATCACGCTTCACCTGTTGACCCCCAACCTGTTTGCCATTCCCATTGCCCAGTTCGGCAACGACAAGCAGAAGGAAGAGTATCTCGCCCGCTTCTGTGACGAGTCCTTCCCCAAGGCGACCGCCGCGCTGGTGGAGCCGGTCGTTCAGTTCGACCCGGCCGAGTTGCAGACGACCGCGGTGAAGGAGGGCGATACCTTCGTCATCAATGGCAAGAAGACCTACGTGCCGCTGGCCGATGGCGCCGAGTTGTTCCTGGTCTATGCCCAGGAGAATGGTGCGACACAGGCCTTCATCGTGCCGGGCGATGCGCCGGGCATCAAGGTCGGCAAGCGTGTCAAGCTCATGGGCGTGCAGGCGCTCGAGCTGTACGAGGTCGAGTTTGCCAACGTGACGGTGCCCAAGGCCAACCGCCTGGGCGGCCTCAAGGGCATCCGCATCCAGAAGCTGCTGACGCTCAGCCGCATCACGCTGGCGGCGCTCGCCGTGGGCATGGCACGCGCTGCGTACGAGTATGCGCTCAACTATGCCAAGGATCGTGTGGCCTTTGGCGAGCCCATCGCCCACCGCCAGAGCATCGCCTTCATGCTGGCCAACATGCGCATCGAGATCGAGGGCGCGCGGCTCATGGTGTGGGAAGCGGCCTACAAGTACGATACCGGCGAGGACGCCTCCAAGGCGGCGTTTCTGGCCAAGAACTACGCCGACAAGATGGTGCTCGAAGTCACCGACGGCGCGGTGCAGGTGCTCGGTGGCCACGGCTACATCCGCGAGCATCCGGTGGAATTGTGGCTGCGCAACGGGCGCGGCTTCGTAACGATGGACGGCGCAGTACTGGCGTAAAGGAAAAAACCAATGGCTATCGAATTCAAGACACCGGAAGCAATCGAGAAACAACTGCGTGGCGTCCAGATCGTCGCCGAGAACGCCATGCGTCCGGACAGCCGCCGGCTCGACGATAACGAACACGAACGCCCGCTGCGCTACGTCGCCATGATGCTGCCGCAGATGCAGGAAATGGAACGCGCCAACATTGCGGCGGCCAAGGCGCGCGCCGCGGCCAAGAAAGAGGCCGTCCTGGCGGTCAAAGCCAATGGCGCGGCCAATGGACATGGCGGCGTCGCCGTGCTGGATGCGCCGCCGCCAGAGGAGCCGAAGCAGAACATCGGCACCATGACGCTTGTCCACATCATCGAAATGTTGAGCTGGGGCGATGCCGGCATCTACCTGTGCATCCCCGGCGGCGGGCTGGGCGGCGCTGCCGTACAGGCCGTGGGCACGGCAGAGCAGATCGAGCGCTTCCTGACGCGCTACACCGAAGGCCCGGCCAAGTGGGGCGCCATGGCCATGACCGAGCCGCAGGCCGGCTCCGACACGGGCAACATCCAGACCACGGCGACCTTCGACCCCGCCACCAACGAGTGGGTCATCAACGGGCAGAAGATCTTCTGCACCAGCGGCAAGCTGGCGTTGGAAGAGTCCGACGGCATGGTCGTCGTGTGGGCGACGGTCGACAAGAAGGCGGGCCGCGCCGGCATGAAGCCCTTTGTCGTGGAGGCCGGCACCCCCGGCGTCATCATCGCCAAGGTGGAGGAGAAGCTGGGCATCCGCGCCAGCGACACGGCATCCATCATCTTCGACAATGCCCGCATCCCGGCCGACAACGTCCTGGGCGATGCCGAGGTCAAGACAGGCGCCGGCGAGAAGGGCTTCAAGGGCGCCATGAAGACCTTCGACTCGACCCGGCCCATCGTGGCGGCCAGCGCCATCGGCATCGGCCGCGCCGCCTTCGAGTTCACGCGCGACACGCTGGCCAAGGAAGGTGTCAAGATCGAGTACGGCAAGCCGCGCTGGAAGCTGAGTTCCGTCCAGGCGGACCTGCTGGAGATGGAGGCGCAGTTGCGCGCGGCGTGGCTGCTCACGCTCAAGGCCACCGCGCTGCTCGACGCCCGCGAGGAGAACAAGCTGGAGTCGTCCATGGCCAAGGCCAAGGCCGGCCGTGCCGTGACCATGATCACGCAGAAGGCGGTGGAACTGCTCGGCCCGCTCGGCTACAGCACGGAACTCCTTGTCGAGAAGTGGATGCGCGACGCCAAGATCAACGACATCTACGAAGGCACCGGCCAGATCAACACGCTCATCGTCGCCCGCGAGATTCTCGGCTACACGCGCAACGAATTGAAATAGCCGGGCCGGTGGCGCCGCACCGTCACCTTACCTGGATAGTATGGCCAGAGCCGCCGGTTCACAACCGGCGGCTCTCTTGTTACAATGGGCATGCGCGTCGATTGAACGAGAGGAACAGGCCATGCCGCCGGACCCACCCAGCACCATCAATGTCATTCTCTTCCTGGCCGCCGACCCCAGCGACCTGGCGCGCCTGCGCATCGGCGAGGAATCGCGTGAAATCCAGGAGAAGCTGCGCCTGGCCCGCCTGCGCGACCACTTCGACGTGGAGGTGCGCCTCTCGGTGCGCCCGGCCGATGTGAGCCAGTCGCTGCTCGACCTGGCGCCGCGCTTCGTGCACTTCTCAGGCCACGGCGCGCAGAACGGCGCGATCTGCTTCGAGACCCGCACCGGTGAGGCGCTGCCCATCGCCCCCGCAGCGCTCTCGGCGCTCTTCGCCCAGTTTGCCGGCGCGGTCGAATGTGTCGTGCTCAATGCCTGTTTCTCCGCCGTGCAAGCCGAGGCCATTGCCGCCGAGATTCCCTACGTCATCGGCATGCGCAGCGAGGTGGGCGACCGCGCCGCCATCGCCTTTTCCGTGGGTTTCTACCAGGCCATCGGCGCCGGGCGTCCGGTGGAGGACGCGTTTCGGCTGGGCGTCGTCCAGATTCAATTGGAGGGTCTGCCCGAGGCGCTGACGCCCGTGCTGGTGCGCAAGGGCGAGCGCGTGCCCGACATTCAACCGGCGCCGCCCGTTCCGGATACGCCCGAACGCCCGCGCTCTCTGCCCGGCCGAAAGCAACCGGCCGCTGCCGGACGCCAGCCACCTGCCGGTGCGGTGCGCGCCCCTTCCGGCGGGAACCTCGAACCGGTTGTGAGCACGTTGCGCCGGATTATGCAGGAGGGCGGCGAGGGCAATTTTGCCGTATTCCAGGCCGACCCGACGCGCAACTGCTTCATCCAGGTTGCGTCGGGCGCGGGCGCCGACAGCCTGTACCTGGAAGCGGTCAGCGACAAGTATTTGCAGGCTGGCTTCAGGCTGTCGGAAACCGGCAAGCAACGTCTCTCGCAACTGGGCTGGGCGCTGGCTGAGGGTCAATTCGGCGGGAACTACACCAAGATCTGGAACAACGTCGGCGACGACGCGGCGCGGCGGCTGGTTGCCATGGAGATCCTGACGATTTTGAGCGAGGTTTACGGCTGTGCGGCCGATATGGTGCTCGACGTGCGGGTGGTGCTGGAGTAGCCGGCAAGCCTACAGCGCAGGCAGTTCGTCGGCAGTGGGCTGGGGGGTGGGCAGCGAGTAGAGCCCGCGGCGACCGTTGCGGCGAATCTTGAGCAGTTCGCGCACCATGTTGATCGTATCGTGAATAGGCCGCACCCGGCTGTCGGGCTGGTAGTACCAGTTGATCGGCACCTCCACCAGGCGCATGCCGCGCTGGCGGGCGATGTAGAGCACCTCGACGTCGAAGCCCCACCCGTCGATGCGCTGCGCCGGGAAGACTGCCAGCGCCGTTTCACGCGTGAACATCTTGAAGCCACACTGCGTGTCCTGGATGCCGGATACGGCCAGCACGCGCACCAGCCAGTTAAAGACGCGTCCCATAATGTGGCGGTAGGTCGGTTCGTTGTAGCGCACCGCGCCGGCAATCTCGCGGCTGGCGATGGCGATGTCGAAGCTGCTGCGGCTCAGGGCGGGCGGTAGAAACTTGGCGATCTCGTCGATGGGCATGGCGAGGTCGGCATCGCAGATGAAGCGGTATTCGCCCTGTGCGGCGAGCATGCCGGCCTTTACCGCTGCACCCTTGCCCGGCGAGCTGTGCATGAGCGTCACCGCGACCGGACCGCCGTCGGACATGGCCGCAGCAAATTCCGCCACCACCTGCGAGGTGCGGTCCGTCGAGCCATTCTCCACGACGATGACTTCGCTCGTATATCCTTGCTGCTGCAAGAACGTGACGACCTTCGCCAGCGAAGGAGGAAGCCGAAACTCTTCGTTGTAGGCAGGGATGATGATGCTCAGGAAGACCGAACGCTCGGACTTGGACACAAGCTATTCCTTGATTGAAACGCTCTCAGGTGATGAGGCTGACCAGGGCGAGCAGCAGAAACGCCTGCACGGCAATGGCGCCGCCCCATAGCATGTGAGCGCCGATGCGCTGCCCCTGGCGTGACAGCCAGAGGCCGCCGACACCGTTCACGCTCCACGCCAACAAGCCAATCACCAGCAGCCGGAAGAGCGCCGTCTTCTCGCGGATCTCCTCCGGAATGCCTGCGCTATTGTAGCGAACGGCCAAAACATCGGGCAAATCAGGGAAGCTGATCGTTAACACAGCGAAGAGCGCCAGCACGCCGACGAGTCCCACTGCCAGCAGCCACGCTCCGACGCGGTCATGCGCAAAGATGTTGCCCAGCCAGCTCTGCTGCGTGCGCACCGGCTCGATGACGCGCGTCGCACCCAGGCGATAGCGCTCCTGGAGCGCGTCGACAAAGGCCTGCGGGTCGGCCGGCGACAGCGCATAGACGCCCGTGTCCGTCTCCAGCACGACACATTCCTGCGGCGGCGCCGTCGCGCAGAGATTGACCGCGTCGGGGCGATTCTGCGCGGCCGAGCCCTGCCGGACCGGCGCCATGCGCAGGTAGTGCAGCGGCCAGTAGAGCAGGTTCGCTCCCTCCACCGGCAGTTCCGCGCCGTGCAGGATCTGGCGGATGCTCTGCGTCGGGATGACCTGCTGTGCCTGCGCCCAGCGCAGCGTCACGGCATTGCGGTCGACCCAGTACTCCAGCGTGAAGGCGGCCCACGTGCGGTACCCGAGATGCAGCAACAGCGGGATGCTGGCAGCCAGCAGCAGGATGAGCAGGAATTGCAGGATGTCGATGGGGCGACGCACCGCCCACACCAGCAGCAGCAGATCGATCAGGACGATCCAGATGACGGCAGCGAGCCCTTCCCAGCGCGTTGTGGATCGCTTCGACGGAAAGACCATCTCAGGCGGCCTCGACCGGAATGCCCCACTCGCTCAGGTTTTCCAGGAACTGGTGGTTGGTCATATCCAGCGAAATCGGCGTCACGCTGACGAAGCCCTGCTTGACCGCGCCCACGTCGGTGGAGGGATCGTCCTCGTCATTCGGCATGGAGCCGCCCAGCCAGTAATAGGGCCGGCCATAGGGATCGTGGCGCTCCTGCACCTCGTTGGCGTCGTAGTGGCGCCGTCCCATGCGCGTGACGCGGACGCCTTTCAATTGCTCCGGCGCCACGGCCGGCACGTTGATATTGAGCAGCGTGTAGTCGGGCAGCCCGCGCTCCATGACGCGCAGCGCCGCGCCGCGCGCCAGTTCGGCCGCCATGCGGCGGATGGCCGCGGCGTCGGCGGCGCTGTCGTCCAGGTACGACGTGCTCACGGCAATGCCCGGCACGCCCTTGATGACCGCCTCCATGGCGCAGGCCACGGTGCCGCTATAGGTCACATCGACGCCCAGATTGTGCCCGGCATTGACGCCCGCCACTACCAGGTCGGGGACGATCCCCAGCACGCCGCCCATGACCAGGGCCACGCAGTCGGTCGGGCTGCCGCTGCTGCTGAAGGCGCTGCTGCCGTCGGCCAGGGTCGCCTTGTGCACGCGCAACGGCTTGTGCATGGTCTTGATGTGGCTGCTGGCGCTCCAGTTGCGCTCGGGCGCCAGCACGATCACGTCGGCAATGGCCGTCAGCGCCTGTTTCAGCGCCAGAAGGCCGGGCGCAAAGACACCGTCGTCGTTGGTAACAAGTATCGTCGCCATGAACTCACTTCTTTTTGTGACGTACGTAAACGCGTACTTCGTCGCTTTCGGCCCGGTTGCCGGCGGCATCGTAGCCGATTACCTTGATCACGTGTCCCTCGAAATAGACGCCGCCGTTGGTGACGATGGCCTGGAAGCCGTCCGGGAAGGTTGCCACCGTGCCCGGCTGCACTTCCGGATCGTCGGACTCGAAGGCCGGCCACGGTGTCCCGCCTGCCGCCGAGTTCAAGTCGCGCATCTCGATCTCCCAGCGCTCGTTGTAGGGCGCCACCGTGCTGGTCACAAAGGCCGAGTTGTCGATCAGGTACTCGACACGGCCGATGGCGAGGTTGTCATTGGCCAGCACGTTGATGTTGATCTGCTCGTCGTCTTCCATGACAAAGAGCTGGTCCGGCTTCGGCTCGGTGATGATCACCGTTGGCGGTGTGTTGTCGATCGTCACCGGGATGGCGGCCTGCTTGGGGCCGTCGCCGCGGTTGACCGTCAGCCGCACCGTGTAGAGCCCCTCCGGCAACTGCGTCGTGTCCAGCCGTTCCAGCACGCCGTTCTGGATCTCCTCGCCATGTTCCGGCCCAATCTGCGACCACTCGGCCGGCTCCAGCCCCTGCCCGATCTCCAGGCGATAGGGGCCGCCGCGCGCGTTGCCGATGAACTCGATCTGGCCGGCGATGTAGCTGCCCAGCGTCGGCGAGATGATCGCGCTGTCGGGGTCGAAATCCTCCAGGCGCAGCGAGGCGGTCTCGGTGGGCGGCTGCGGGATGCCATTGTCCCGCACCCAGTCGGACGCTTCCTGCGGCAGAATCTCGTAGACGCGCTTCTCGATGCGCTCCGGCGGCGTCGCCGGCCCGGCCAGCAGACCCGTCTCGCGGTCGATCTCGAATTCCTGCCACACGTTGTCGGAGATGGTCGGCTCGGTGCCGGCGACAAAGGTCTCGGCGCGCTGCTCCTGGCACTGGTCGGTGGGCAACAGCCCGCTCGGCTGGCAGACCACGCGCTGCACGATGCCCGGCGGTGCGTCATACCACTGTGCCGGCAGCCCTTCATGGTACTTGCGCATGACCGCGTTCCAGATGGGCGCCGCGCCGGAGAGACCGGTCACGTTCTGCATGGATTCGTTGTCGGTGTTGCCGACCCACACGCCCACGGTCAACTGCGGGGTGTAGCCCATGGTCCAGTTGTCCTTGAAGCCGTTGGTCGTCCCCGTCTTGGCCGCCACGCGGCGATCGGGCAGCGTCAGCGCCGTGTTGGCGCCAAAGGCCGGCGCACGCGCCACGTCGTCGCTCATGATGTCCTGCATGAGGTAGGCGACCTCGGCGCTGAAGACGCGCTCGGCATCGGGCTGCTCGTACTTCTTGAGCAGGTTGCCGTCGCTATCGCGCACCTGCAGGACCGAGACCGGCTCCAGCGTGCGATAGCCGCTCTGCAACTCGTTGGCCGGGACGGGTTCGCCGACCATGTTGCCGCTGTTGGCGAAAACGGTGTAGGCATAGGTGTGGTCGAGCAACGACACTTCGCCGCCGCCGAGCACCAGGCTTAGCCCGTAGAAGTTGAGGCCGCGATTGAGGCCGTTGATGCCCATTCGGTGCGCCGTGCGTAACGCATCGGCCACGCCCACCTGCTCCATCACCTTGATGGCCGGGATGTTGTACGAGCGCGACAGGGCGTTGCGCAGCGAGACCGGGCCGTGATACTGACGGTCGTAGTTCTCCGGGCGATAGAAGGTGCCATCTGCCTGCGGGAAGGCCGTCGCCACGTCCAGGATCATGGTGGCAGGCGTCATACCTTCTTGCAGCGCGGTCAGGTAGACGTAAGGCTTGAAGCTGGAGCCGGGCTGTCGTTCGGCCGTCGCGATGTTGACCTGGCCGTCGATTTCGTTGTTGTTGTAATCGAGCGAACCGACCATGGCCAGAATCTCGCCCGTGTCGTTCTTGATGGCGACAACGCCGGCATTGCTGGCGTTCTTGTCCGTCTCCTTGAGAATCTGCACCTGCTCGCGCGCAACCTGTTCGGCGTACTTCTGCAATTCCACGTCGAGCGTCGTGTAGACGGTCAAGCCCTTGCGCCAGATATAGAAGGGATCCTCGTCCGTGTTGTAGTCCTTCTTCAACTGGTCGAGCACGTAGAGCGCAAAGTGCGGCGCCGTCAGGATGTCAAAGCGCTCCGCTACCGATTTGCGCAGCGCCAGTTCTTCCTGGAAGGCGGCATCGGCCTCGGTCTGGGTGATATAGCCTGCTTCCACCATGGCTTGCAGCGTCACACCCTGGCGGCGCTTGGCATCTTCCGGGTTGTCGATGGGGTTGAGCGCCGGGTATTGCGGGATGGCGGCCAGCATCGCCGCTTCCGCCAGATTCAAGTCACGTGCACTCTTGCCAAAGTAGACCTGGCTGGCCGCCTCGACACCATAGGCAAGATTGCCATAGAAGTTGTAGTTGAGATACCACTCCAGCAACTTTTCTTTCGGGAATCGCCGTGTCACTTCCAGCGAGAGGATGACTTCCTTGATCTTACGCGCATAGCTCTGCTGGGCGCGCTCTTCCGGCGCGATAAAGACGTTCTTAATGAGCTGCTGCGTGATGGACGAGCCACCCTGCACCGCGCCGCCCTGGATGTTCGAGGCGAACGCACGCAGAAGGCCGCGCACGTTGATGCCGGGGTTCTCGAAGAAGTTGCGATCTTCCAACGCCACGGCCGCTTCCCAGACTGCGGGCGCCATCTTGTCGAGCGCAACAAAACGCCGGTCGCCGCCAAAGGGGCGCGGGTCCACGCTCTCGTAGAGCAACTGCGTGCCGGTGCGGTCGTAAATGCGAACGGTCTGGAACTGGTCCTGCTGCTGCTCGATCAGGCCGACGTCCGGCAACTGGCTGGCGTACTCGTTGTAGACGCCAAAGACCGTCGCGGCGACAACGCCGCTCACCGTTACCGCCGTAATGCCTACCACCAGTGCGATGACGAGCAGCGCCTGGCCCAGGCGGAGCCAGACGCGCGGCTTTGCGTCTTCGGCGCGCTGGCGGCGGCGTCTCGCCATCAGAATCGTATCGTGTCGATCAAGTCGTTTCGTCATAAAACCGTTATCAACCAGTCTCCGGCTGAGTTTCACAGTGCAGCCGTGAAAGCCAGACAGTCTAGCGTACCATGCCGCAAAAGATCCGCCCAAATGGGGCTGCATCTGGGGCAATACAGGTTACGTCGTGCGCGCTACCTTCTCCACGACCAGCAGGTGGCTCAGTCCAAAGACGCGCAGCGGCATCTGCTCGAACGCGTAGGTGATGCGGCGCACCCAGCGGCCCGCGGTCGGATAGCGGCGCACGATGTTGTCGTAGCCAGGGAAGATCTGCGTGTGAACGACCACGCGCACCGGCTGGCCGTAAAAGAGGCTGCGCAGACCCTCGGCCGTGTAGGCGCGCACGTGGGGCGCCAGTTGGTTGCGGAAGCGATCGGGCAGGTAGTTGACCAGCGGGATGTTGCCGAAGCGGTAGTTCCCCTGCCAGTAGATGCCGTGTGTCTCGAAGGGATAGAGGCGGTTGGGCACGAAGATCACGGCGCGACCGCCCGGCTTCAAGACGCGGGCGATCTCCGCGGCCGCCAGCCGGTCGTCGGATACGTGCTCCAGCACCTCGTGACTCAGCACCAGGTCGAAGCGGCCGTCCGCGTAGGGCAGCGCCTCGGCGGCCGCCAGCGCCAGCGCCGCGCCGGGCACGGTGCGCGCGGCGATTTCCAGATGCTCGGCCTCGATGTCGATGCCCTCGACGCTGGCGGCATAGGGCTCGAGCGCCTTGAGGTACATGCCGACGCCGCAGCCATCGACCAGGATGCGATCCACCCGCTGCCGGCCGGTCAGGCCCCAGCGCACGATCATGTCGAGCCGGCGATTCTGGCCGGCGCGCCAGACAAAGCTGGGATTGCCGCGCAGTGCAGCCCGCTCGCCGTGTAAGTCAAGCGATTCCATCGTTTCCTCTAACGCATCTTTGCCGGAAAAGGTTCAGCCCGGCTCACGCCAGCTTGGTGCCGACGTGGATCGCCACGGAGTTCAGCATGCGTTCCACGTAGAAAACATTCTGCAATCCGGCGCGTTCCATAAGGTGGGCAAGCTCGCCGGGTGGCGGGAAGGCCACCGTGCTGTGTGGCAGGTACGCGTAGGCCTGCCGGTCGCGTGCAACGATTGATCCTACGAACGGCACGATCTGGAAAAAGTAGAGCCGGAAGAGCGGGCCGAGCACGCTGTTGGATGGCGGCGTGGTCTCCAGACAGACGACGCGACCGCCGCGCTTCGTCACGCGCGCCATCTCGCGAAAGGCGGCGACGCGATCGACGACGTTGCGCACCAGGAAGCCGCTGACCACGGCGTCGAACGTATTGTCGGGAAATGGCAGCGTATAGGTGTCGGCCTGGGCAAAGGGCAGCGGCACGCCCGGCACCTTGCCGACGCCGGCTTCCATCATCTCGTACGTGAAGTCCGAACCCACCGCCTGGATCGTCGGGTTCTGCTGCATGGCCATGTAGGCGATGTCGCCCGTGCCGGTGCCCACATCCAGCAGCGTGCCGCGCGGCGGCACGTTGGCGTAGGCGAGCATTTCGCGGCGCCACGTCTGGTCCTGGCCAAAGGTCATCAGGCGGTTCATCAGGTCGTAGGTCGGCGCGATGCGCGCAAACATCCGGTTCACATAGACCGGCTTGTCCTCAATCGTCGGCAACATTTCTTCTACCTCAAGATGGTCGCGATATTCTCGGCCAACGTGACACTGTTCATTTCCCCCATCCAGATGGAGCGGATTACGCCGCGCTCATCGATGAAGAAGGTCGTCGGCAGCCCCAGCACGCCATAGCGCTCGCCCACTTCCTGCTCGCCGTCCATGGGGATGGCAAAGGTCAGGCCGAGCTTGTCTACATAGCGTTGCACGGTCTGCGCCGTTTCCGCCTGGTCAACGCCGGCAAAGACCACCACGCCGTCATAGTGTTCGGCGGCGCGCTGCAAGGCGGGCAGCTCGCGCTGACATGGCCCGCACCACGTCGCCCAGAAGTTGAGCACGACGGGCTTGCCGCGCTGGTCGCTCAGGCGGAAGGTGTTGCCGTCCAGCGCGGGCAGGGTGAAGTCGGGCGCCGGGCGGCCGACAGCAGGCTGTGCCTGAGCGAAGGCCGGCGTGTCAGCGGCCGCGGCATCGGGCCGCGTCCACCAGACCCAGCCGCCGCCGAGCACCAATACGAGCAGAAAAACTACTGTCCAGCGAATCATAGTCTGTGCCGATCAACCCCAGTCGGAGTGGAAGACGCCTTCCATGTCGACGCGTTCGTAGGTGTGCGCGCCGAAGAGATCGCGCTGCGCCTGGATCAGGTTGGCGGGCAGCCGCGCGCTGCGGTAGCTGTCGTAGTAGGCCAGGCTGCCGCTGAAGGCCGGCACCGGGATGCCCAGCCCGATCGCCGTCTGCACCACGTGGCGCCACGCCGGCAGCCGCTCGCGTACGGCCGTGCCGAACTGCTCGTCGAGCAGCAGGTTGGCCAGCGCCGGGTTGCGGTTGAAGGCCTCGGTGATGCGGTTCAGGAAGCGGGCGCGGATGATGCAGCCGCCGCGCCAGATGGCGGCAACCTCGCCCAGGTTGAGGCCGTAGTCATTTGCGTCGCTCGCCGCGCGCAGCATGGCCATGCCCTGGGCATAGGCGCTGATCTTGCTGGCGTAGAGCGCCTGGCGTACGGCGTCGATGAGCGCCTGCCGGTCGCCGCTGTAGCTCGTGCCGGGGCCGGGCAGCACCTCGGCCGCAGCCACGCGCTCCGCCTTCATGCTGGAGATGATGCGCTCCACCACTGCACTGTTGATAGTCGGCACCGGCGCGCCTACGTTGAATGAGTCCTGGCTCGTCCACTTGCCCGTGCCCTTCTGGCCGGCGGCGTCGAGCACCAGGTCGACCAGCGGCCGGCCGGTGAGTTCGTCCACCTTGCGGAATATCTGCGCGGTGATGCCGATGAGGTAGCTGTCCAGCTCGCCCTGGTTCCACTCGTCGAAGATGGCGGCCAGTTCGGCAGCTTCCAGCCCCAGCGCGCGGTGCAGGATGTCGTAGGCTTCGGCGATCAACTGCATGTCGCCATATTCGATGCCGTTGTGCACCATCTTGACGTAGTGGCCGGCGCTACGCGGTCCGATGTAAGCGACGCACGGCTTGCCATCCTCCGGCGCCTTGGCCGAGATGGCGCGCAGCAGGTCGCCGACCAGCGCCCAGCCTTCCTGCGAGCCGCCGGGCATGATGCTCGGCCCCCACAGCGCGCCTTCCTCGCCGCCGCTGACGCCCACGCCCATGAAGCGGAACCCCGCCGCACCGAGCGCAACGCTGCGCCGTTCGGTATCCTCAAAGAAGCTGTTGCCGCCATCCATGATCAGGTCGCCCGGTTCCAGCAGCGGCAGCAGGCTGTCGATGACCGCGTCGACGGCCTTGCCCGCCTTGACCATGATCAGCACCTTGCGCGGGCGCGCCAGGCTGGCGACGAACTCCTCCTGCGTGCGCGTGGCGACGAGCTTCTTGGCCGGATGCGCGCCAATGAACTCATCGGTGACCGAGGTCGTGCGGTTGTAGACGGCGACCGTGTAGCCGTTGCGCTCCATGTTGAGCACGAGATTCTGGCCCATGACGGCCAGGCCGATGAGGCCGATATCTGCTTTCTGCATGGTGAGTCACCCTTTCTGATGGCTGCGACACTTTCGCTCTTTATATGAAATCTGTTGTCGCGCCGATTGAACTTTATTTCTGTGGTCTTTGCCCCCGACGGCGCACTATCGCTTCGTGAACGCGCAGTAGCGGCGCGGCTGCTTACCTGTTGCCAACTACTTGCCTTTGCTGAGCACGGAGCGCACATGCAGTCGCGGCTTGGGCGCGGGCGGCGGCGGCGCATACCGCTCGAACAACTGCCCTTCCGGCACGCGGCTGACCAGGTGCGGCAGCCCCCAGCCGGCGCCGGCCTCCTCGAGCTGGATGGCGCGTCGGGCGTCGGCCATGGCAACGTCGACCGGGCGAAAGGCCGCCAGCGCGGCGTAGAACTCGTGCATGAAGGCCAGCGAGGGCCGGGCGCGCAGCTTGGACGGCTGGTAGACGGCGGCCGGCACGCCCCGGCGCACCAGTTGCTCGCTCACATGCGCGGCGGGGTCGACGCCGCCCATGCGCGCCGCGTTGCGTGCGCTGACGATGGCCAGACGCACCGAGTAATGGTCGCTGAGCAACTTGCCCAGGTGCTGCCCGTTGACGGAACGACCGTTGCCCATCTCGTCCTCGAAGACGACGACCCCTTCGCCCGATTGCGTGTCACGGATGGCAAAGCCGATGAAGTGGACGATGTGAAATTGCTGCTGGCGCAGACGACGCTGGAGATCGAGGAGCGTTGGCTTGGCCAGACGCTCGAAGGTCATGCGGCCGTCGGCGGCCAGGAAATCCACTGTGTCGACCAGATCGCGCCAGTCGCGGCCCACGGCCAGCGGCGGATAACCCGCCGGCCCGGCCATGACCACGAGCACGCGTAGTGGCGGCTCGACCGGCAGCGGGCGGATGATGTGCGCCAGCGGCTGGTAGCGCACCAGCGGCGTGTGCACCGACAGGCCCAGGAATTCGTCGCGAGTGTCGTCGTAGAGATATTCCCATGGCAGCGCGTTCAACTCCGGCGAATCGCTGAGGCCCAGGCGGACGCGCAGCACGGCACGCGCCTCGTAGGCACGCCGCCAGCTCTCCTGCCATAACGCCAGGATTGGCCCGGCAAAGATGGTGTCGAAGAGCCTGCCGCCCAGCTCACGCGCCAGGGCAAACTGGGCATCGCGCTCGCGCTCGTCGTCGCCGGCCTCGGCTAGCAGACGCTGCACCGCGGCATGCTGCTCGCGCGGCCGGAAGGGGAGATCGAATGCGCGCACCGCCTGCCCGGCCGGCGAATCTTGCACGGTAGCGCGATAGCCATCCTCCGTATGTTCCAGCAGCAGGTCGAAGCCCCAGTTCACGGTCATAACCTGCCCATTGTAAACCGCCCGTCGTAGCGCGTCAAAGCAAAGGGGCAATTTCGGGAGAACCTTGCGCCGGGATAGAACGCGGA